>Ga0316231_1001901_pt1 | contig 21556 bp, 23 predicted proteins | sample TBH18027metaG_FD_206002 | JGI IMG/M metagenome (GOLD analysis project Ga0316231, IMG submission 206002) | Freshwater microbial communities from Trout Bog Lake, Wisconsin, USA - TBH18027 | ecosystem: Environmental > Aquatic > Freshwater > Lake > Hypolimnion/Profundal zone | place: USA: Wisconsin...
AGGCGGTCCTGGTAGTAATGGAGAAAAGATTTTAACGGAAGAAGCGAGAACGAACGGCTGCCAGATTCCTGACAGCCGTTTGCTTTTGTCTTAAGTTAAGTTGCGGACCCAACCGTTTGCAGTTCAGAGGTGGTGGTCTTCCCGTTTGCTTTAATGATGGGCAACATATCGGGAGCGTGCGTCAGGACCGTCACTCTAGAACTGGCGCCGTGTTTTGCGAAAGCCGCGTCAAACGCCGCTTGGACAGTACTGAAGTGAGTGAAGCCGAGTTCGCTGGCGAGTTCCGGGCTGATTCCCTCAGAGACCAGAAAGACGCTCTCGCGCTCTTTTACCTGCGCCCATGCAATTGCCAATGCTGCCGCAACCTCGTCGTTAACTTCCTTGGCTTCCACTTTCTTGCGTAGTTCGTCGGCGGAGTAGTGCGTGATATCCGTGATGTCTGAGTGGGTGACCGCAACTCCCTCATAGCAGGGTGTAACCAGGATAATCGTGCCACCTGCCTTCACCGCCAGGTCTGACGGATAAAGCGTCTTGTGCGCCTGCCAGAATTCAAGATCGCAAGGATGAGAGCTGGAGATTACGATGTCAGCTTCTTCCGGAATCTCGATGGCATACACCTCCTTGGACAACTTCACCCCTTCGGCGAAAGCGTCGACAGTATCGCCAAAGAAGGCGCGGACAACCTCGCCGGGCCGATTCAGCACGGTGTTGAAGATAGTGTTCATCCCAATCTGCCGGGCAATTTTGTTTAGCTCCTCGCGCACGGGATTATTTTCGACGCCCACATAGGAGCGGGGCGCGCGGACACTGAGCAGATGGGTTTCCGCCGTTGTATCTTCGCCTGAGATGCCGGGCTGAACGATCTTTGCTCCACCCGCGAATCCGGGAATGTGATGCGGAACGATACTGCCTATGCCGATTTTGAAGTCAGCACCGTAGACTTCACGGTTGATCGAGACACTGGTTCCATTTGGAGTCTTTCCAAGGTCAACCAAAGCGCCGGGGGTCTTATAGTCGTGATTCTTAATCTTGACCCGCCGCACCACTTCTTCGCCGAACTTCTCCAGAATCTCTGGCTCGGTCATAAAGCGATGCGTGCCAAGCGCAATGATGACCGTGATCTGCTCGTCCTTCACTCCTGCGGCATTCATCTCGTCGAGAATGACAGGAATGATTTTGTCGCAAGGGGTCAGGCGGGTATTGTCGTCGGCGAGAATTACAGCTTTAACGGCCCCCTTTGCCAGCTCTCTCAGAGGCTTCGAGGCAATGGGGTGATTGATCGCGCGCACCACCTCGTCCTTTACGTTAGCCACCGGATCGAAATCTTTGGGAGCATAGACTCCCACAAGATTCGCACTCGGAATCTTCACTTCAACCATTTCTTGTCCGTAGGGGAGACTTACAACGATATCCGCCATAAAAACACATCCTTCCGATGAACGGCTTGTAACGTCACTGTAGCAGGTATTTTACACTCAACTGACCAGATTCTCAGCACGCTGGTGCTGCAGCGCAAGTAGCCGAAAAGGGATTGAGCGTGGTAACTTTTTCAGTGAGGTCCGCAATGAAAAAAACAATGAAAGCCCTGCTCATAGGCGACGCCATGATTCTGGGAAGCGAATTCAAACTCGCGGCCGAGAAGTACCTGGGAGACGTCCTTTTAGAGACTAAGGTTGGCGACTGGGAGACCAGTTGGCCAAAACTTCAGGACCGGCGTTTGATTGTAGAGAAGAAAGGCCCTGAAGTTGAAGTGGTCGATCCTTTGATTCTTGAACATGGAAAGGATGCGGAGCTTCTGGCCGGGTTGTTCATCCCGATCTCTTCTAAGGTGTTTGACGCAATGCCCAAACTGCGCATTGCCGGCGTATCGCGGGCGGGGGTCGAAAACGTCAACGTCCCTGAGGCCACCAAGCGCGGCGTTCTGGTTTTCAATATTGAAGGACGAAACGCCGAAGCGGTTTCCGATTTTGCGGTTGGATTGATGTTGGCGGAGTGCCGAAATATCGCCCGGGCACACTTCTCAATAAAGAACGGTCAGTGGAGAAAGACCTTCTCCAACTCCGACACGGTTCCGGAATTTAAGGGAAAGAAAGTTGGCATCATAGGCTTCGGCTACATCGGTCGCCTTGTTGCCCAAAAGCTTTCAGGCTTCGGAGTTACCCGGCTTGTCTTCGATCCATTTCTCAAGCCTGAAGACATCCTTGCGGCGGGTTGCGTGCCGGCGGACAAAGAGACCTTGTTCAAGGAAAGCGATTTTATAACCGTCCACGCACGTATGAGCGAAAGCACGAAAAACATGGTCGGCGCAAAAGAATTGGCTTTGATGAAACCGACCGCCTACCTGGTGAACACCGCCCGGGCCGGTCTGGTTGATGCCAACGCGCTGGCCGCCGCGCTGCAAGAAAAGAAAATCGCCGGAGCAGGGCTGGATGTGTTTCCCGACGAGCCGCTCAAATCAGATAGCCCATTTCTTTCTCTCGACAACGTCACCTTGACCACCCACCTCGCGGGCACCACCCGGGAGGCTCTCTCCCGCTCGCCAGAGATTCTCATGGAAGATATCTCCAAACTCATGAAAGGCCAGAAGCCGAGATTCGTGGTTAACAAGGAAGTGCTCGAACGGCCTGAATTCAAAGCATGGCTTGCAGGTATCCAACAATGATGGTCAATCTTGCCGGAGTTTTGAAAGAGGCCAAAGGCGGTGGTTATGCCGTTGGCTCCTTTAACGTCTACAACTTTGAAACCATTCGTGGAGTCATCGAAGCAGGACAGGAACTCGGGTATCCCACGATCGTCGCATCCGGCGAATCCTATTTGCCGAACATGGAACTTGACGAGGTGGCCGGCATTGTCAGTGCCATGTCCCGGAGGGTCGACATCCCGCTGGTTCTGCATCTTGATCATTGCAAATCCGTCGAAAATATCGTCAAGGCGATCAAGGCCGGATTCACCTCCGTGATGTTTGACGGGTCGAGCCTGCCGTTTGAGAAGAATATGGAAGTGACCGCCCAGGTTGTTGCCATGGCTCACGCAGTCGGCGTCAGCGTTGAAGCGGAACTAGGCGCGCTGGCGGGTGGAGAATTTTCCAACGAAGAATCGGGTGAAGAGATATATACGAATCCCGCGCAGGCAGGGCAGTTTGTTGAGCGCACTGGAATTGATGCCCTGGCAATTTCCATCGGCACGGTTCACGGAATGTATAAAGGAACCCCGAAGATTGATGTTGGTGTGCTGAAGAAGATTGCGGCGGTGGTTGATATTCCGCTGGTTTTGCATGGGGGTTCCGGTACGCCGGAGAACATCGTCCGTGAGTGCATCCTCAACGGCATTGCCAAAATTAACGTAAATACTGAAATCTCCGTCTATACGGTCGAAAAGCTGAAAGCACTGCTGGCGTCAGGTAAGAGTTTCCATTTGTCACAGTTGGCGCTGAAGGAAGTCGGTTTCGTTAAGGAAGTAGTGAACAAATACGCTACCATGTTCCGTCCTCGATAAGGCCGAAGTTTCCCTGCCGAACCTCGTGAAGCGCAGAGAGAGGCGCTCAATGACCACAAAGTGTACGAATCGTTTAGCCAGCCTCTCTGATCCTCAATGAATCAGCGGAACGGGCAAGATTTCGCTTGGACGCCGGGGAGAATGCGTTCTATCATTGCATTCCACTAAAGAAAGTCAGCATAGAGCCGGGCGGCGCGGACGTTTTGCCAGAACGACACGTTCCTGAACGCAGCTATATGCGTGACCAACCTGAAACCGGTTGCGAGGAGTTCCCGAATGGCTGACCTAAAGACTGTCGAACCCGGGGCAGTAAAGACTTCCCTGGAGTTCGAAAATGCAACGTATAGAAAAGTAACCACTCACATATTGCCATTTTTGATGTTGTGCTACATCGTCGCTTACCTGGACCGCGTAAATGTAGGCTTCGCCAAACTCCAGATGTTGGGCGACCTCAAATTCAGCGAGACCGTTTATGGATTGGGCGCCGGCATCTTCTTCTGGGGCTACTTTTTCTTTGAAGTACCAAGCAACATAATCATGCACAAGGTGGGAGCGCGCGTCTGGATTGCCCGCATCATGATTACGTGGGGCATTATTTCGGCGTTAACCGTTCTTGTGAGGACGCCAATTCAGTTCTATATCGTTCGCTTCGCGCTCGGTGTGGCCGAGGCTGGTTTCTTCCCTGGAATTATTCTGTATCTCACTTACTGGTTCCCCTCACATCGGCGCGCCAAGATGGTTGGCGCATTCATGGTCGGCATTCCGATGGCTGGTCTAATCGGTGGTCCGCTCTCCGGCTTCATCATGTCACTGACTCACGGTGCTGCTGGCTGGCCGGGTTGGAAGTGGATGTTCATTTTGGAAGCTCTCCCAGCTGGTGTTGTAGGTATCGCTACCATTTTCTACCTCAATAGCCGGGTCCGTGATGCCAAGTGGCTTACTGAGGAAGAAAAGCTGGTGGTCGAACGGGATGTCGCGGCGGAAGCACAACAGAAGAAGGTGCATCCATCTCTTCTGGCCTTATTCGCTGACGCTCGCCTGTGGTTGATGGCGTGGATTTACTTCTGCTGCGTCATCGGACAATACGCATTGACACTGTGGATGCCGACTCTCATCAAGGCGGCTGGAGTTACTACCGTAGCGAAAATCGGCATGGTGACCATGATTCCGTATGGCTGCTGCGCCATCGCCATGGTTGTGCTCGGAGCCAGTGCTGATAAACGTCGTGAGCGTCGTTGGCACGTGGCTGCTCCGATGATGATTGGCAGCGTAGCCTTGGTTTTAGCCATGATCGTCGGCGGCACAAACATCGTCTTGGCCGTTTTCCTGTTGTCCATCGCAGCGGCTGGCATTATTCCTTCAGCCCCAATGTTCTGGGCGTTGCCTACGTCGTTCCTTGCCGGCAGTGCGGCGGCGGCGGGCATTGCTGCAATCAATTCGGTTGCCAATCTTGCTGGTTTCGTCAGCCCAGCCATCGTTGGATGGCTCAAGGATCTGACACACACCAACCTGATTCCGATGATTGTGATCGCTAGCGTGGTGGTCGCCGGTGCATTAACCGTGCTGGCGCTACCCAAGGCGATGGTCAATAAGTAGAATCTCTGACCGCACAAGAACTGGGCATAGTAAATTGGTTCATCGGATAAATTTCCGGTGAACCAATTTTCTTGCTTGGAAAGCTTGTGGAGGGCTGCATGAAATCACGGTGGCTCATCATTGCCGATGACCTGACCGGCGCTGCCGATTGCGCCATTGCTTTCGCAAAACATGGACTAGAGTCGGTCGTCGCTTGGGATAAGCACCGCGATGCCCGTGGCGTGCCGGTGCTGTCAGTGGATGTAGGGTCTCGCGGTTTGCCTCCCGAGCAGGCTGCCAAGCGGCAGGTCGATGTGCTCGCGGCCCATTACAATCCCGGACTGCGTCTCTACAAGAAGATTGATTCTACTTTAAGGGGCCAGCCCGCCGCTGAATTGGCCGCTCTCCTCGCGTTCGAGCCAGCCAGAGTCGATGGCCGCGCGCGGATCGCCATCGTGGCCCCCGCTTTTCCTGCTACCGGCCGCATCACCGTAAACGGCAGCATCGTTGTGCAGGGAACCCCGCTTGAGCAGACCGGGCTATGGGCACGCGATCACACCTATGCCAGCGCCAATCTCGTGGAGGTCCTGAACAGTGCCGGACTGAGTGCCGAAGTGCTGTCGTTGGAGACCACCGCTCGGGGTGCCGAAGCCGTAGAGGCTTTCCTCGCCAGCGCGCGCGCGCGTAATGTGGCCGCAGTAGTCTGTGATGCCAAGACCGAATCCGATCTGGCAGCCGTGGCTACCGGGTCGCTATCCATGGGAGACGAAGTTATCTGGGTCGGGTCGGCAGGATTGGCCTCCGCATTGGTGACGGCCGAAACCGGTCCCGCACAGCCGGTTCAAAGCCCCACACTCATGACGGGGCGAAAGAATGCGCTCGTCGTTGTCGGCACCCTTGCCGAAGCCTCGCGTTTACAGGCAAAGACCCTTGTTGAGAGTGGATTGGTACGTCACGTGGTTATCTCCCCCAATGCGCTTTTTGGGGGTGCGTCCACGCCAGCATGGCAACAAGCCTGCGAACAGCTCGGCCAGCACCTGTCTGCTGGTGAGGATGTCTTGCTGGAATTGGAACTTACGCCCAACCCTGACCTTTCGCGTGGGGCCCTGCTCGCCCAGCGCCTGGCCGATTTCGTCGGAGGCGCCGGAGCCTTCGGCGGGCTGGTCGCCACCGGTGGCGATACGGTCTATGCGCTATTGTCCAAACTGGGAGTCCACAGCATTCGTTTGCTCGATGAGGTTGAGCCCGGAGTGCCGTTGGGTATAACCGCAGGTGCGGTATCGATTCCCATCGTCACTAAGGCTGGGGCTTTCGGTAACGCTAAAACTTTGCAGCGCAGCCTGGAACGGCTGCACAGATAGGATCAACTTATGTCGCGTCCAATTATTGCCATTACCATGGGCGATCCTGCGGGAGTAGGCCCCGAGATCATCATGAAGAGCCTTGCTCACCCGGATCTGTTCGACCGTTGCCGTCCTCTGGTCATCGGAGACATTGGGCGGTTGCGCCAAGCGGGCAATATTGTTGGCGTCGATCTGGAGATCAACGCAATCACGAAACCTGCTGACGGCAAATACAGCGCGGGCACGGTGGATGTGATCGACATCGCCGTGGTGCCTGCTGATCTTCCTTTCGGGAAGGTGTCGCCTGCCGGCGGAGAGGCTGCGTACCGCTTTATTGAGTGCGCCGCCAAACTGGCAATGGCCGGAGAGGCAGACGCCATCTGCACTGCTCCTCTGAACAAAGAAGCTCTGCACGCCGCAGGACACATCTTTCCAGGACACACCGAGATGCTCGCGCACCTATGCGGCATCAAGGAAGTTTCCATGCTGCTGGTAGCTCCGAACCTTCGCGTCATCCATGTGACTACGCACATGGCATTGCTCGATGCAATCGCAATGATCAACCCGGGCCTTGTGGAGCGCACGATTGAACGGGCACAAGACACTCTCGTCAAAGCTGGCATCGTGAATCCGCGCATCGGGGTTTGCGCCATCAATCCGCACGCGGGAGAGCACGGCCTGTTCAGTCACAGGGAAGAGGAAGAGAAGATCGAACCGGCGATTCGCAAGTGCCAGGAGCGTGGTTGGAACGTGGAAGGTCCCTTGCCAGCGGACACCCTCTTCTTTCGGGCCGGGCGCGGAGACTTTGATTGCGTTGTCGCCATGTATCACGATCAGGGGCACGGACCGATCAAGGTGCTGGGCATCGAGGCAGGTGTAAACATTACAGTCGGACTGCCCGTGGTGCGCACCTCAGTAGACCATGGCACTGCCTTTGACATCGCGGGGACGGGCAAAGCCGACGAGCGCAGCATGCTGGAGGCCCTGCGACAGGCCATCGAACTTGCGCCCAAGAACAGGCCCTGAACGTATAGTGGATTCCGCAGGGGCTCTGACCGGCAGCATAAGAAGTTCTTTGCGAGTTCCACACAACGTGCAATAGTTGCTTATTTCAGAGGAGAATTATGGCGACGAATCTGGAACAGGTTCATTCTGCAATCAATCCCGACGTTTTGAATGCATTTCATCTGATGTGGGACGCTTTCCCTTCTTCCACCCTGCTTCTGACGAGGAACCGAACCATTCAGGCTTGCAACCAAGCGGCAATTGAGAAAGGGCTCCGAGTAGGAATGAAGTGCTTTCAACTCTCAGGCGACGGAGTTCACAAGCACTGCAAGGCGAATGCGGCATTAGACGAAGGCGTGGCCCAGCGAACGGTGGTTTACTCGCCGGTTTCGAATAAGGTGAACAATTCTTATTGGATACCAATAGCTGGCGAAAAGGACTTGTTTGTCCATGTTGTCATAGACATAAGCCCATACGTGAAACCCGAGCTATTCCAAACCTAGTTGTGTCCAGATGGTTCCTCCGCAGAGCTTGGTTTCGGACCCGAAACGCCACATTTGAACGAAGGTAATAAGATAGCCAACCGAGGGTTCGGTTGGCTGGATGTGCTTGAGTGCCTGAAAAATGTTTGGAACCGGCGTAAGTCATTCAGAATCAATGGTGAGCGCGCTGAGACTCGAACTCAGGACCCACGCCTTAAAAGGGCGTTGCTCTACCAACTGAGCTACGCGCCCACGCAGTTCTAGCGTACCACAAACTGCGGCCACAATTGCCCTACTGCTTTGTATCGTTTGTGCGGAAAGTTTGGAAAGTCAATTGCTCCCTTCAAAGGGTTCAGACCGTCGACGCACTGGACATAGATCATGCACACAAACGGGGTCCGCTTGCTGATAGAAGCTGGGCTCTGGAAGGGATCGTCATGTCTGCACCATGCTGGTATACGGATTCGAAGACGTTGATTATAAAGGGGGCAAATGCCGAAGCGTTGGAGCTATTTGGCTATCCGGAGGAAGATTTCGTTGGAATGAACGCGGTTTCCCTGGTTGATATGAGTGACCGCCCAAGGATCGAGGCCGTGAGAGCATCGCAAATATGGGGTGAGGCGGGAAGTTTTACCTATATCAGGAGGGACGGTAGCACGTTCAAAGCTCATATCCGCTGGCATCAAGGCGATTATCGTGGCACGGTTTGTGATTACACGATCGTCACTCAAGTCAATTCAGGTCTACGCTCCGAGGATGACAGAGCATACGAATCCCATGCACCGCCTCCTTGCAGTGGCCTTCATCAAGAAAAAGGCGCCTGTGCGGCGCCTGCAGAGTGCTGACGAACCCCACCTTTTCTGGTGGGGTTTGAGTATGTAGAGTGTTGCTTTTGGCTAGGGTTTCTTAAACAACATTGCACCCAGCAGGGTCGCTATCGCGGCCAGCAGCCATTCCACCTTCCATGTCTGCACGGCCTGCCACTCCGCAATCGTCGAAGTGTCATAAATCAAACCCGTCATCACAGTTGCCAGCATGAAAAGCGTGGCCAAGAGCACCAACACAAGCGGAACCGTGGAGAGCCCAGTCTGTTCGCGGATGCGATCAAAATCCAGCCACTCCAGATTCAGTCCTGGTTTTTCAGCACGCAAATCCTTTTCGCGGCCTAATCCGCAAAGATGACAGAAGAGAGCGCCTGCAGCGTAGGGTGTGCCGCAGACCGTGCAAAATGCCTGGCTCCCTTGCGAGTTAAAACCGGGGGTCTGAAAATCTTTGCCCGGAGTTGGCGCCTGGCGCCAGTATTCCTGTGAGAGCTCTCGCGAAATGTCGGCCATGTCCCTCTCCCCTTGCTCGTTATGGGAGCACGCGGTGTGCCAAACGGAATTGCCCCGTGAGGTGGGCATGCCACGCCGCCGTTGCCATTCTGGATGAGAAGAAATTACCCGCCCCATAAACATCTGCCCCTGTTTCTAGTTTCTGGAGGGCATGGAAAGCACATTGCCGCCACGTTCGGGCTCGGCCCAGATCGTAAGCAATAGCAACTCGGCGTGAGTGAATTCCAGGACTGCGGGACGCGGATGTTCAGCATTAAAGATATGTTCGTCCAATAAACTGTGGAGGGCTTCCAGAGAAATGCACAAAGAGTGCGCTGCCTCAGATTCGCTGTAGTACTGCTTCGTCGGTTTTTTCAGGGTTAACATGATTGTCCGTTGTCCTTACATTGCTTGGGAGACATACCTTTGTACCTCGGCGGGAGACAAGTGCATATGAGGTGAATTCCTCATACGTACGGCTTCCAGCTACTTACCCTGAAGGAAAATACCTGTCCAGACGTACTTAGTCCCGCTGCGCGAGCAGGGTTGGCAGATCGGCCACGGAAGCCAGCAGTGCGTCCTGCGGTTCGCATAACAGGCGTTCCCGTGGGAACTGGCCGCTGAGCACTCCCACATTCAGGGCAACTCCGGCGTTTGCTGCTGACTGCAGGTCGAGTGGAGTGTCCCCTACGTTCAGTACTTCGTGGACAGACAAGCACCGGCAATTCTCCATCGCGTGGAAGATCAGGTACGGTGCGGGTCTCCCAACCGCGACTTTGTCGCTTGAGACCGTCGTGGCGAACCAATCCCGCCAGCCCAGCCGGCGTACAACCATCTCCAGCGTCGATTCGCCAAAGCCGGTGGTCAGGGCCAGTTGCATTCCGCGCTTGCGCAGGGACTCGAATACTTCCTCAGCGCCCTCGATTGGAGCAAGGTGTTCTTCGTATCGGCTATTCACCAGGCGAACAAAGTCGGCATGCACCGCTTCTGAAGCCGCGTCGCTGAGTGGTTCGTTGCGCTTACGCCAGCCGAAGAAACGAATCACCTCGCGCTTGGCCGCGCCCTTAAACTCGGCCACTTCCTCGCTGCCGACGCCAATTCCATGCGCTGCAAGCGCGTCCACCAGGGAGGAAACCACCTCGCCGTGGTCCTCAATGATCGTTCCTGCCACATCGAAGATTGCTAATTTAAGATCTTGCATAAATTATGTGGGTCGTTGTTTCTCGCACACTCTCATGAGCTTACCGCATATCAGCGTTGCTCGACCGGCGTCAGTGCAACTCCCGGTTGGATGATTGAACGGATACCCTCTCGCGGGAATCCTACGGGTATAACCTTCGTACTCTTGGCATGACTTCGCACTAGCGCTTCAGAATCTAGAGCTATCTTCCAATCGCTCAAAAAGGAAGCTCTGCTTAGCGCAGGGCTTTTGTTTGGAGCGGCCGACCAGAATACCTGCATAATTTTGAGGTTCTCTGCATCTAACCATGGAGGAGGCTATGCCAATGGACACGAGTGAAATTCTGGAAGTCAATACTGTCTGTCTGCAAAATGCCGTGCTCTGCGCTGACTGCGAGGTAATCAGCGACAGCCCCCACGACACCTGTCGTGTCTGTGGGAGCCGATCACTGTTGAGTTTGTCCTGCGTACTCGGTGGCACACTCCCAGTGCAGAGGACGCAATTGATCGGGTTGAATTCCGAGAAATCAGCCATTTCACTGGTAGGTCGAATGACTCATCAGCGGTCCAGGGGTGCTGTCGCGTAGAGTCCTGGACACGTCTCAGTTCCCAGCTAAATGATGCCTCTCCACCAGAACTCCGCGATTGATGTCTGACAGTTTCTTACATCCTGTTACGCTCATGATTCGTTGTAGTTCAGCCGTGAAAATATTAACGATTTCGGTTACTCCTGCACTTTCGTTTGCCGCCAGACCCATGAGCATCGCCCATCCTCCGAGGACGGCATCTGCGCCCAGGGCTAGAGCTTTCATTACATCCGAACCGCGCCGGAATCCGCTATCTACGAAGATAGGCATCCGGTTTCCAATGACCTTTTTTATCTCTGGCAGTACTTCAAGTGGATGCGCCGCATAGTCGATTACTACGCCCGCATGATTGGAAACCACGATTCCTCCCGCTCCGATTTCCAGAGCTTTGGCGGCATCTTCTGCGCTCAAGACACCCTTCAGGATAAACGGAAGCTTCGTAACCTGAGCCAGCATCTTCAGCTCTCCCACGGTTTTCGGCCCCACATTTTTGGGAGCTGGCTCTTTATCCCCGCGCTTGCCGCCGTAAAAGAAGTCGATATCAGTTCCTACGGCAACGGCACCAAGTTCTTCGGCCTCCTTCAACGCTTTGACCATCGCATCGGTATCTCGGAAGGGTTTCACGATCCTGACCGTGGGAACGCCGGTGTCAATCACTTCTTTGAGTTGCTCCGAAGTGACGATGCCAAGCCACATCATCGAGCCGCTATCTCTGACGCCTGAGGCAATCTTGATTAAGGGTTTTTCGGCAATATCGTTCATCCCAGAGACTGCTGCGCTGAAGATTGGAGTTCTGAATTTATGATTGAAAAGGGTGATCTCGGTCGATGCTTCCTGGGAATCGATCAGCCTGAACTTAAACCCGAAATGCTCAAAATATTGAAGGTTGAAGCGGTTGACGTAATTCGTTTCTGCGCCCTGCCTGAGATTTGTTCCTTCCCCAACAGAATAGTTGGTGAGAATATTCTTGGCTTTCAGGTTTGATTCAGCCGTCGCAATGAGTTCCTTGTAGTCCATGTCCGGTCCACCCGCTTTCAGGTTGTTTAGAATTTCCATGCCAAATCTAACAATGAATCTTACGCATGGGAAAAGCATATAACAAAGGCGATTCGCGAAACGTCATCTAACGCTACCGTCTCACTCTTTTACCGCCACGCGCTGGCATCCGGGCAGCGAAGGTAAAGCTGTAAAATCGACTTTCGACGGTTGCAGCGCTACACTTGCAGTCCACCTGTCATAAGCAGCAATGGCTCATCTTCAACCAAATTATCTGGAGGACCACATGTTCAAGAAACACTTCTGTCCGGGCCGACGCGTGCTCGTCCTGCTGGCACTCTCTCTGTTCACCTGTGTGTTTATTTCCGCCATGGTGCGACAGGTAACGGCACCGGCATCAACCGGAACGTCAGCCGTCGCGCCTCAGAGCGGGAGCCTTCCGTCTGCGGATTCGGATGAGAAACGTATCCAGGAGTTGGTGGCTGGAAATCACATCATTGCCGACCAGGGCGTGGTGGATGGCTTTGGGCACATGAGTGTGCGCTCCCTCAAGAATCCAGCCCACTTCTTTCTTTCGCAATCGAAAGCGCCGGCACTGGTCACCAAAGACGACATCATGGAGTTCGACGAAAACAGCGAACCGGTTGATGCGCGAGGGCGCACTCCGTATGTAGAGCGTTATATCCATGGAGAAATCTACCGTGCGCGGCCAGACGTGCAGGCCATCGTGCATAGTCACAGTCCGGCGGTGATTCCTTTCGGCGCAACCAATGTACCGCTGCGTCCGATCATGCATATGGCGGGGTTCCTGCCACAGACCACGCCAATTTTTGAGATTCGCTCCGTAGCGGGCGACGATAATGGAATCCTCGTAGAGAATCGGCGGTTAGGGGCGGCACTAGCCCAGGCGCTCGGGAAGTCTCCCGTGGTGCTGATGCGTGGACACGGTGCTGCCGTGGTTGGACCGACGATCAGAATTGCCGTCTTTAGAGCTTTCTACACCCAGAGTAATGCTCAAATCGAGTCAGAGGCCCTGAAGCTGGGGCAGCCGGTGTTTCTGAATCCGATGGAAGCCGCAAATGTCGAAAAAACCCTCCGTGGCCTAGTGAACCGGGCTTGGGAGATATGGGCAGAGCACGCCAATGGGAGCGGTACGAAGCGGTGACCGATGACAGCGCGGCGACTTGCCGCCCCCATGCCAACAGTGCCCATTCGTTGTAACATCTATTTATAAGGGAGCAACGATGGAGCAATTCGACGTACTCATTATTGGGGCAGGTCCAACCGGATTGGCCTGTGCGATTGAAGCACGGCGGGCTGGATACTCCGCGGTTGCGGTGGATAAGGGCTGCCTGTGCAATTCGCTTTATAACTATCCGACGAACATGACCTTCTTTACCACGCCCGAACTGTTGGAGATCGGTGATATTCCCTTCGTCACAGCGCAGCAGAAGCCCTCGCGCCAGGAGGCGCTGGAATATTACCGCAAAGTTGCCGAATTCTATCGCCTCGATGTGCGCCAATACCACACCGTAACCCGCACCGAGGGAGCAAACGGTGCCTTCCTTGTGCACTGCACGGACATGCTCTCGCGTCCCACTGAGTTTCTCGCTCGCAAACTAGTGATCGCAACCGGATACTACGATCTGCCGAACCGAATCGGCGTACCGGGTGAGGATCTCCCCAAGGTCACGCATTACTATCGCGAGCCGCATCCGTTCTATAACTCGGATGTTGTTGTGGTCGGCGCAAAAAATTCTTCAGCCATCGCCGCGCTGGAATTGTGGCGCCATGGAGCTCGCGTCACCATGGTGCATCGCGGGGCGGCGATTTCGCCGAACGTAAAATACTGGATCAAGCCCGACATCGAAAATCGCATCAAGAATCACGAAATTGCCGCGTACTTCAACACCTCGATTATCGAGATCGCCCCGGAGACGATCTTGCTGCAAACACCGCAAGGTGAGTTGCGGATGAAGAATGATTTTGTTCTGGCGATGACCGGGTACCATCCTGATTTCGCATTCCTGCGAGCTTTGGGCGTTGAGTTGTCACAGGAACGATCCTCGAAGCCGGTCGTAGACACGCACACGCTTGAAAGCAATGTTGCGGGAATCTATCTGGCCGGTGTAATTATCGCGGGGATGAACACCAACGAGATTTTTATCGAGAATGGCCGCTTCCACGGACGGCAGATCGCCGACGATTTGCGCCGCAAATTGGGCGAGCCCACAACTGAACCGTTTGTCCCTGTGAATGCCAGCAAGACCGCCTCCCAGGGGGCGTCTCCCGCGCATCTCAGAAATGCAGAATAGTCACTCCAAAATCACGGCGTTGCCCGTTTGCTCTGTTAGCAGGCGGGCAACCAGTGGCAGAAGCAGCTCTCCGCTCTGGCTTAACACAAAATCCGTGTAGGCTTCGTTCCAGTCGAGTTTGAAGCTCGTGGAAAGCGCGGAAATCCAGATCTGCCGTGCCGACGAATTTGGCGAGATGACAAACGTGCCGGGCGGGTCGTCGAAGGTCAGATGCAAGGCACCGCCGCGTTCCTCAACATCAAAGCCCGCAGCTTCCTCCACGTCATATAGGGCGCGAGTCAGGCGCTCCATGGCTGGTTCCATGTGTTTTCGGAATAGCGTTTCGTCCATGCCTGTGATCATACTGCAGACACTCAGCTCTTGCATCCGTGCGAGCCGCCTTCGACGTTGGTTCCTTCCTCATAGTCATTCCAGGTTTCAATCATCAGGAAGGGAAGGGGACGGCTGGCGTTATAGTAGTGCCTGAACATCTGCAGGGATTGTTCCAGGGTGCGTCCGCAGCGCGAATCCATGTGGCGGTTGAGGCTCCAGGATGCCCGGGCGTCATCGAAGCCAGGCCACGCTGCTCCCACCGCAAGTTTTTGTGGATAGCTATGGGTCATCGTGGAATAGAAGTATTCCAGATAGTCCTGGCCCCAGTCACTGCCGTCGCGCCGCCAGCCAGCTTTGCCGGGTTGCACCCAGGCGTAAAATCCATCGAAAGCTCCGGCCCACTTCGCGTTCGGATCCTTGTAAATCAGCAGCGGCCGTTCCCCCCACGCGTCCACCACTTGCCTCACCCGATTCCAGTCGGTGTTGCCCCCTTTGGGAAAGATGAAGATCACGGGATGCCCGTCATAGCGCAGGTAAGCCGAACTGGGAACCTGGGATGAGCGCGAGACATAGCGCTGGTAGGCGTAGTCCAGGTCGGCCAGAACGGCATCGGTAGCATTTGCCGGATCGCTGTCATTTTCGTCGTACATCAGGGCAACCTTGAAGTTGTCGGGATCATGACCTGCAAGTTGCTGCAGCAATGCGTACGACCTATCTTCAAACTGATGCTGCTGGCCGTACCAGTTCACCACAAAGCCGGAGATACCAAGTCGCTTCGCCTCGCCAATCTGGCGCTCCAGCACCGTGCGGTCCTGCGAGGAGTAACCCACGCTGATGTGGCCCTTGCCCCCGAACCATGGCTGGTAGGCGGCCAGCATCATAGGCTGGTGGCTAGCAGAAGCCATACTCTGCGTCCGCAAGGAACTTTTGTAGTCAGCGCGGGAACAGCCAATGCAGAGGCCTAGCAGAACTGCCAAACCGGCGGTGATTAAAAATAATTGCTTCGAGTGCTTCGAACTTTGAAATTCCATGTTCCCCGGGCGTTAGCGGTTCGACGTGTATATTGGATGTGCGGGGAGGCAGCGGTGTTTTACATGCTCTGTCACCTTTACTGGATGTGCGGAGCCCGGATACTATAGGTGGCGGAAGCGGGGTTGTCGGATTTTGAGGTCCCCCCGGCTTGGCAATCGGGTGAAACTCGTCTCTAAGTTCCTGCATCGAAGAGGACACACATGTCGGAAATTAAGTCTAAGCCTCGTGTGCTGGTGGTGGATGATGAGCATGTCATCGCGGACACGCTGGCGATCATACTGAATCAGGCGGGTTTCGATGCTTCCGCGGTGTATACCGGGACCGAAGCTGTCAGTGTTGCCCGCAGCCAGAAGCCCGATCTCATCATCAGTGACGTCATAATGCCGGACATGAACGGGATTGAGGCCGCGATCCACATTCGTGGATTTCTGCCTACCTGCAAGATTCTGCTTTTCTCTGGCCAGGCGGCTACCGCAGATCTGCTGGAAAACGCTCGTGCCCGTGGACATGAGTTTGAGATTCTGGCGAAACCCGTCCATCCCCAGGATTTGCTGGCCAAGCTTCGCGAGTAAGCGGCTTTGTCTTGCAATCAAAAGCCCCGCAAAATTGAGCGGGGCTTAACTTATATGAGCGCGATTCTACATCTCGCGTCGGCCTTCAAGAGCTCTTTGCAACGTGACCTCGTCGGCGTATTCAATGTCGCTGCCTGCTGGGATTCCAGTTGCAATTCGGGTGACGCGTACTCCGGTCGATTTCAGTTGCCCTGCCAAGTACACGGCAGTCGCTTCGCCCTCCACGGTGGGGTTTGTGGCCAGGATCACTTCGTCCACCGAACCGCTTTCGGCACGACGTATCAGATTCGTAATCCGCAGGTGTTCTGGGCCCACCCCATGTATCGGAGAAAGCGTCCCGTGCAGCACGTGGTAAGCGCCGTTGTAGGTGTGGCCCTTCTCCACGGCGGCAATATTTGTTGGCTCTTCCACCACGCAGATGATGCGCTGGTTGCGGGTCGCGCTGGCGCAATACACGCAGGGGTCAACGTCAGTGATGTTATTGCATACCGAGCACAGTCTCAGGGCTGCCTTGATCTCACGAATCGCACCTGCCAACTGTTCGGCATCTTCGTCTGAGCCACGCAGAATGTGGAAGGCATAGCGCTGTGCGCTCTTGCTGCCGACTCCCGGCAGTTTCTTTAATTCGTCTATCAGTCGGGCCATTGGCTCGGCAAACTTAGACATGGCTCACTTCAATCTCCACGCATTTCCGAAACGCGTCTTGGAATGGGTGCACTACCCCTCCAGCAACGCCGAAGGTTGGGGTCTTTTGGCCTACGCCCTCCCAAGTGCCAGTTAGAATAGCCCTGGCGGCAACCCCATTCCCCCGAGCAGTCCTCCGAGTTGCGACTGAACAGACGCGTCCACTTTGCGAACGGCTTCATTCATGGCCGCCATCACCATGTCCTGCAGCATTTCCACGTCGCCACACGCATCTTTCTCGATCCTGATCGAGAGCACTTGTTTTTCGCCGTTCATGCGCACTACAACTGCTCCGCCGCCAGCCGACGCTTCGACCTGGGTCTCGCGCATCTTCTTCTGCATCTGCTGCTGCATTTCCTGCGCGCGCGTCATCATTTCCTGCATCTGTTTCGGATCCATCTGTCTCACCTCTCCGTGCGGTCCATTACAATGCGTATCTCTGCGCCAAACTTTTCCATCATCCGTTTTACCACGGGTTCATCCGCAGCCTTTGTCTTGATGCTGTCACTGCCTCCGGTGTTCGCGATGCGGGATGGCCGGGGTTTTGTTCCGTTCTCACTTGCGACTCCACCCACCAGTCGAACCTTTACCGTGCGTCCTGCAGCCCGGGAGGCGGCCTCGGCTGAGAGCTTCTCCTGCTCACGGGTGTAACTCAACTCGATCATCGCATCCGACATTCCGACCTGGATAGAAACCTGGTTGCCCTCTGCTGCCCACTGCCCTTCATCCAATGCATGAACCAGCATCTGCGAGCCGCCGGTCTCCATCGCCTGCAACACGGCTTCGCGGATGGCATCCATATCGAGGGCTGCGGTCGAACTCTCCATGCGGGGCGCAACTGCCAGGGCACTTCCGTTGTCAAACGCCATAACACTCGGTGCCGGAATTGCCTGCGGGCTCATCGCCCGAATGCCCGGGCCGAACGCTCCCGGGATGGGTTGACTATTGATACCCATGGGAACACTGGACGGCGCTGCCACCGGAGTCGCGGAATCCGGCGCGGTCGACATCTTTTCGCGATCCTTGCGGGTCTTGTCGGCTTCAAATGGAGAGGGCTTCGAGGCGGGTTGCCCAAATGGCGAAGCGCCTCCGCCAATGGGGGGAACCCCCGGTGGGCGCTGTGTAAAGGCTGGCGGCGGAGCTGGTCTAGCCACGGGGGCAGCGGGACGGGACGCAGGACTCGCCACGGGGGCAGCATCGGTCAGACGCACGCTGCTCAGCAGTTGTTCCAAGGGAAGTAATCGCTGTGCATGCACCATCTTCAGCAGCCCAAGCTCGAGGTGGAAGCGCTGCTCCTGCTTGTAACTCACGTCGCCGTGGGTGCGCAGCATGATCTGCAGGAAGCGCGTAAGTTCCTCTTCGCCAAACTGCGCCGCGATGTTATTGACGCGCTTCTTTTCATCTGCGCTGATCTGCAAAATTGGACTTTCAATTCCCGCAACCTTCGCCACCAAGGCGTTGCGCAGAAAGCGAACTGTTTGTTTTGCAAAATGGGTGGCGCTCTGGCCCTCCACCATCAACTTATCTACAATCCGCAGCACCTCGTCGCTGGAGTTCTCATGCACTGCGTTCATAACGCGCTCCAGAACTTCGGTTGAGACACTTCCAACCAAGCTGCGCACAACCTCGGCGGTCAGGGTGTCACCACAGCAGGAGATCGCCTGATCCATGATGCTGAGCGCGTCGCGCATGGAGCCATCACCGGCCTCCGCCAGCAATGCCAGCGCATCCTCGTCCACAGCCAGGTTCTCGGCCTTACTGATCTCGCGTAGATGGTTGACGATCTCTTCAAACCGTACAGCATGAAAGCTGAAGTGCTGGCACCGCGAGCGAATGGTCTGAGGAATGTCCTCGGGTTGCGTCGTCGCCATCATAAAGACCACCCACGGTGGCGGCTCTTCGAGTGTCTTCAGCAACGCGTTGAAAGCCGCATCTGTTACCTGGTGGGCCTCGTCGAGGATGAAGATCCGGTAACGATCGCGAGCCGGTTCAGCTGTAGCTGTAGCGATCAGGCCACGAACCTCTTCGATGCCGCGATTGGTGGCGGCGTCGATTTCGATCACATCCATCGCGCCAACGGAACCATCGCGAATCTCGCGACAGGAGTCGCATACTCCGCAAGGTTCTGCCACTGGGCGATCGCTGGATTGACAATTCAAGGCCATTGCCAGAATACGGGCAATCGTCGTCTTTCCAATGCCGCGATGTCCGCTGAAAATGTAGCCGTGAGCGATGCGCTTTTGCTCCAGCGCATTCTTCAGAGTACGAACAACGTGATCCTGTCCGATCACGTCGGCGAACTTTTGGGGACGGTATTTACGCGCCAGAACGGTGTAGCTCATGGGAGAATCTCATTATAACCGCCAGCGCCCGTGGCAGGAGGGTCATCCATGATTCCTGCCGTGGCTAAAACGGACCGTGAAGGCGATATCGAGTTCACTATGGGAGTGGCAATGCAGACTCTTCGCTCGCGCATCGTGTATCAGAACCGATGGATGACCGTTCGGGAAGACAATATTCGGAGGCCCGATGGCTCCGAGGGAATTTTCGGAGTCGTAGAGAAGCCAGATGCCGCCATGGTTATTCCCGTCGAGAATGGCAGAGTTCACATGGTTCAGCAGTTTAAGTACGCCGTGGGCGCCCGTTTTTGGGAGTTTCCCCAGGGAACTTGGGAGCAGGCGAAGAACTATAGCATCGAGGACCTTGCCATTGGGGAACTACGCGAGGAGACAGGTCTTGTAGCCGATGAGCTGGAACTCCTGGCCAGGATTTATATCGCGTACGGCTTCCTTACTCAACCCATGCACGTCTTTGTCGCAACCGGCCTTACCCAACTGGATGCGCGGCCTGAGCAAGAGGAACAGGACATTGTTCGTGGATGCTTTACCTGGAGTGAGTTCCACAAAATGGTGCGCGAGGGACAGGTAACCGATTCGCACACGTTGGCCGGTTTCGCGCTGCTTCGCCTCCAGCGCCCTGAACTTGCAGGGTAGCTCTTTACTCAGGTCGAGTAGCTTATCCACATTTCGTATTGATAACTCTGCCTGCAAGACAGATAAACTAACCCTCTACTTAAATCATTTTTGTTACACTATCTGGCATGGCCAATCAAGCGATAAGTGCAGCAGTAAGTCAACTGAAGCAGGAACACATCCGGCTTTGTAAAGAGTTATCCCGCGTTGATGAAGCTCTATCCGTTCTAGGAAGTTTAGATGGCTTGGAGAGTGCCCCGGCCAAAAGCGCCAAGAATGTGAAATCTGCAGCAGCACCAGGCAAACGCAAGATTTCCGCTTCGGCGCGCAAGAAGATGTCAGACGCCGCCCGCGCCCGCTGGGCAGCTCGCAAAAAGGAAAAGACTCCCACGAAGTAACGGAAGTCCAGCCCTCATAGCTATGCACATTTCCCCTGCACCCAAGTCCCAATGTTGGGGGAATGTGCATTCGTCTGCAATCAGGATTTGGAAGGTGTGGTCAAACCACGCCTCCAGCCACACCTTAGCATCGCAATGCCCAAGCTCACTTGAAGCCCAGAATGTGATGCGCTTCGTACGGTTCCTCCAGCGAAGCAATCTCCTCGGGTGTAAGGCGCAGCGACAGCGCCGCTACGGCGTCTTGCAGGTGGATTAGTTTGGAGGCTCCGATAATCGGTGCAGTGACTCCAGGCCTTGTTACCAGCCAGGAGAGTGCAATTTGGGCTTGTGACACACCACGCTGCGCCGCAATCTGCGCAACTCGATCGACAACTTTTTTGTCAGCCGCTTCTGACGGCGCGTACATCTTCTTGGCGAGGTGGTCGGTCTCACGGCGTTTTGTGTTTTCACCTTGCCAGGGACGGGCCAGAAAACCACGCGCAAGTGGGCTCCAGGGGATGATGCCAATACCCTGATCCTGACAAAGCGGAATCATTTCGCGCTCTTCTTCGCGATAGAGCAGGTTGTAATGATTCTGCATGGAAACAAAGCGGGTCCAGCCATGAAGGTCTGCAACATAAAGGGCCTTGGTGAATTGCCATGCAAACATTGACGATGCGCCGATGTAGCGCACCTTGCCCGCTTTTACCACATCGTGCAGCGCTTCTAATGTCTCTTCGATGGGTGTTTCATAATCCCAACGGTGAATCTGGTAGAGGTCCACGTAGTCGGTCTGCAGACGGCGGAGGCTCTGGTCCAGCTCAAAAAAGATTTCTTTGCGGGAGAGACCTTTGGCATTTGGCTCATCGCGCATGGGACCGTTCAACTTGGTGGCGATGACGACCGCTTCGCGCCGGACGTTCGCTTTGAAGAATCGTCCGACAACTTCCTCGCTGGCTCCCTTGGAGTAGACATTGGCAGTGTCAAAAAAGTTGATCCCGCAATCGAGCGCCTGGCGAAGAAACGGCTGGCTGTCTGCTTCATTAAGCACCCACGGTCTTTTATAGTTGTCCGCCGCAGGGTCCCCATAAGTCATGCAGCCAAGGCAGAGTTGGGAGATTTTGAGACCGGTCTTGCCAAGGTTGATGTAGTCCATTATTCCTCCTGTGCGGTCAGCATGGGTCAGCCCATGATAGACCGCAGAAAGCCTGTTACCAAATAAGAGCATAACGCGGCAGAACGATTCAATGTTTGCGAACGCACAATAGGAAACCCCTACGCCAACCTGCATCTGCGGCCAAGGGACGCGAATCTAAC
>Ga0316231_1001902_pt1 | contig 21548 bp, 21 predicted proteins | sample TBH18027metaG_FD_206002 | JGI IMG/M metagenome (GOLD analysis project Ga0316231, IMG submission 206002) | Freshwater microbial communities from Trout Bog Lake, Wisconsin, USA - TBH18027 | ecosystem: Environmental > Aquatic > Freshwater > Lake > Hypolimnion/Profundal zone | place: USA: Wisconsin...
ACCTCCAATCTCGCATAACCGCGGAGCTGGGTGCAATTCCATGGAAAATAACACCGCCACATCTCAACCCGGCTGCTCGCTGCCAGACTCCATCAGCACTGCGCCGCTCATCCGCCTCAGTCAGCCCGTTCGCGGTCTTAATGGCGTCTCCCTGCTCGGCAAGGCGGAGTGGGCCAGCCCATGTGGCAGCATCAAGCACCGCGCCGCCGCCGCCATGCTGCGCGATGCCCGCGACCGTGGCGCGCTTACCCACGGAAAGACCATCCTCGATGCCAGCAGCGGCAATACCGGCATCGCGCTCGCCATGTTTGGCGCAGCCCTGGGCCTGCAGGTCCACCTCGCCATGCCCGCCAGCGTTACCGCCGAACACAAGAGCATCCTCCGCGCCTGCGGAGCCACTGTGGACTGGACGGATGCCGGCAACGGCATCGACGGAGCCATCCTCCGCGCCCGCGAACTCGACGGCAACCACCCCGGCCGCTTTTGTTATCTTGACCAGTTCTCCAACGACGCCAACTGGCTGGCCCACTACAACACCACCGGCGCTGAAATCTGGCAGCAGTCCTCCGGCCAAATCACCCACTTCGTCGCCGGCCTCGGCAGCAGCGGAACATTTATCGGCGCAACCCGCCGCCTCAAACAGTTCAACCCCTTGCTCCAGGCCATCAGCATCCTGCCAGACTCACCCTCCCACGGCATCTCCGGCCTCAAGTACTTCGGCGACTCCATTGTCCCCGCCATCTACAATCCCCACCTCGGCAATCGCATGTTTGAAGTTGAAACAGAAGCCGCCCACGACATGGTCCGCAAGCTGGCACGCGATGAAGGCCTCCTGGTTGGCCCCTCTTCCGCCGCCGCCGTGTTCGCCGCCATGCGTATCGCCCACGAAGAGGCTCGCGCGGGCCGTTCCGCCGTCATCGTCGCCATACTGCCTGACTCCGGGCTCAAATACCTCTCCGAGCGCTTCTGGGAGCCGGTGTAACTCAAGTCAGCATCAACCGCTGGCCCGCTCCCTTTTTCTAAAACTATGGAAACTGCCCTTCAAAATTATTCTCGAACTTGGATGAAATGCCTTTACAGGCTCGTGTAGTTGCATCATAATCGCTGAACTTGGAGCACCTGCGCTTCCCCAGTTTCCCCTTCCCCCACCGCAAGCTGACTCCAGGTAAATCCAGGAGGTCGTTCGTCTATGAACAAGCTCAGCCCCTTTTTGTTGGGACTGTCACTCGCGGTTGCTGGTAGTGCCCTCGCCGCGGCGCAAGAATCTGCTTCAATGCCAAAGGTATTGCAGATCACACGTGAATTCACCAAGCCCTACAAGGGCGGCGCGGCTCATGACAAGTCAGAGAGCGTTTTCGTGCAAGCCATGACTCGTGCCAAGTGGCCTACTCACTACCTTGCCCTCTCCTCGCTCTCGGGTAAGTCCCGCGCCTTGTACCTGACTCCTTACGACTCGTTTGAGGCATGGGAAAAAGACACCAAGGCCGTGAGTATGAACAGCGCTCTCTCTGCTGAGTTGGAACGCGCCAGCGTCAACGATGGCACGCTGCTGGACTCAGTCGATCAGGTTGTCTGTTACTTCGACGCCGACCTGAGTTATCGCCCCAAGTCAGACCTGGCCCACTCGCGCTACGTCGAGGCAACCGTCTTCCACGTCCGCCCCGGCCATGAGAAGGACTGGACCGAGATTGTAAAGATGGCTATTGATGCCAACAAGAAGGCCGGCACCAGCGCCCACTGGTCCATGTGGGATCTGGCCTATGGCGGCGACGGCAATGACTACATCATGCTCAGCGCCGACAACTCCATGTCCGAGATCGATCGCGGCTTCTCTGAGAACAAGCAGTTCATGGACGCCCTCGGAGACGAGGGGAAAAAGAAGTTCAGAGAGCTGATTGCCGTAACCATCGATACCACTGACGGAGAACTGTTCGCCATCAATCCACGCCAAAGCTATGTCTCCGATGACTGGATCAAGGCTGACCCGGATTTCTGGAAGCCCAAGCCCGCAGCGGCTTCCGCCGCCAAGCCTGCTGCCGACAAGAAACCCCAACCCTGACCCTGTTCCATCCCAAGGAGTGGCTCCGCAATCTCCGGAGCCACTCCTTTTTTGGGGCCGCCACTTCCCCAATCGCTCCCATGCCGCCCGCTTTTGTTAGCCTGTATCTGGACAGGCCAACTCGCGCTGCCTCACGGCAATAAGATTCTGCCTGGCAATCGAAGAAGGAGACCCCCTTGATGAATGGAATCCCGCAACTAAGCCCAAAAGACCTCAAGCAGCGCATGGACTCAGGCGAGAACCTGTTCATCGTGGATGTTCGCGAGCCGTACGAGTACCAGATCGCAAACATCGGCGCTCGCCTCATTCCCCAGAACGAAGTTCCTAACCGCCTGGCAGAGATCCCCCGCGATCGCGAGATTATTGTCCACTGCCGTTCAGGAGTCCGCTCCCAGCGCATCGCTGAGTTTCTATCTCAGTCCGGTTATCCCAGGGTCAGCAATCTGGCCGGTGGCATCCTGGCCTGGGCCGACGAAGTCGACCCCAAAATGCAAAAATACTAAAAACTTGTCCGCAAACAAGTAGCCCCCAGCCTGCAATAGTTTTCATTGAATATTGTGCGCGCGTTAGCGCATAATCCCCGGTATCTTTCACCGTGATGCTGGGGGGACCATGCGTGCTCTGTCAATGTTCCTGTTGATCTCTCTTCTGGGCGCTGCTGCCGCTCTGCCCGCACAAAACCGCGATGAAAACTGGACCCGCTGCAAAGACAGCAATCCCGACCTCAGTATCGGCGGATGCACCGCGCTCATCCAGTCCGGGCAAGAGTCCAACTCAAACCTCTCAAGGGCCTTTCGCAACCGCGGCATCGCATACGACGACAAGGGCGATTACGACCGCGCCATTCAGGACTACGATCAGTCCATCAAGCTAGACCCCAGCTTTGCCGATGCCTACTCCAGCCGTGGCAGCGCCTATGACGACAAGGCCGACTACGACCACGCCCTGCAGGACTACGCGCAGGCCATCCGACTCAATCCCAACTTTGAAGACGCCTACGTCAATCGCGGCGTCACCTATCGCAAGATGGCTAAGTACGACCTCGCCATCCAGGACTACGACCAGGCTCTCAAACTCGATCCCAACGACGCGGTCGCCTACCTTGACCGCGGAGTGTCCTACGACGACAAGGGCGAGTACGACCGCGCCATCCAGGACTACGATCAGGCCATCCGCCTCAAGCCGGACTACGCCAACGCCTACAACGACCGCGGCCACGCATACCTTGACAAGAGCGACCTCGACCGCGCCATCCAGGATTTTGACCAGGCAGTCAAATACAACCCGCGCCACTTCACAGCTTTTAACAACCGGGGCCAGGCCTACCGGCGCAAGGGCGACCTTGACCACGCCATTCAGGATTTCAGCCAGGCGATCCAGCTCAGCCCAACCTATGCGAGTGCTTTCAATAACCGGGGGTTTGCGCTCAACGCCAAGGATGAGTTTGAAACCGCCATCGCGGACTTCACCCAGGTCATCGCTCTCCGCCCGAGCTTTTCTGGAGCATACAACAGTCGCTGCTTTGACCGCGCCATCGTCGGGCAGCTCCAACTCGCTCTTGAGGACTGCGACAAATCCCTTGCCCTGCGCGCCAACGACGCCGACACCCTCGACAGCCGCGGCTTTGTCTACCTCAAGCTGAAGAAGATCGACGCTGCAATCGCAGACTTCAACGCCGCTCTTGCCACGAGTCCAAAGATGGCTTCGTCCCTCTACGGACGCGGCCTGGCTCGGCGTATCAAGGGCGAGAAGGTAGCGGCAGACAAGGATATCGCCGCCGCAAAGGCCATTCTGCCCGGCATCGTCGATAGTTTTGCCAAGTGGGGCATTCCTCCGCCAAAGCAATAGCGCTCCAGCCCCCCATCAAAGCGCAGCCTTCATCACCTTCTTGTATTGATCCAGCACCTCCCGGCCACGTTCCGTCAGCCGGCAAATCGTCAGCGGATACTTCCCCCTGAATGTCTTCTCGATTGCCACATACCCCGCCTCCTCCAGCCGGGATAAATGCACTGACAGGTTCCCCTTGGTCAGCCCCGTGGATTGATGCAGATATTGAAAGTCAGCTTCCTCCACCGCTGCCAGCAGCGCCACAATCATCAGCCGCGCCGGCTCGTGGATAATACGATCGATCTCCGCCAGCCTGAGTATCTTCGCGCTCATTCGCATGCCTCGGTCGGCTCGCGCAAAAACCGCAGCAGCACCACGCTCCCTGAGAGAAGCGCCAGCGCCCCCGCAAACCCAAACAGCATCGCCATTCCCGCATCCAGTGAAGCACCCCGCAGGGCAATCAGTACGCCTGCCACCGCCACCAGCACCCCGCCAATCACAAATCGCTGGGACCGCCCGTTCAGCACCGCCATGGCACACAACACCAGCGCAATCTCGGCCAGAATCCAGCCATCAGGTGGAAATATCCGCCTCTGTGCCGCAAATGCCACCGCCACGGCAGTCAGAAGCGCAACGCAAAACGCCGCCCCCACCCTCAGCCGGTTCACTGGCTTGGGCACCACGTAGCCAACCCTCTCGATCAAATACCGCCGCCGTACCTGCTTGATCGCCCACTGCGAGCCCAGAATCAGTACCGGAATCAGCAGCGCAAAGCCAAAATCTGCGCTCCTGTTCACAATCGACCCGCGTGGATAAAGCACTTGCATCCCCAGCAGGCCCGCCGACGCCAGCAGCGCCAGCCCCGCCGCAATCTCTGGCAAGCCATCGCGGTTATACGCCCTCTGCATCAACCGCTGCGCCATCCTGTCAGCGTTCACCACCATCGGTTCCGTTGGAGCATTTTCCATCTCTTCCTCCGTATTCTAGTTTGTATCACAAACTAGTCTGCAATAAATATCCGCCCAGCCAACATCCCATGTCAAGCCCTTTTCTTCCCATTTCACAGCCAAATTTGCCGCTCGGCCTCACCACGGCTGCCTGCCCCGCCCGCCTCCACGCGCATCAGGCTGATAGATTTTATAGAGGGGCGTGCTTATCTCAACGGCCGGGCTATCTCTCGGAACCCGTCGCACCGCGCCAGGAAAGAGCCATGTTCCACACAACTGAAGACGTACACATCCAATGGACCAAGGTGGTCCTTCCCCCGGTTTTTCTTGAGGAAGAGTACCCCGTCACCGAGGCTGCCTCGGAGACCATCTACAACGCCCGCACTGAGATTACTGACATTCTCAACGGGCGCGATACTCGTCTCCTCGTGCTCGTGGGCCCCTGCTCCATTCACGACACCAAGGCCGCCCGCGAATACGGCAAGCTCCTCAAGTCCGCCATTGCCCAGTACTCAGCAGACCTGCGCATCGTCATGCGCGTCTACTTTGAGAAGCCCCGCACCACCATCGGCTGGAAGGGCCTCATCAACGACCCCTACCTCGACCAGTCCTACAAGATCAACGACGGCCTGCGCATGGCGCGCCGCCTTTTGCTTGACCTGGCTGAGATGGGCGTTCCCACTGGAACCGAATTCCTTGACATGATCTCGCCCCAGTACATCGCCGGCCTGGTTAGCTGGGGAGCCATCGGCGCGCGCACAACAGAGAGCCAGGTACACCGCCAGCTCGTCTCCGGCGTCTCCTGCCCGGTGGGATTCAAGAATGCAACTTCCGGTGACGTGCAGGTGGCCGTGGATGCAATCCTCTCCGCCGCGCACTCCCACACCTTCCTCGGCCACACCAAGCACGGGCAGTCGGCCATCTTTGTCACCACCGGCAATCCAGACTGCCACATCATCCTCCGCGGCGGCCGCAAGTTAGTGAACTACAACGCCCAGTGCGTCGCTGAAACTGCCGCGCAAATGCTGAAGGCCGGCATCGAGCCCCGCATCATGATCGACTTCAGCCACGCCAACAGCAGCAAGGACTACAAGCGTCAAGCCATCGTCTGCCACGATGTAGCCGCACAAATCGCCGCCGGAGATCGCCGCATCCAGGGCGTGATGATTGAGAGCAACCTGGTCGCTGGAGCCCAGCCGCTCGTCCCCGGCCAGCCGCTCATCTACGGCCAAAGCATCACCGACGGCTGCGTCGACTGGGCTGAGACCGAGACCATGCTCAAAGAGCTGGCAGCCGCGGTAAGAGCCAGACGCGGCTAAATCCACCGCCGCTCGAGTTGCATGCAGGTCCCACGACCCAAGCGTGGAGCCTGCTGCCCTCAGCCCCATCCCGGCCGCGGCTTTTTAGGCTGCGGAAAAACTCATTGTTCGAGGTCCGCAAACGAGTTTTGTGTCAGGGCACGACCTAAAAGCACTTTGAAAACAAATAAGTTACTGATTCTTCAATGTTCTAGATAGGCAAGAAGTCCACAAAGTCCAAACATCAAGCACAAATAAGCACAAAAACCCGACATCGAAGGGCAGCATGATCAGTTCGAAACTTCCGAATTGGCGACGACTCGGCCGGACTGGATATTTCTTGCTCCCAAAATGGGATCATGGTAGCATTCAAATGTGCGAGTCATTGCCCGATCGACCCTCAACGGATTCCTGAATGAGCGCGTAGATAGCCGGCTTCGAGCAAGTGTGAAGAACCATCTTGATGCTTGGTATGCCGAGGTCGAAAAAGGGACATGGAAGGATACAGCGGAACTCAAAGCTCAGTTCTGCTCAGCCAGCATCGTTTCGAGCGAAAGAGTGGTATTCAACATTAAAGGTAATGACTATCGTTTGGTTGTAGCCATCAACTACCACTATCAAATCATGCTGATTATCTGGCTGGGCACACACAAAGAGTACGACAAGATCGACGTCAAGAAGGTTTCGTATGAGAAGGAGCGATATGCAAATTCATCCAATTCGAACTGAGGCTGATCACGACTCGGCTGTCGCCAGGATTGCCGAACTCATTGGAGCCAGGCCCGACACGGCTGAAGGGGAAGAACTGGACATCCTCGCTACTCTGGTTGACGCATACGAAGCGAAGCATCATGCCATCGATGTACCCGATCCGATCACCGCAATTCAATTTCGCATGGAGCAGCAAGGACTCACGAGAAGAAACCTTGAGCCTATTATTGGAAGCCGCGCACGAGTCTCGGAGGTGATGACACGGAGGCGCTCGCTAACGTTGGCCATGATCCGTCGCGTCCGAAAGGAACTTGGCATCTCGGCCGATGTGTTAATTGGCCAGCCTGAGAATGAGCATCGCAAGCGCGTTTCTTCGAGTAGGTCAGGGACTTCATCCGTCAATTCAAAAAGGCAAGCTGCGGCTGGCTGAATCGCGATCGACTTCTTGCCCGGTTTTCCGGTGGAATCTGCGGCCATAGTCCGCCAATGAGAAGTATCGGCGACGATAGGCCCGCGCTCCGGACTCCTGTATATAAACGAAGGGCCGCATCATCGGCCCCGTTGGCGCCATCAAAGACAATCGGCAATCGGCCCCGGAGGGCCAGGGAATTTAGCCCAGGACCGGGGGCCCCGGCGAGCGATTTGTGCTCGTCGGGGTGGAGGACAAGTTCGCGTCAGCGAACGCAGTCCTGGGTTAGCTGCAAAATATGACCTCAGCCCCGTAGGGGCGGCGCGAAACAGTCAACTCGGTCCTTAGTTCCGAGTTGGCGATGATACGTCCACTGATGGCGGGCAGGATGCGGCCAGCGCTAGTCCAGACTACTTGTTCACGGTTGTTTGGACGCGAAGGGATTGCCAAAACCTGTCTCAAGAAGGTTAGGTTATGAGACGGCGGGCCAGGGTTGTAATATACGTTGCATGAGAATGCTGAAGATCGTCATTGCTCTGTTTTTTTGCTTTTTTGCGAGTGCTACAAATGCTCAGACCGTTTCTTCATCTGAGGCGGAGGCCGCCGCAAGGAAGTATTGGAATCTGGTTCTGACTCAATGCAGTGATTCATATTATTACAGTTGGGAGAGAATATTGGACGGCACAGAAACCACACAATATAAACGAATATCTTTTCCGGCACGAATGGCCGTTATGATCCTTGGACCCTCCGAAGCGGATCGACTGAATGGCCTTACTTGGCGTGGCACCATCGTTGTAAACGTCGGTCTAAACCGAAAGTTCTCGACAATTAATGGAAGGCGCGAATGGTCGGAATGGTCGGATGGTCACCAAATCAAATTGGGTATGTGGAAGGACAAAGGGCACTGGTTGGTTAATCCCAACGAATGGGGAGATGGCGGTTCTATTGATATCGAACTTTTACACAAGTCGTCTTGCATGGATATACCCGGTACGCAGGAGTATGACAAGAGCCACCCTGAAAAGAATGCGGCTTCTCACTGAGAGTCTCAAGAAGGGTAGGACGTGAGACTCCCGCCGGTTCTTGAAATGCGGACACTTGCGCGTCTCAAGAATCGGTCTCACGTTGGGAGATGGAATTGCGCCCCGATTTCTGAATTCGTGGGCGAATCACCGCCTATGCCGCAGTTTCGATTGCAAGGAACCTGGACTCACGGTCTTCACGGTTACTCGTAGCACAGAATTAGCACAAAAATGGCCAAGCTTTCTGTCGAACCATGAGTCTTCAGTCGTGCAGAAATGTACTGAGAATAAAGCTGGGCTTCAGCCCCTGAGGTATGCTCTTCGGGCTTTTCATCCAGAATCAGGCCTTTTTCCGCAACCAGTTTTGCCGCTACTGTGGGAGAGCAAACACTCTACCCACCAGCGCCTTCTTCCCCTGCGCTCAAGAGCTTCGCTGCCTTATTCCTCTATCAATACCTTCGCAGATTGTTGCAGCCGCCTCCAGCGCTGAACCGTTATGATTGTGAGCAACGCAGTCACGCTCCACCATTGCATTCATGGCTCCAACCATCTTCATCTCGGCAGGCGAGGCAAGCGGAGAACACTACGGTGCCCTGCTTGTTGCCTCCCTTCAGCGCCAGTTGGCGCAGTCCGGCCAAACAGCGCGCTTCTTCGGCATGGGTGGTACGCGCATGGAGGCCGTCGGCCTCGAGCGCGTCGTACATGCTGAAGACATGGCCGTCATGGGCCTCACAGAGGTGGTGCTCCACCTGCCCCGCATCTATCGCGAGTTCCGCAAACTCAAAAAAGCCATCCGCGACCGCCGGCCAGACGTTGCCGTACTCATTGACTTCCCTGAGATTCACTTCCGGCTCGCCAGGCAGTTCCACCGCCTCGGCATCCCGGTAATCTTCTTTGTCAGCCCCCAGCTATGGGCCTGGAAGAAGCATCGCATCAAGCTGGTGCAAAAGTTCGTCCGCCACATGCTGGTCATCTTCCCGTTTGAAGAGGCGTTCTACCGCCAGAACGGCGTTGAGGCCGAGTTCGTCGGTCATCCCCTCGCAGAACTGCCTCTGCCCACCATCAGCCGCGAACAGTTTGCTGAGCTGAACGGCCTTGACCCCTCCCGCACTTGGATCGGCCTCCTCCCCGGCAGCCGCCCGAAAGAGATACGCGACAACCTGCCAGAGATGCTTGAGGCCGCCTGGAGCCTTACCCTCCCAAATCCATCCGCAGCCCAGCCCCTTGAGCGCTTCGAGTTTGTCGTGCCCCTCGCGCCCACCCTCAATGAGGAGCAGCGAGACGAGGTGCTGCAGATTACTGAGGACCACGGCGGCGGCCTCGCTATCCGGCTCGTGGAAGACGTTCGCGCCACCCTCTTCCACGCCCGCGCCTCGGTCGTTGCCAGCGGCACGGCCACTGTAGAGGCAGCCCTCATCGGTAACCCCTTCGTAGTTGTCTACCGGGTGTCGGCGGCCACCTATGCCATCGCCAGGCGGATGGTCAAGGTCGCGCATGTGGCCATGGCCAACCTTATCGCTGGCAAGCGGGTCGTCCCCGAGCTCATCCAGCATGACTTTACCGCCGCGAATATCGTCCAACATATTGAGCCGTTGCTACCCGACGGGGCTCCGCGCCAGTCCATGATGAAGGGCCTTGAGGCCATTCGGGATGCCTTGAAAAAGCGGCCGGCGGTGGGCAATGAGCAGCGGGCGGGCGCGATTGACCGGGTAGCGGCTATCACCTTGCAACAGCTCTCAAATGCTTCTTCTCCGGCGGCTGGCAAGCCCGTAAAATCCTGAATGGCATTCAATACGACCTCAAATTCAACTGCCATGCGAACGGCGGCAATGCGATGATGACTGCTATGCGTACTCAAGGAATCAATCTGCGGCCTCAACCAGCACGGTCCTGCCTCCTCCGCCGCCTCGGCGTCCTGGCGGCCGTTGTTGCCTTGGCGCTTCCCCTCGCCGCGCAGAGAGCTGAGCGGCCGGCTCTCAACATCAGCGGCTACGTTATTGACGCTGAGCTTGACCCAGCCACCCACCACCTCACCGCCAGGGCCGTCCTCACCCTTACGGCCCCGGAGAATCTCGATGTGGTCACCTTCGGCTTTCACCCCGCGCTCAAGGTCACCAAAATCAGCGACGAGTCCGGCAAGCTGCTCGAGGGCGAGCGCACCGCCGACGGCGCTATCCGTGTAACGCCCGGAACGCCCTTTGTTCGCGGCCAGGCCGTCCACTGGACCTTCGAGTACGAGGGCACCATCACCGGCAAGGAAGATGGACCCGTCGAGGGACTCAAACTGGCCGCCATCCAGGAGCCCATCAGCTACCTGCTCTATCCCGCCCGCTGGTTCCCCATGACGGGCTACATGACCAATCGCTTCACCGCAGAGATGCACATCCGCGTGCCCCAGGGCATGCGCGTCTTCTCCAGCGGCAGCCAGGGAGCCGCCAAGCCAGCCACCTTGGCCAGCGGCAAGCCCGGCGACCAGTACGACTTCAACTGGAGCAAGCCCGGATTTCCCGGCACCGTAATCGCCGGCCGCTATGTCGCGCCCGTCTCCGCGGGCCCTGGCAACGTCAAGGTGTACCTCACCGTAAGCCACCAGCAGTCCGCCAATCAGCTGGCCCAGGCCGCCAGCAAGCAGTACGACTTCTTTACAGACAGCTTTGGCGCCCCTGAGACTCCCCACCTCAACGTGGTGGAGCTGCCAGACGACACCCTCCCCGCCGTCTGGGCGCCAGAGCTGGCTGCCATCCTCGGATCCCGCGTTGGCGACAAGAGCGGCGTACGCCTGCTCTCCAACACCATTGCCCACCAGTGGTGGGGATGCGAAGTCAGCCCGCGCACCCTCAACGACGCCTGGATCACCAACGGCATGTCCCGCTACGGCGAGCTGATGTATCTCGAAGAGGAGACCGGCAAAGGTGCCATGCGCGCAGCCCTGGGAGACGTAGCCGCCGGGGCGCTCGCCTATGACACCATTCCCCTCTCCAGCGCTGGCCGCCTCAACCCCTTCTCGCCAGAGTTCCAGTCCATGACCCTGGAGAAGGGTGCCATGGTCTTTCACATGCTCCGTTGGGAGCTGGGCGACAAAGCCTTTCTCGCCACCCTCAAGGGAGCGCTCAGCCAATACAGTGACAGCTCCATGCGTGGCCAGGACTTCGTGAAAGTTGCCGAGGCCCAAAGTCAGCAGCAGTTGACCGCCTTCTTCGCACAGTGGGTGGACGGAACCGGCGCGCCCAAATTTACAAACAAGTACGCGGTCTACAGGTTGGGAAACAACAAGGGCTTCCGAACCATCGGCGATATTGCCCAGGACCTTGACCTCTTCAGAATGCCGGTCGAGTTGCGTGTGGAGACTGACGGCAAGACCGAGCTACAGAAGATTGATGTCGTCGGCACCAGCACACAGTTTGTTGTCGATACCTTCGGACGCCCCCGGCGCATCAGCATCGATCCTCAGGACTGGGTTCTCAAGTCCACCCCGGACCTCCAGGTCCGCATCGCCATCCTCAAGGGGCAGCAACTGGTGGCCCAGGGAGACCTGCCAGGCGCTCTGGCAGAGTACCAGAAGGCGCTCGAGGCCAACCCGCAGAGTTCCCTCGCCAGCTACCGCATCGGCGAGGTGCTCTTCAACCAGCGCAACTACCAGGCCAGTGTCAACGCCTACCGCGACGCCCTCCGCGGCGATGACGAGCCCCGCTGGACTGAGGTCTGGAGCCACATCCAGATAGGCAAGATCTTTGACATCACCGGCCAGCGCGACCGGGCAGTCAACGAGTACCGCCTCGCCGTACAGACCAATGACAACACCCAGGGCGCAGTCAACGAGGCTCGCCAATACCTCCAAAAGCCCTTCGCCCGCACAGACACCGATTAACAGTACCTGCCATACAACAAAGCAGCACCTGTCATTCTGAGCAGCCACCTACCGGACGTAGCAGGGCCTAACCGAGGGACCAGGCCCTACCGGATGTGCAGCCGCCTAACGGAGGGAGCAGGGGCCTTCAGGCCCCTGAATAGGTTGAGTCAATCTAGGCCTTCAGGCCCGGTTTGGATGCCGCATGGGACCCAAACAAAACGGCCAGCCCGAAGGCTGGCCGTTTCTAGTAGGAATCAATCTGCTTGCTTACAGGTCGTGTTTGTGGTGCGTCCTGCCCAGAGAGATAACTTGCAGGTCCACCTTCGCAATGCCGGACTTGGTCATCGCCAGCCGCTTGGCTGCTCCGTACGAGAGATCGATAATGCGTCCCTCGTCTACAAGATCGCCGCGATCCGTAATGCGGACAATGACGGAGTGGTGGTTGCTGTGGTTGACGACCCGGACTACCGAGCCGAATGGGAGGGTTGGATGGCAGGCGGTCATGGCGTACATATCGTACCGTTCACCACTGGCCGTCCGACGCCCGTTGAAGACGCCGCCATACCAGGATGCAATGCCATGGAGTCTGTCGCCCCTCTTGATGGCGGTCTGTTGAGCCACAAGCGATTCCGGTGTCGGGCTTGTAACTGGAGGCGCCTCGGTAAGGACTGCGACGGGTCGGGAAAGGCGCGCATCCGCGTGCACTGTCCTCGTGGATATCGCAAACACCACGACGGCCAGCGCAATCGATGAAGCTCCCGCTAACATGCAGATTCGCATCGGGGTCTTCAGGTACAAGTTGCGTGATTTCCGTTTTATAACCATCTGGCTATTTTACCAACTCGCCACTAGTATGCGCGCCTATTGGCGATATTGACACGGGTATTTCTGTTGAAAATGGGCAATTTCTGAGGTTTTTCGCCTTAAACCTTTGCTCAACTACGAGTTACAGAGTGCACCACAAGTAGTGCAAAAGTCACTTTTTTTGCCCCAAAATGACCCGTTCAGAGTGCGGTACTTCTCATCACCCCTCAAGGGAGAACAAAAGGCGACAATCGAGGCTCAGCCTGCCCCACTAACCAGGTCCCTTTTGCCGTACAACAGGGTCAAATCCGCCTGGAATTCTCTCCCGTTCGGTCCGTTTTGCAGATTAATTCCAGCATCCTGCTAGCGTCGCTCTCAGGCTAACTCGAGCCAAAGACAGGAGGCAGCAATGAAGTTGAGCGCAGCGGGACTCGAACTGATCAAGCACGCCGAGGGATTTCGCGACCACACTTATCTCGACGTAAACGGCTTTCCAACCATCGGCTATGGCCACCGTCTGCTCCACCCGCAGTCGTTCCCAGAGGGCATCGCCGAACCGCAGGCCACTGAGATTCTAGTCAGCGACATACGAGACGCCGAGCAGGCTGTCACTCGCCTGGTGAAGGTTCCTCTCACCCAGGGCCAGTTCGATGCATTGGTCGATTTCTGCTTCAATCTCGGCACAGGTAGATTGGCCTCATCCACACTGCTCAAGATCCTCAACCAGGGCCGGTATCAGGACGCTGCCGAGCAGTTGCTCCGCTGGAACCTCGCAGGCGGCCAGGTCAACATCGGCCTCCAGGCCCGCCGCCAAGCAGAGCTGGCGCTATGGAACAGCCCCGCCCCAACGCAGCGGCAAGCCGCATAGCGCCGCAATCTCATGCTTTTTGTTCGATTGCTTCCAACTCCGCCACCGCCAGTCGCTCTTCCGCCTTCAGGTAGCCCTTGCGGCGAAACCAGTCTTCCATCGCCGGCGCCAGCCTATCCAGCGGAATCCGCGTCCCGGCCTCCAGCAATCCATCGCCTGCCGGAAGTGTGTCGTCAAAGACCGCATCGTTGGTAAAGTTCCTCATGGCAAAGTTGTCGATCCAGCGGACCGGGCAATCATGGCGCACGCCAGCGACATCGATTCGCTGGATGGAGAGACGGCGTACAAACATGGTTCCACTCTAACGGATGGGGGTGGGCGGAGCGCGCAGCCTTGGCCGCGACTACTTCTTCTCCGCCACCACCTTCGCATCCTTGCGCTGCTCGGTCTCTACGCGGAAGCGCTTGAAGTCGTAAGCCCGCGTGGTAAAGTGCTGGCGCAAATTCTTCACCATCAGCAGCCGCGCCTGTATCGTGCCCTCGCCGCCGGTTGGCAGCCAAAGCCCATCGCTCACCAGCGCTTGGTCAAAGTGGAAGTTGGTGCCCTTCTGGATGCTCGCAAACAGTCCCCCGGCCACGCGGAAGTTGTCGATAAAGCTCACCTCCATGTGCGCCACCTGCCGGTCCGCCTCGTCAATCCAAAGCGTCCCTTGCAGCTTCTTTGAGGCATCCTCCGCCAGTCCATGAGTCTTCGCGTCCTTGCGCCCCACAAAGTCAAACAGCACCGTTGGACGTCCCCGATAAACCTCCCGGCGGGGGTTGCGCACGTCCATGATCTCAAGCACCCGGCTCACGCTCATCCGTTGGCCTTCAAGCGGCTCGTCCGGCGGCGTCTTCTCTGCCTTCTCCACCAGTTTGGTCACCCGCTCGGTTTCCTTCTCCTGGTCGTGTTCGCTCAGCGCCTTGCCGTCTTTCTTCACCGTCCGCCGAATCAGGTGCCCACCCACGAAAAAGTCCTCGGACTCCACCGTCTCGGTCTTTTTTACCTGCCCGTTCTGATCAATGTCCTGGGTCGTTTCAAGCGAGCTGTAGGTAAAGTTCTCGCGCACCTTCTCCAGCTGCTTCTGGTGGTCCTGCACCTCGCGCATCAGCTCGTGAATCTCCGGCAATGGTGCGTGGGTGGGCTGCGGCGCGGCCCCCGCCGTCCAAGGCAGCAGAGATACTGCCAGCAGTGCTGCGCTTCTCAGTTCCATCAGGCCTTTTCCTTCATTTCAAGTTGGCGGACACAATGCATCAGCGCCCCGGTACGCCATGCCGGGAATGCTATGTTTTGACCAGCCGCATGGCAAAAGGTCGCATCGGTCGTGCTCCCTGAGCGAAAGACATTATCGCGCCCTGCGTGTCATGCTATACCGTTGACAACGGAAACCGATGGCCGCACCCAACTGCAACCTGCTGGCCGCGGCTCCCGCTCCAAGGAGGTTCTTCAAGATGGGTGGACTGCTCGTTCAATGGCTGCTGTATGCTGTCGCCTTGCTAATCGTTTCCAAAATCGTGCCCGGCTTTACAGTCGATGGCCTTTGGCCAGCGATGATTGCCGCCCTCGTCATCGGGCTCCTCAATGCCACCGTTGGCATCTTCCTCAAGGTCATCACGTTCCCACTCACCATTGTCACACTGGGCATCTTCCTGCTCGTGATCAATGGCCTCATGATTTTGGTGGCGTCAAACATCGTGCGCGGCTTTACCGTGCGCGGATTCTTTCCCGCGTTCTGGGGCGCCGTTGTGTTGGCCGTTCTGGGAATGGTGATTCGAGCGGTTACAAAGAGCGAGTAGGCTGCGCCTTCAATATCGGCGTTTCTACTTCTCCACGGGCGCGGCAGGTGGAGCGGCGGCCTGGTCGATCACGGGCTTTTGCGGGTGACCCGCAGGCTTTGCATTGCTTCGCCCCTGGAGCTTCTTCACCGGCTTCGCCTGTACGGACTGAAGAACAATCGGTACGCTCACCACAGGCCCATTCACCGTCTGTGGAACCCGCATCGCGCCTGCGTTTGAAAATCCTCCACCAGCGCCAACGCGCGGCGGCGTCCCCGTCACGCGAAACGGCTCTGCGGGCTGCACGTGCGAATAGATCCCCCACCCGCCGCCCGCGACAGCAGCCACAATTGCGGCAGCCGCGGCAGCGCGCATCCATCCCCCCGCCGGCTGCAGCGCAACAGGCCAGTGCAGTACCCGCCCTCTGCGCGGAGCGGCCCTCAGCCCGGCCATCACACGGTCTTCCAATCCCTCCGGCGCAGGCAGGTTCGCAAGCAGGTGCAGCGTATCTTCATACGACTCGGCTTCATAGCCTTTACCCATCGAATTATTAGGGGACAGATTCATCGCAGACTCCTGGCATGATTGAGCAGGCCGGCCATCAGGTTGCGCGCACGAAACAGGCGAGACCGCACACTGGACTCGGTGATATCAAGCACTGTGGCAATCTCTACGCTGGTAAGCTCTTCAAAAGCTGAGAGCATCAGCACCTCGCGCTCCTTGGCCGGGAGCTGGTCAATGCAGGTAAGTACATGGGCATGGTGTTGCGCGGCAGAGGCAATCTCTTCCGCGGAGAGCCCTTTGCACGGCAGCACCCGGGCCAGCTCAGAGACGTCGTCCGTCTCCGGTCGTGTTTTCGCGCGCCGTTTCCGGTCCAGCACGATATTCCACACGATGCGGATAAGCCACACCCGCTGGTCGCGAACCTCATGCAGGGTCGCGCGATGCCGCAGTGCGCGCAGAAATGCTTCCTGCACCGCATCTTCCGCGTCCGATGAATTCCGCAGCACACTAAAGGCCACGCGGTAAAGTGCTCCCGCGTACTCGGCGACCATGGCCGCAAGCGTTGCTTCTTCCGCCTGTCTGCGGTCTTCTTCGTGCACAGTGCTGTCTGGAATTTCCATCCAACCTGAAAATACTGCCTGGCTGGCGCTCATAGTCACCAGACGCAGGCGATGTTGAAAATGCTCAAAAGGTGCGCCCGCTATCTCCCAAGGCGCAAAAGCAAGACTCGCGAAGCCAATGGCTCCGCGAGTCCAGTATGCATCCGAACGGCCTCTACTGCTTGATGCCGAGCTTCTGTGCGGCAATGGAACCGGCAGCGCCATCCTTGTCCGCATCCTTGACCTTGGCCCAAAGCGCACGGGCCTGGTCGACCTTGCCCTGCTCGGCATAAAGGTCAGCCAGATCAAGCTGCGCCACCGCTGCTGAAACAGTCTCAGACGGCTTGGCGATGATTGCGTTGTAGATGTCGATTGCCTGGGCATCGCGCGCGCTCTGGTGATACAAACCGGCAAGTGCCAGCTTGGCCAGGTTCGCCATGTTGCGGTCCCACGAGCCTGCCGCAGCTTTCAGGTCAGCTTCCGCGGACGCTGTCTGGCCAATCTCTTCTTCCGTAATACCGGCAAAGTAGCGTGCCTTCGCGCCTTGCGCTAGCCAGCCATACTGCTTGGCTACATCCGTAAACTGGCTGTTAGCGGCCTTTGAGCGCTCGGCTGCGGATGCGTAAACACCCGTCTCCGCCGGTGCTCCGGGCTGAGCCAGGGGCGCGTTGTAGGTATCCATGGCAGCGCCTAAAGCGCTGTCGGCCGCTATCGAGCGGAAGTTCCAGAAAATCAGCGAACCGATACCCAAAACAAGCACTGCGACGGCAATTACGACCCAGCGAACTACGCCGGAACGGTGACCGCTGAGCCAGCTGACGCTGCTGGCAGTGGCTTGGGCAAAGCTGTTTGTCTTCAGGGCGTGACGGGTTTGAGTATCCACGGGGGTTTTCTTGTCCTTCTCTTGTCTGTCTTGGTCTCACTTGCAGGCGGGTCCGTACTGGTGGAGGCGCTGCGACAGCAACCCTGTTAGTCTATCAGCGCGTGAAGAGCAGCGTCCACCGTGCGCGGCACAGAACAGCGCGTTCTTGCACGATTCAGCCTCTCTACCCCTGATTCAGCCCCGCCAATGCACTAATTCTTGCTCCCGGCCTCAAAAGCCCCGTCCCGTCACTTGCCCTTGGCCACCCGGAACGATAGGCTATTGGCATGTACGAAGATTTCCACGTTACCGACCGCTGGAGCGGCGAAGATCTGCACTGTCTTTGGAAGGCAAACATTGTGGCCATCGCCACGCGCCACGCCGACGCCGTCGATGTGCGCTTCGACGTCAACGGACGCCCCATGTGGATTGCTATGCCTTGCACCGCCTGGGTCGAGCAGAAGCGGCGCACCGGCCTCGTCATTACAGACCAGCTCGCCGCGCAGATCGCAGGCCGCTACCTCAAGCAGTTGGTTGAAGAGGGCTACGACTCACGCCGCGAGATCTACACCATGACCGTGCCCATGGTCCTCGAGCTGCTCGACGTCGTGGTATCCGAGGCAAAAGGGCAAGGCTCCATGCCCGCCCTTCCCATCGTCATCTAGGCTGTTGAGTTCAATAACATTCTTTACGCGTTGTCTATGAATACCGCCCTCACCACGCAAGAGGAACCACGACAGAGATACCAAACACAGGTCACTCTTGCGATTTCTTCACGGAGGGAGGCGGGGGTTTCAACCCCCGCATAGAGCAAGCAATATCTCTGCGGGCTTCAGCCCCGGAGGTATGCTTTTCCAGTCCTCGCCCACACCAGGCAACCAGCAAGCACCTTACCGTGCACTGCGACGCTTGCGAGTCGTTCCCTTTTCTGCCGGAAACAGCGATGTCAGCTTCTCATAAAGCGTGAACAGGAAAGCCACCCGCTCCGCCTCGCTCTTGAAGTTCGTCCTGCCGTAAGCGGCATCCACCGCGCGGTCCAGCGCGTGGTGCGCCTTCACCAGCCCGGCAGGCATCGAGATCGGATCGTAAAGATCGGCGAGTGTCGATTCGGGATGCCGCGCTCGCTCATCCAAAACCGTCTGCGCCGCCGTCTCTATAGCTTCACGCTGCTTTCCCGTTGGCTCAGGCCAGGGGAAATTGTTATAGACGATGTCTTTGGAATAACGATAGTCGCTCTTGAGCCGACCGCATGTAGTGCGTACCCATGCCATGTGCATCGTGGATTGAAGCACGCCGAAGTGAAAAAGCGTAGCGCGAGGTATCGCAAAACAGCTATTCCCAACGATGTCAGTCCTGCTGAAAAACCCGAATGGGATAAACGAGCGTGTCTCTGACGTATGGCCTGGGACTAACACGTAATCAGATTTAGGCTGTGTAACCTGTCGGAAAAGACTTGGGTACGGATATTCTCGGGTTGTAGCGGCCTTGCTTTTCTTACGGAACTTATCAACTTCCTTGACACGGTCACGCACCATCGGCAAGGCTTTGATCTCCGCTGGCGTGGCATCAACCAGCCACAGGACCCATCGCTTCTCGCCATGCAAATACTCCTTGGCGCTGAGAAACGGCTTGATGTACTTTCTTGCGCCCGGCTCATCTCGCAAGAATTCCACTTTCTGTTGGTCCGTGAAAAGAAAATTGCCATCATCCGTAGGCTTGTTACCGTACCTCATCCCAGGCATCGAGAATAGATTCTTCGATTGATTCTCAATGAGAATCCACGGCGCGTTAACAAGATATGCGTTGATCTCCGTAACCGGAATTGGGTGCGGCTCTCCGCTAACGCTTTCATATTCATAGAGCGTTTTGTTCGATACGTCGAATGCGGCAAATCCGATAATCACACAGTACACGGCAGCTTTGCCGCGCGCCTCGCTCGACCACTTGAACGTGCGATGGGCAAAGTGGATATGCACAGGATTTCGCCGCATCAGCGAGCGCCAAAGTATGCCGACCTGTTCTCCCTGAGTAATCGAATTTGTCGAAACGAAGGCAGTGCGGATATATGTTCCCTGAATCAGGGCGGCGGCCTTGTTGTACCAGCCAGTGACGTAATCCATTACGCCTGCTGCTTTGTCTTGTTGACCGTAAGTTGCGAGCATTTCTGTTTTTTGCTGTTTCGACTGGAGATGGTGCCCGATAAACGGCGGATTCCCCACAATGTAACTCAACTGCTCCGGCGCAACTATCTCCTTCCAGTCCAGTGCAAGCGCATTCCCGTTCACAATGCTCGGGGTCTTCTTGAGAGGCAGCCGCGCAAAGTACTGCCCAAACTCGGCAGAGACAAGTTGGTTCATTTGGTGGTCGGTCATCCACAGCGCCACCTGCGCTATCTGCGCCGGGAACTCCTCCAGCTCGATGCCGTAGAACTGGTCCACATCCACAAAAACAATGCTGCTCACATCCAGGCGGCCTTCCCCGGTGGCCTTGAACAGCTCGCGCAGCACATCCAACTCCAGCAGGCGTAGCTCGCGGTAGGCGATCACCAGAAAGTTCCCGCAGCCGCAGGCCGGGTCCAGGATGCGGATCTGCCCCAGTTTGCCGTGAAACTCCTTGAGCCGGTTGCTGTCCCGCCGAACCCGCTCGAACTCGGCGTGCAGCGCATCCAGAAACAGCGGCTGCAGCGCCTTCAGGATATTGGTCTCGCTGGTATAGTGCGCCCCCAGGTTCCGCCGCGCCTTCTTGTCCATGATCGATTGAAACAGCGCCCCGAAGATCGCAGGCGATATCCGCGACCAGTCCAGCCCCGTACACTCCAGCACCATCTCCCGCATATGCCGGTCCAGCGATGTCAGCGGTATCGCCTCTTCAAACAGCTTGCCGTTGATATACCGAAATCCCGCCAGATGTTCGTCCAGGTTCTTCGCGCGCTTTTCCGGCTCCGTGTTGAGTATCTGGAAAAGATGCCCGAGCGCCGCCCCCAGGTCAGACCCATCCTCTGCCGTGCGCTGCTCAATCCACTCTCGAAACTGCTGCCGCTCAAAGATGGCGTTGTCTTCCGCAAACAGGCAAAAGAGTACCCGAACCAGAAACAGTTCCAGCGCGTGCCCTTCGTAACCGGCGTCCTTCAGCAGATCGTGCAGTTTGCCCAGTTTTTCAGCGGCTTCAATGTTCACCGCAGCTTGCTGCGGGTAAGTGCGCGTCTGGTAACCGGCGATGAACCCGAAGCTGCGGATGTTCTTGTAGAGGTCTTCCAGCTTGAACTCGTGGAAGTTGCTCCCGTCTGTGTCCTCAAGGTCATAAAGCCGGAACCGGGCAAAGTCGGAGACTATCACGTAGCGCGGAAGATCCCGCTCTTTCAATCCTTGGAAGTAGTCCGTAGCTTGATGGAATGCCCGGTCCAGATCGCGGCCCCTGGACTTGTGTTCCACCAGCAAAACGCCCTTCCAAAGCAGATCGATGAAGCCGCCCTTGCCGTCGGATTTGACGACCGGTTTCTCAAACGTGGCAACGCGGCGCCGAGTAATGCCAAAAACATTGAAGAAAGCATCCCAAAAGCTCTTTGCCTCGGCATCCTCTGAGGTCTCGTTCTTCCACTCCCGCGAAAATCCCACCGCGCGGTCGCGTATCTCATTCCAGGACAAAGGCATATAGCTGTTTTAGCCGCCCAGTCGGCAATTGTAAAGAGTTACTCTTGCGTTTTCTTTCCGGAGGGAGGCTGGGGTTTCACCCCCGCATAAAGTAAGCAAAATATTCGCGGGCTTCAGCCCCGGAGACCGTAACCACACCGCCCCCTGACCGCAGCTCCCCCGATTGCACATAATTTCAACTCACCGGCGCATAATCATCTCATGGCATACCTCAACTCAACCTGTCGGAGATCCGCCCGGTTTATACCCCCAAACTCGCATCCCCCCCTCCCCTGGGCACAGAACACACACTTTATTGGCCACACTGAGGATGCAAGTTACTCTATATAAACAGTTTAATAAATCCGCCCAGTAACATACTAGTAACACCTCACTATACAT
>Ga0316231_1001905_pt1 | contig 21537 bp, 14 predicted proteins | sample TBH18027metaG_FD_206002 | JGI IMG/M metagenome (GOLD analysis project Ga0316231, IMG submission 206002) | Freshwater microbial communities from Trout Bog Lake, Wisconsin, USA - TBH18027 | ecosystem: Environmental > Aquatic > Freshwater > Lake > Hypolimnion/Profundal zone | place: USA: Wisconsin...
AATCTACTTTTGTCCGCAATTGGTCGACATCGGTGCAGCCGTGGATAGAAAGGGGATCAGCCGAGAAGTTGTTATCAAGTATCGAAAGGATGACATTTCCCGCCTTTACCTTATTGAACCGATCCATAACCAAATAATTGAAGTTCCGGCAAAAGATCAGGATTACACGAAAAAGTTGAGCCTGTATAAGCATAATATCGTCGTAGAGTATTTACGTTCGCAAAAAAAAGAAGTTAACATCTATGAGCTAGCAAAGGCGGATCGCCGGATTCGCGAAATTGTAGAGGATGCCTATACCCGAGCACGGAAAAGCAGCAGTAGGAAGAGACAGGCAAGATTCTTGGGAAAAGGAGCGGCACCGTGGGTAGAAGACCTCAAATCGCCTGATACATTTCCTGTACCGATTTCCTCGGAAGCCTCCTCTGACTTGTACTCCGGGATTGCTCAGCCTATCGTAGCGGAGAACCAGGAGCCAGAAGCAACGATGTCCGAGTTAGAAGTTAATGCCGCCAACTCGGAGCAAGCCATTACTATAACCGGTGCCCGGAAAAAAGCCCCTGAAGCCAAGGAAGCTGGGGCCGGAAAGCGTGGGCGAAAAAAGACCAAAGCTAACGAGGATGCTCCAAAGGCTGAACCAATAAATATTGACACGGAAACCATTGATTTAAGTGGCTTTTATGCTGAAATTGACTAGGGGGGATAATCATGAGTGAAGATGGGATGAACAAGAAAAAGTTAGGGCTGTCCAGCGAGGAAATTGCAGCGATGACCATAAAAGACCGGGTTGACTATTTTGAAAAAATCTATATCAAGCACCCGGACGCAGACGAAATATTTACAAAACTCAACGAATGTGTTCAATCCGGGAAATCACGGCGGCGAGAGCCAGACTGTCTTCTGCTTACAGGGGACACCGGGACCGGGAAAAGCAGGCTAATTGAAAAATTTATGGCCGGATACCCTAGAGAAGATTTAGAAGAAAGAACCAATATTCCGGTTCTTTGGCTGCGTACACCACCAGGCGTGATGCAAGGCGGATTAGTAACGGAGCTTATTTACGGAGTCAACGGGATTACAATTCCCAATAGTAGGAGTCGTATTTATCAAAACACCATCCTTTTTCGCAAGTATATCCAGGATTGTGATATATGGCTTATTGTAATTGACGAATTTCAACACTTCTACGACCAAGTGAAAAGAAAATTGCTGCCGGAAGTAGCTGATTGGATAAAGGTTTTGATAGACAATGCAAAAGTATCGATAGCCTTTGTCGGGATGCCAGATGCCGAAATGGTCATTAATGCAAATCCGCAGTTAAAAGGGCGAATATCATTGCGGCATCATATCACTCCGTTTGGCTATACCACTACTGAGACTCTGAAAACTTTCATAAAAATCCTAGCTGTTTTGCAACAACAGTTGCCACTCATCGAGAAGGAAAGGTGTAAGCTGTTTTCCCTAGATATGGCGATTAGGATTGGTTATGCAACTAATGGGGTAATGCGTCAGATTATGCGGCTTTTACGGAAAGCGACTATAGCGGCGGTAGAGGGTGGGGAAGAGTATATCTCTATGGACGTTCTGAGCGAAACTTTCACCAAATACCTGCACGGATCTTTTCCTGGAAAAGTCAATCCCTTTGAATTGAAAGAATTTGACGTTGAAAAAGCGATTCACTTAAATGCTCAAGGCGCCAAAAACGGAAAGACAATACCCGACGGGACCAATAATCGGCGTAATGGTCGACAGACGTCAAAAGAGAAAGTATCCGATATACTTTAGACATTAGTTTGGGAGGGGATTCAATGGCGACCAGACTGCTACACAGGCGAGCTATTCCTTTAGATGGGGAAAGTTTTACAAACCTGTTGAATCGACTTGCCTTGGCAAACCATTTTGATTCTATTAGCTGGTTAGGTTACGCTTTTCCGGCGAACGAGTTGAGCTTCAGGGCAAACCCGAATGCCAGCTTTGCCGCAAAAGAATATAATTTGATCGCTTCTATTTCCGGTATTCCAGCGCAGGTTTTGCATAATATGACGATACACGGTTTTGCCGGACAATTATCTATTCGAGAGCAGCTAGATGAAGGGGACGAATATCCCCGGATATCGCAGAGTGAAATTACACGTTTTGTGACTACGGGGACAACGAAATATTGTCCGATTTGTTTAAACGAAAAAAGGCGTTACCATAGGATAGCCTGGGATCTTAACCTTGTTACTACTTGTCTACATCATAAGGTCTTTTTGCTGGACACCTGCCCCAATTGCCAGCAAAGGGTTTTCATAGAAGATATCGTGAAGGGAGTCCATGGCTGCGGGTTTAACCTATCGACATGTAAAACAGTAACACCGGTAGATGATCAGCTTGGTCTTGCCTCGCAGGCCTTTATTCAAGGGCTGCTGGGGCTGCCTGTTGAATTGCCGGCGGTCAAAGATAAATTATTGCCTGTAGATCTACCTGCCCCCAAGATATTTCATTTATTGTCATTGCTTGTTCAATATGGGAAAAGCAACAAGCTGTTTGACCTTAACCTAGAGGGTTTACCGGTTAATATACAACATGCGTCTTCTAACCTAAAGCACCATATTGCTTATTTGGCCGCCTATAAAGCACTTTTAGATTGGCCAAATAATTTTGAAAATTTCTTTATGCGGTTCGGAGCAATAGGATCTTCAGATCCAAATAAAGAGAGTCGGTTAAATAACGCTACCGTTTACAGGCTTATTTCCGGTTTGAACGATCCGGACTACCGGTTTGTTCACGATAGCATCAGCGAGTGCATGGTCAAGCGGAATCTTGGATTTTGGCACGCAAATAGCCTTTACATACGTGGGTATGCAGCCTTTAAAACAGAGCGGCAATATCTTCCCATGGAAGAGGCTGGCCCGATGCTAGGAATAGGTCGCCGTCATGTTATACAGCTCATAAATGACGAGATACTGAAGGTTGTTATTACCGAGCAATATGGGTTTAGTTTAAAATATATCGATGTTTACGACATTAATGTATTACGTGAAAAGTGGAAGGGCTATTTTACATACGGCCAGGTAAAAGCTAGGCTGGGCGTGAAGCTGGATGAGATAACTGAACTTGCGAACTCCGGGTACCTCCCTGCGCACTTTCTTGAGAAGGCGTCTATTCGGTTTTTCTCCCAGGCCGACGTCGAAACATTTGAGCAACAGTACATGGGCCGCGGAACTCCCGTCGATACCACGAAAAACGATTCTATGTGGCTGTCTATGAAAGAGACCATCAATATTTTGCGGTTAGGACGGCAGGGTTTATCTAAGGTCTTGAATTTGGTTGGCAAAGGAATCTTGAATACCGGCATTCTTACCGAGGAAAAAGGGTTTGCAAGACTTGTGTTTCACCGACAGGAAGTGTTTGAAATACGTGATTTCCTGTACGACCTTAAGCGAAAAGTATCTGACGCCGATTATTCGGTTAGAATCGTTATCGATAGAAATGTGGCTGGTAGTGCATGGATTACCATACACGGAGTAGCTCAGATTATTGGGGTTGCGGATAGAGTTGTAGAGCGTTGGGCTAAAGAGGGGCTTTTTGACTTAGAAAAGGGTCCCGAGATAGAGAACGGACTTAGAATATCACTGGTAAGCTATATTCGGTTCCGAAAGATTTTTGTATATGCTGAAGAGGCAGCAAAATTGCTTGGCGTCACTAAGCGGACATTGTTGCGATGGGTACATAAAAGAAGAGTTGATGGAGTTGTAGGTCTAACGCTTGATGGTGGGCGCCGATACCTGTTCGATCAGTCCCAAATCAAAAAACTTCTGCCGGAAAAACGGATGACGATTAGCGCCGCGGCGTCACGCGCCAATGTAGGGGCGGGTGTAATTACCCGTTTAATAGCCAGGGGTAAAATTACTGTCGTGAGCGGTATGGGAAAGGATGATATGAAACACGCATTGGTGGATGCAGACGATATCGTTAACATTTCCGCCATACGTAACAGTACAATCCAATTGCCGGAATTGGCTGAGAAATTGGGAATTGCGGAGTATAAGCTCCGAGTACTTGCTAAACAAAAAATAGTCCCGGCATACAGCGGTCCGGACATCGATGGCTTCCCGGTCTACTGTTTTAGTTATGAAGAAGTAGAGCCGTTTCTGCGTGAATACGCTAGTGAGGAAGTTGCGAAACGGTTGAATATTAGTGAGCAGGCGGTACGACTGTGGACCCAAAAAGGCAAGATACGGGCGTTTTCCGGACCAGGAATTGACGGGAAAAAGAAATATAGATATAGGCTACTCGACATCATGGCGGTGAATAATGATGCAACTGATGCGCTTCTTTCTATCGCGGCAGCTGCCAATGAGTTGGGCATAAGCGTAGGAAAGTTGTGGCTGTACGTAAAGGCGGGAAAAGTTACTCCCTGTCGGGGACCATCCATGGACGGTTCGAAAAAATATTATTTTTACCGGGATACGATTCTGCGGGTGAAAAACTTGCTGGATTCGGGACTCCTTTCTGCAAAAGAAGCAGCAAAAGCTCTAGGAGAAGACTTGTCTTGGTTTTATAAGAAATGGGTGAATACAGGAAGAATTAAGACAATAAATGCAAAGGACAAGCTCGGAAAGCACTTCTTTCGTAAGGAGGATATCATGAAGGCGGTACAGATGCGGAAGGAAACGGTGACCGGGCCAGAAGCCGCTAAGTTAATTGGGGTCAGGAGGGGCACCATCCTTAAGTGGATGTACGCAGGTAAACTTAAACCTATAGCCGGGCCAGACATTGATGGATTTGGATGCTACCTCTATTTGCTCAGTGATGTCAAAAAAATACGAAAAGACCGTGAACGTCAAAATGTCGGGTAGCTCCAGCTAAATACAAAAGCGACCTTTTCGACAACATGATCTAACGAAAGGTCAAAGATATAGTTGGTCATTTGATAACGGAGTGGTAAAATCCACTCCGTTTTTTATCCAAAACAGAAATCTGGGGGAGAGATTGTGTCCGGTAGTCGTAAATTATCGGTAATTTCTGCATGATAAACCACGGCCCTGTTAATTGTAAATTATATTGGTCTTAAAAAAAGATAAAATGGAAAATCCTTCAAAATTTTGATAGACTGCAGGATTTTCGTCCTTTTATTGGAAATCATATATTGGACACCCTGGAAGAGGAGTGACTCGGCTGAACGTTTCTGTAAAGTCGCTATAAAACGGTTGGCAATTTTAATGGAGGATTAATAATGAACGAGAGTTACCGACATTTCCCAGATATGCTTGCTTCAATGATCCCAAGCCGCGAGATTTCTGTTATCTTTCAGGAACGGCCTGAATTTAAAAAAAAGCTTAGGCTATTTCATCCACTTAAAGCAGCATCAATAGTTTCTGGACTATTGACTTTGCCGTCGTTACACGCAAACACCCTCCGTCTTGAAATGCTCATGCACCTCATTATGGCCTATTCTATTGGGAAAAAAGAACCGAGGGTACATCATATCCAATCATGGTTAAATACTGAACTTGGTGAAACTTCTTTTATCCATTTAGAAGATCCAGTTGAAGATGTATTTATTTCCAATGTAATTACCGAAGAGGGTAATATCCGAATTTTTGAAGGGATTTGGGAAAGTAGCGACTTCTATCTTCAACGGATTATGAACATAGTTAAAACACTACCGGATGAACAGAGTACACATCAGTTGAAACGTGAAGTGCGCGGGCTTCTACTTCTTAGTGAAGAGATTGCCGTTCGACGTCGGCTTGATCGCTTTTCTCCGGGCGCAGGTGATGATAAAGGAACAATTAGGATTCCTTCTACCAAGGGATTGACAGCACTTTGCAAAACCACTATATTCACAGCTGAGGATTTGCAACGGCTTGGGATCTCGCCTACAGACCTTGAACCTTTCGTTTTTGATGTACAAAACCAAAATAAATTGAGGGAACAAACGTTGGAAGAGAGCGATCTTCAACGTCGCCCGATAGTGCAAGATATGGGCCAGTGGCTTGTCTTATTACCTAGCAACATAAGTTTTACAGTGCGGGCACATATTTTAGATTGGATAATTAATTCCGGTAATCAGGAGAATTTTGATAAACATCTTGTTCTGGAATATCAAACATTTTTTCAAGAGAACCCTGTTCTGGGAGCGTCCTTTCCTCGACAGAATATCCCTATACAAGATGCCCAGAATAAATATCTTATGACTCTTGTCAGAGAATTTGACCCAGGTCGTTACATACAAATCATCGCAATCATTGATCGTATTTCCGGGTGTCAACAATCAGATTATCTGTCATGTGACTCTGAAAAAATCATGGACCAATACAGCGCCCAGATCAACAGACGGATCAAAGAGGCACGGTCTTATTTGCGCAAGCAAAATGGATTTAAGCAAGGGTTGACCCTGGTAGTCGGATGTGGTTATGGGCGTACTAATGGTTATCGAGTGCTACGCGAATCAGCAGATTGGCTGGTTGAATTCATATCCGCACCAGACTTACAAACTCTTACCTGGACATCCGAAACCTCTCCTTTGTTTTTATGGAAGCTAGTTAATCAGGCAAGGTATCTAACGAAACAAGGTATATCGATTGCCAATGCCAACGGCCTATTGAACCTATATGGTTGGTGGGTAGATACAAACTATTTAATGATACCAAATGATGTTGAGTTCGGTAATAAGCCGCTTCATATGATGATTCCAACCGATTCTCTGGCCGCTATTCGGATCAGGGTTCATCAGGGGTGGGATTTGCATGCGTTACCATTACCCAATGGTAAGTTGGTGCGAGTCCAGAGAAAAGACATAGATAGTTACTTTCCTGATGATGCAAATCAACCGCTTTATGCGTGTATAGATGACGCCCGCCATGGTCAATTGCTTGGCGCATGGGTTGGGGAAAAATCTATCTGGTGGATTTCGGCTGAGCCTGGTACGACAGGGCTTTCCCGTGAAACGGTATTTAAAGTTTGGGATGCTGTCCATAATTGGCTTGAACGAGCAGTTCCAGTTTTTGAACGCCGCTTGCATAAGCTTAACAAGAAAGTAATACAGCTTGTTCTTGACTTCGATGATGCGAAGCAAGAGCAGACAGAGTTTATTTCTGAGCAGATGCTTCGTTCCTCTATTACTGTTTCTACCAGTCCAGAAAAGGGGACAATATGTATCCGCTTTTACGATGCATTTGTTGCAGGCTTTCAAAACCCGAAAAATGTGGCAGAGCGTATGCTAATGCGAGCAGTTGCAAGAGGGGCGGTTCAACTTACTGATGAAACGCCAGGCGAGGATCTGTTAGATGTGTTGGAGAACGAAATAGTTCCTAACGATGATGCTCGGTATTTTCATGCATTTGAGGCGGTTCGTTTTCGCGATTATATCCATTGTTACGATTCTACAACTGCGATTTTCATTGATGATGCGGATGAAGCACTAAGCAAATTGGGACTCGGTTGGTTGGCTCAAGATCGCAATAACGGAGATCGATATACTACATCAGAAGAGAGTACTCGCTTTTTAAATGATGTCATAGTGATAATTTGGAAACGGATGCGGACTCTTCTTCGTACTTTGAATCGTGTACAATTAATAGAACAGGCGCTTCGGTATATAGAAGGAGTTGAAAATGAAAAGTTACAATGGCAACGTACTATTAGAGCGGTAATCGCATTACATGATAATCTAGAATCTGTAAAGAAGGTGGCGATTAAGCAGCTTGCCAGACGTAATGCTTCTTCATTAGCCTTACGGTTGCTGATAGAAATGGCTATATCAGAATGCCCATTAGATGGTGGGGAAACAGCCGGAATACTTGATCTAACGCCTTTGATGAGTGATATGCTCTGTATATTCAATTTGGGCGGTTGGTCAGACGCGATAAAAAAAGGTGTAATGGAACCCGAAATCAAAATTGCGCCCAATGGCGATATCCTGTCACATACCGGTTTTCGGGATGAAGTGATTGATCCATATGGTCAACAATTTGGATCGGCGCGGCTTGATCAAGAGAGAGATCGCTATCACAAGCATTTTGAATCTTTTCGGCCAGTACCTACTGTACAAGGAGTATTTCCCTCCGCCTTCTTGGCTGCATTCATGGCCGAATTCGGCTTGTCGATTGACTCATTGCGAGGGATACGAGATTCATTAGAAAACTTAGCGACTGAGAAAAAAAGCTGTGTTTTTATCGCCCGCAGGGACGAAATTCTCGATTACTGCGGAAATAGTGAGTTTACAACAAGAGAAAACACTAAGATATTCCTGGATCGATTCTCACTTTGGCCTCGCGGAGGTTGGGATAAGACACCTGAGGGTTTTACAGCTAGAGATTGGTACCCTTGGCTGTTTGGGCGGGCATTATCTCTAGTGGCACGACCTGTCATTCGACTGGAAAATGGCAATAACCCGCGATATATTATATCACCCGGTTTAATAGTAGATGGGACTACACATACGCTGGCTCAATACTATGAAGCTGAAATTGCGACATCAAAGTGCCAATCATCAGAGATGAAGCATTGGATAGATGGTGAGAAGTCTCGGCGTAGCCATGAATTTGTTACTAAAGTTGCAGCTACTATGCAGAGTGCTGGCTATGAAGCGCGAATTGAAATTGCAGTAACTGAATTGTTGAATGAAAAGACTCCTGATAGAAACTATGGTGATGTTGATGTTCTTGCATGGAGGCCGGATCAAGCTGAGATTCTAGTTATTGAATGCAAAGATTTAAAACTTACTAAAACTCCGAACGAGATTGCTGAGCAATTGAATCATTTTAGTGGTCAAATTTTATCTAATGGACATCGGGATGAGCTGAGGAAACATTTGGATCGCTGCATATTCTTAAATGAAAAGTCTCAACGAGTGGCCCAAATGCTGGGAATGGGTGATTGTAGCATTCGTATTCGGAGTATCGTTTGTTTTAGTAAACCAACTCCAACACAATATATGGAGAATAGGTTCCCGAATGTCAGGTTTTTAACCATAGAGGAGTTAGCCGAGGTAACGGAAAGATAAAGCTCTAACAACCCGGAGTTCCGAGGCACGTATAATTTAATGTTTGACGAATTACCATCGATTGTAGCCCGAAACTCATTCGTCCTTTGCACATTAAGTTAACATAACAACAGGCAAGAAAATTTCTCTTTATGGGGAATAAAAATTTCTGCTTATGGTGCTTAGAGTGCTCACGAACCCGCATAGTACTGATGAAGAAAAGCAGCATCCAAACTGCTTTTCTTTTTAATTTGTTTTTTTCTGGAAAGGAAACAACGTAATTTCTGTCGAAAATTGCATAAACAACTTTAATATCAATTGATCAAAAGCAAAGAGGAGGCGTTGCTCAGCTTCTTGTTGAACAATTTTCCTGGGTTACGGTTTTTTAAAGAGGCGGATTTTAATGCAATCATAAAAGGAGGGATTCTGACTTGCCTAATATTGACTACCCTACAGTTATAGTTTCAGGAATAATTAGTGCTATAATTAGCTGGATTTCCTCAGAATTACATGATCGTCGTAAAGAACGACGACAGGATAATAAAACAAAAAAAGAACAATTAACTGACATCCTTTATAAATTCGAAACAGCTATTACTTTGGAACTAAATTTTCTTAAAAGTTATTCTAAAGACCAAGTTTCAATAAAAATGGAAGATCTTAAAAAAAGCCTAAACGAGGATATTTGGATACAGAACAACTATATCTTAGCAAAAGTTCTACCTGCTGAATGGCATTTGCTTAGTGTTTATTATAGCCATTTACTTATACTGAAATTGACAACTAGTGACCAAATCACACCCAAATACATATCAGCGATTATCATTTTGGGCGAAACAATGCAACAAGTGCTTAACGATATACTTAAGCCCAAAACATAAAAAATTAGTTATTAATGCAACGGGAAGAGTTATCGCAAAAATAATTATAAATTTATTCAAATCCATGTTTAATCCCCAAGTAATTTTCATAATATTATACCGTCAAAATTGCAAATTGCAAATTTATATAAATATTACGTTATTTTTAGAGATTTACATCCGTACGCAGAATCAATCTATGACAAAGTGGTGTTGCACTGTAGCGACATAATCGATGAATTCCTGATCATTACACCTTATTCATTAAGCGTTTTGGTGTAAATATTATTGACCAAGTTCGAGCCATTTCCGCGCGCCCTCAATCAATTTTAGGTTAGGGCTATTGGGCGGCAATAGAACACGGGTATATTAAAGGACTACAGCGGAGTGCAGTATCCGGAAGAAAAGGGTATTGGCCATGGCGTGTGGGGTAAGCTTAACCCATGTGCCTATCTTACCTTCAGCGAGTTCGTTTGGCAGGTCTTTCGGCGATGTGACGGTTAAACCTGACAAAGCGATGGGGGTATCAGCAACTGGCCAATGCCTTCAACAGGGGTCCCTGACATGACGGCAACGTAGGAACACACCGGGAAGAGCAGCCGGGTTTTTTTTGTTATAAAGGGGGCAACTTTGTCTATCGTTACAGTCACGCGCTTGAACGCAGTTGTGATTGGGACACGATAAGTGTCCCTTTGGACATTAATAGGCTCTTTTGACTAGCGGACATTATTAGAGTTCTGGTAAAAATCGAGATAACTGTTGGAGCATAAGATTGCTATCTGGCGTACTTGTGCTTCTTTTGTTAGGTATCTGGGGTATACTGATCAGAAGTGGTGATCTTCCATGCATAGTAACTTTGTGAACCTTTGAAATTGATTAGAGATCTTTACATGAAAAACCGGTCGTTGGGAAAACATAGCCGCGTGCCGACATAAAGATCAAAATTTCGACGATATTTTTGCACAAATAGAAACAAATTCTTAAAACGTAAAGGGATTCAAAGAATAAGCGCGTATAATATAGTTTATATACAAAATATTTGTGAAGGGATAAACTTCATGGCCGTAACCCGCCCGACAAAACAATTTATGCTAAGGCATTATAGTTTTGTGCGCTATGATGCCTGAAGGATAATGACCCCGCTATAGATTTATGGTCAGCTATTTTTGCGATAGCTGGTATTGTTTAATAAACCTGTTCCGAGGCTTGCATTTGCTATACGCAAATCGCTCCATGGAACCGGTTTTTATTTTATTTTACTTTTCACGGAGAAGTCCGGTTCACATAGATATTCTAGAAAGAAGAGGGCGAAATGCAACGTTATCAATTCGCCTAGTTGTCGCGAGAGAAGTAGAATTAAGCAAGTAGGGAGTGAAGCGCAATGAAATTCGGTTTAGCAGGTAAAATCATTTCGTTTTTTCTAGTGGTTGCTTTAATCAGTGCAGCGGGATACGTTTTTATATTCTTTAACACGCATCAGATTATCGCGGAAAACAAAGCGGTTGCCCAAGAGGACATGGTCAGATTGTCAAAGGTGAATGAATTGGCGCTAAATGCGTTGGGGCAAGTGGCGAATATACGCGGATATTTAGCCTACGATACGCAGAATTATTTGGAGAGTTTCGACAAGCAGGCCCGGGCGAACGAAAAATTGACTGCCGAGTTGCTGGAGATGGCCAAGTCGGAGGAAGGCCGTAAACTTGTGTCTAAAGTCCGGGACATTAACCTAATGTTCAACGAGGTAGCGGAGAAGAAAGTCATTCCTCTCAAAAAGGCAGGAAAAGTGGAGGAGGCGGAACGGATCGCGCAGGCGGAGATGGGACCGTTGGGACAAACTCTCATCCAGACGACAAAAGAGTATCAGGAAGTATCGGATCAGTATATCCAAGGTCAGTTGCAAAAGAGTATCGCGGCAGGTGAGCGGGCAGAAACGACTGCGGTTATTGTCAGTGTTGTAGTCACGCTTTTGGCTATCGGAATCGGGTTATTCGCCGCTAGAAGCATTGTAAAGCCTTTGCAAAAAGTAGTGGCCTTTGTGCAGGAAGTGGCGGAAGGAGATCTTTCCGAGCATAAGCAGACTATAAGTACAAACGACGAGATCGGTAAACTGGCTGAGGCTGTCGTAACGATGCGCGGCCATCTACGTGAATTAATCGGGCATCTGAATGACATAATCGAAAAAGTGGTTTCATCCTCGCAGCAACTATCCGCGAGTGCCGAACTTTCCGCACAGACTTCTGGGCAGATTGCATCCAGCATATCGGAGGTGGCACAAGGGACTGAAAAGCAATTGAGAGACATTGACGCGACAGCCTCGGTGGTGGAAGAAATGTCGGCCGGAGTAGAGGAAATCGCGGCTAGCGCCAGTACCATGGCTGGAACGGCGGAGAAAACTGCCGAGGCGGCAAAAGAAGGCAGTACGGCCATTGAAAAAGCAGTCCGACAGATGGAGAACATCGAACAGACAGTGATGCGTTCTTCCGAAGTGGTGACGAAACTGGGAGATCGTTCAAAAGAAATCGGCCAGATAGTGGATACGATTTCCAGTATAGCGGGACAGACAAATCTCCTGGCTCTCAACGCAGCGATTGAGGCCGCCCGGGCCGGGGAACAGGGACAAGGGTTTGCCGTTGTAGCGGAGGAAGTTCGTAAATTAGCTGAGCAATCGCAAGATGCTTCCAAACAAATTGCTGATTTAATTAACGAAATCCAGCGGGATACTGAGATGGCGGTAAACGCCATGGGGGATGGAACCCGCGAGGTGAACCTGGGTGCCCAGGTCGTAGATGGAGCCGGGCAGGCTTTTCAGGATATCTTTTCCTTGGTCAATACCGTGTCTTCCGATGTGAGGGAGATATCGGCGGCAATGGAACAGATGGCGAGTGGGAGCCAGGAAATTGTCAACTCCGTCCGGGATATTGATATAGTTAGCAAGCAGGCCGCTTCTCAGGCTCAAACGGTTTCTTCCGCCGTGGAAGAGCAATCCGCAGTGGCGGAGGAGATGGCCGCGTCTAGCGAATCGCTAACTAAGATGGCTGAGAAATTAAAGCAGGCTGTGAGCAAGTTTAGATTATAACGAGGTGAGATTATGGCCGGAGAACAACTCGTCTCTTTTGTTCTCGGAACCGAGCAATACGCCGTACCGATCTCCCAGGTCAAGGAGATTATCCACCATTGTAACGCTACGAAGCTACCGGCGACTCCCAAATACATGGAGGGAATCATCAACGTACGCGGCAAGATCATTCCAGTAATCAATCTGACTGCAATGTTAAAGCTTGCACCGACGGCCGCTACGGAAAAGAGGATTGTTATTGTTGAGACCTCATCCCTCGAATTTGGGATCGTCGTGGATGCAGTGAGTGAAGTGATCCGAATTGAACAATCGAATATTGAGCCGAATCCTAGTCTTTCCACCTTTAAGACCACTATATCCGGGGCATTGGTAAAGTAGATGACAAACTTATCGTCTTGATCGATTTATGGAGATTGTTTAGTCAAAATGAAATGGTTTAATTTGGGACAAGGTAAACTGACGACACGAAGGGGCACTACAATATGTAATTCAAAGGTCAAGCGACTAGCGAATAAAACCAACTGGTACATAAGCGAGATGATTTGAGTGGATTCATTAGAACAGGACATTTACTACATAGATACGGTACTAAAAGGGTTCAGCAGTGTTGGTAAGCCGCTTCAAAACCTAAAAACGTTTATTCACAATGTTCTCGGCCATATTCCATGCGAAGTCGCGATTATTTCCCCGCACTTCGAGTTATTAATGGTTAACAAGGAACTCGGAAGAATTACCGGGCTAAAAGAGAACATGGTATTAGGAAAGCTTTGCTATGATGTCTTCGGTTCCGGAAAACCATGCCCGAACTGCCCTGTAAAAGCGGCCCTAACCACTAAAACGGTTCAGATGAATACAAAAAAGCAGCATGGGGCTAAACGGAAAGTCGTTTATGTGGAACAGATGGCGATCCCGGTGATGAATGAAAAGTCTGGAGTCGACTACGTAATCGAGATTTCTCGCGATATCACGCACGAGGTTGTTTTGGAGCATCAAAACAAAAGGTTGTTTATGCAAACGGTTACTTCCCTCGCGCAATTGATCAATAGCCGCGACCACTCCACCGGCGAGCATTCGGCCAGAATGAGGGATATTGCGGTTCAGATCGGCAAGGAGATGGGGTTGCCGCATGAGGTTATTGAGGAAATAGCCATCGCCGGTATTCTTCACGATATAGGCAAGATCGGGATACCCGAAAAAATTTTAAAGAAGCCGAGCAAGCTGGAGCAGCACGAATATCAACTGATACAGAAACATCCGGAGATTGGGTATCAAGCTTTGGTCAATATTAGCGAGTTAAACCGGATTGCCGAATATATCCTATATCACCATGAAGCATATGACGGGCAAGGGTATCCTGCCAAGAAGAGGGGAAACGAAATACCTCTTGTATCGCGAATCCTTTGTGTCGCCGATGTGTATGAGGCGATCACGGCGGACAGAATCTACCGTAAGGCGATGAATAGCGAGCAAGCGATCGAGTTGATGTGTAAAGAAAGAGGAAATAAATTTGATCCGGCCGTTTTGGACGCGTTTTTCAAAGTTCTTAAGCGGGGCACTCTTCCACCAAAGCGTTGTTATTTCGGACGAGGCAAAGTATCCGGAAGACCCTGTTGGAGAATTCCAACGACTAGCCAGACCCGTTAATGACGTAGTTGAACTCACGGACATTTTCAAAGTGCTATCTGGACTGACAGACACGTATAGAGTGTCATTTTGTCATCTAGGGAATGTTTATTCTGGTAATAAACGAAAGACTAACAGACATTCTATATGGTTCCAACCCAGACATTATTTCGGGTCAGTTACAGCAGTTAAGTTATTTGACTGAAAACTCTTTTAAAGATTTTGTTGAAAAGAATTGAATCAACAATATCACGCGAGAATATGAATTGGGCACTTAGATATACAATAAAAATTCAAATGAAAAAAGAAAAGGAGATAAAGAAAGTGAAAGCATGTAATCACGCATGGGGCTACGCCCCCAGAAAACAGTAGAATCATTTACTTTTAAGGGCATACTCCATTACAAGATATTGTTATGGCCTATGGAATGTTTGAACAAAACAACAATATGTAGCGATTGCCTTGGGTTAACTAAATACCCTGGTCAGTAAAATCGAGTTTTTTGTACGGCCAATGACAAACTTTCTTGCATTCTCTGCAGGGTAATGACAAACTATCGTGCATTCTGATGACAAAGTTTATTGCATTCAGGCCCCACAAACCCTTATAAATCAAGGATGCCAATGACAAACTATTCTGCATCCCACATGATTTGTAGGATGTTGTTGTTTTCCGCATAAGGAGAAATTTGTCCAACTATGAGCGAAATAATTTTTTGCCATAAAGAGAAATTTGTTTATCTAAATAAAAGAATACTTGAAAACAGTAATGGGTTCGGGTTACGTGTGGAATTTTAAAAAACGCTTGCAAATTCGCAAGCGTTTTCTTGCCTATATTCTGCCATTTCCCCATGTTATATGCAAGACACTCAAAAAATCTAATCAAGGAGTATTGACAATAATGGAGTTATAAAAAAACACCAAGCTAATATTTCATTCTGAAGTCTGATCTTCGAACCGTAGTGGGGTTGTCGTAAAACATAATGGCATAAAAAACCAGAAATAACGAAAAATAGTCCTGACCATATTGGTAATTGTACTAAAGTATTTGTGGCCAATCGACTTATAACATTATATATTAAGAAAAGACCATTTAGTATTAATAAATTTCCAATATAAAAAATACCATTTGGTGAAATCTTTTTATATACTGAAGTAATCTCTTCCAAGTTATTTCACCCTTTCCAAAATCCTTCAGTTGATGGATTTAGGGTATAGACCAGTTACCACCTGCTAACCAATGTTTATCAATAGGCTGATAGCCGCCACGCTTTTGCTTATAGGTTCTTTTACCACATTTTTTGCACTCGAAATATTGTGTAAACCCTGTATCCCTAACTAATGTCTTTGAACACCAATGAAATAACATTGCGAATCACCTTATGCATTAGAATAATTGTAATATTGTACATCTGTTTTCTTTATATTCATCATGATTAGCAAACGAAACGACTGCACAGCACATGCTTTTTTATTTAAAACAGCAAAAGGAAATGGGTTCCAAAATATATTATAATATACAACGTTGTGAGTGCTAAAGCAGAGAATAAACAGCATACTAAAAAGGGTATCAAGTAATTCTTAACAAAAATAGAGGCAAGTGTTGGGGGTTTATAACCAGGCGGGATTATTAACGGAGGATGCTGGGGATCTATTTGATCTATATCTTTACGGTGTTGTTCTGTTGAAGTCATTTTTATCCTTTTAAATTATAATTTCGGTTACCATAAGTCAATCGATTTTAATTACATCATGATTATATCCCGCAAATCCTTTATTGCCATTTTTAGTGCTGTGAATGCGCTGAAAAATGTATTCTCGAACAGAAAATAGATACACCTGTGTAGCGGCAAAATCCGGGACGGTTACCTATCAAAGATGTTGTGATGAACTATTGGTGTATACAGGAAAGCCACAATATGTGGTGATTACATTAGTAAACGAAAATATCCTGGTCAGTAGAATTGGGTTTTTCGTACGGTCAGTGACAAACTTTCGTGCATTCTCTGCAGGGTAATGACAAACTTTCGTGCATTCTAATGACAAACTTTCTTGCATTCAGGCCCCGCAAACCCTTATAAATCAAGGATGCCAATGACAAACTATTCTGCATCCCACATAGGGTTTTTGTAGGGTTTCGGATAACACGAGACTGATGTCATAAAGATGAGACTGAATATCTAGAATAAGTAATAGGACTAAATTATGAACTCGTTAAGTACTAGCATCAGAAAAACAGGCTTATATTGCCTGTTTTTCTTTATATATGGAACTTTTAAAATAATTGCGCCTCAAAAGGGGTCACCCCAGGGGCTATTATCTTGGATTGATATATGAGTGGTAGATGAACTACGCTTAGCCATTAGTACTATAAAATAACAGAACAGCCAGGAGGAGAACAATGATAAAAGAGAATCCTATTTTTTTATTCGGAAATGGGCTTTCGATTGCACTTTCTCCAGAATTTGCATTACGAACTATTACTGAGAAGTTTATTTATAGTTTGGATGGAGAGGAAAAAGAATTTTTAGAAGGAATCAGTACCCCGGAAGGAGTGCTTTCCTTTGATGACTTTGAAAGAAACTTCTCCATGTTAGAAGCGGCGCTTGCAAGCTTGACTCGTTATCGGCGCTTTCTAGATTCGGAGGTTGGGGATAAATTCCTTATAAGATTCGCCTTAGATAAGCCAGGATTAGTTGAACATGAGAGGATTATAAAAGGTATTTACAATAAGTATGTGGCTCGTATTTTGGATCTTATTCGCGGCAATGTTCGCAAAGACTTAATTGAAGAGAAACTCGCCGCTTTTACAAGGTTTTTTTCTGAGACATTAAATAATAGTAGTAAAGGGTACGTCTTTACCCTAAACTACGATTTGCTAGTTGAAACTATTTTACTTGAAACTTTAGGCACAAACAATTTTATGGATTTTTGTTATCCGGCGAGTTCCTGTCAACATTTCGGTTTTCCAAAATTTGATTTTAATCCTCGAAGATCGTTAGAAATATTCCCCGAGGCGTCTAAAGTGGAACTTCATCATTTACATGGGTCCCTTTCCTTGTTTTATGATGTAGCGCGTAACAGAGCATTTAAATACAAAAGCGAAGATATTGGGTTAGGTGATATATACCGAAAAATTTCTCAAGAAGACCTCCCTATTCTTCCTGCTATTATAACAGGGGGCGGAAAATCGGAAAAAATTGTTGAATATCCCTTCGACTGGTATTATCGTTCACTGAAGGATTTAGTCGATGCTGGTGCCGGTAGTAGTTTATACATAATAGGCTATAGTTTTAGAGATGAGCATATCAATGACTTGGTAAAACGCTGGATGAAGAGCGTACAAGATTTTTCTAAAGGGTTATTAATTGTTGACTATAAGCCTACACTAGAAAGCCAGGAACAGTTTGTCCGATTTGTCACCAAGAGCTTACAAAAAAGAAAAATACCTGAACAATGTTTTGTATTTGGTGGAGTAAACCAAATTCACGCGGTAGAAGGAACAAAGACAAAAAGTTAATTCTTCGTATTTATGGATTAGTGACCATTTGAAAAAAGTGAAATAAACGAAGAAATTTCGGGTTCGTTCCATTCGGCGGATTTCAAGAGCGGGTGTTCTGTAGAATCAGCAATGCGCTTAAGAGGGAATCTGCGAACTTGTCTTTTGATGAGTTGGAAGAGCTGATATACGTCTATATTGTTGACGTATATCAGAGGACAGCAATACCGGGCATCGGTGTTCCTAACGAGCTTTGGGACCAACATGCCGCAAGCTTTGGTATTAGGCCCAGTGAGGAAGTAAGCCAATTATTTGCAAAGACTGCAACTCGAAAACTTACTGAGAAGGGGGTAAAGGTCTTAGGACTTTATTATCATTGTCCGGAACTCGCTGACATGAGTAACTATTCCAAAGAAGTAATCGTTCGGGGGGATGTCAATGATTTGAACAGTGTTTATGTCTTCAATTCAGCAACTAACAAGTATTCTGTTGTGCCGGCGGTTGATCAGAAGTATACCAGTCATATCGAAACCTGGTGGCGTCATGATTTAGTGCAAAAAGATATGAAAAAACAGCTTAAGGCTATATAGGAAAGCTATTGAGGGCATTTTAAAAAGCAGAAAATAATAAAACTCTAATTAGAAACCAGGAAAGAGAGGAGGTCTTTGATGCAAAGCGATAGGGTAGTGCCGCTCGCGCGAAAGAAAGATGAAGTAACGGCACTTCGGAAAATTCTTGGGAAGATTATACGACACGAGCAACAGCAGGCGAGCAGAGCCAAAAGCCAGCCCAATACTTTTGGCAAGCAACTAACTTTATTCTGATGCTGAGCTAACTATATTTGATGAATTGTTACGTGATAGGGACACCATTGGTGTCCCTATGGACATTAATAAGGAGTTTGACTGGCGGACTATAGAGGGTTTATTGTAGCCCGCTCTTAAGTCGCCCTGAACCCTGACTATTCCGAGTTAGACGCCAATTGTTCTTTGGACTAGACGGCTCTTAGATCCTGTAGAGCGGTATCCTGAGGCGGGGAAGCATTTTGGCGAGGCCGACAGAAAAAATAAGCAAGAATTTCAAAATATCAGCAGATATTTGAACTGTCACTAGCTGCCCTTCATAATTATTAAATAATGTTCAGTTATAGTATTATTATATTAAATAAGAATGAACTAATCATTGTGCTTATTTTATTTAAAAAAACACTAGACAAAACGATAGGTTCTAGTATATTATGGACCTGGACATGTCTGCTAGACCAATCTAGAGTTAGAGGGACTCTGCTATGCAACAAATGTATCGGGAGGCTGACAGAAATGATAGCAGAAATTCACGGAAAACTGTCGTCGACAGGCAGTAAACTGCATGACCGTCTGGAAGACCAGCTTACCGGTGATTTTTTCGGGACGCTTAGATATTTACCGTTTTCAATTGGCTTTCAGCCTATTCTACTTTGCGCCGACATTATGATCAACGATGACGGCGTGTTTCATAGTGATATTTTGGAAATTCAGGATTGGGAAATTAACGTTGAGTTTTGGCCGAAGGACAGTAATTACGGCGAAATTGATTTAATTTTAACGACTACAAAATTATGTGTTGGGCTGGAGGTCAAATACGGCAGTTACCTTTCCTCGGATGATGACATTGATAACTCAGATGGAATCATCAAGGAGAGCAACAATCAGTTGACCCGATATGCTAAGAGGATTGTCAAAAAAGCGCGCGAAAAAAAACTAAAACCATACCTTCTCCTTGTCGCCCCTTCAAGTAGTGGATTGTACATAATTAGAAACGTGGCCCAAAGACAATTAATTAAACAGCTTCCGCTCGGATTACTCACGTGGCAAGAATGTTTGAATCAGGCCAATTCAATGGCTACCCAAAAACTAAGTCGAAACGAAGAATGTGTTTGGAATGATATTCGCAAACTTCTCGCGAAAAAAGGTTTTGATGTATTTAGAGGTTTAGTGGGAATTGGAGATATTCCGATATCTTCAAGCCATTACACATTTATCAAAACCGAATTAAATCAGTGGACTTCCATCCCTATATCAAAGGAGGCGTACTACCGATATGGACAATGAGAAAACAACCCCCTTGGAAAACATTAAAAACGCATTCGATGTTGTGATAAAAACATATCAAAACATCGAAAAGCTATTATCCGAAATGGATGCGGTAGGTAATAAAGAAGGTTTTCTTTCACTGAGTCCCCGATTTCTTCGTTATAAGTCTGAAAATGATACCCTCGCGTGGTTGGTTAGCTTTTTCATAAAAGTTTATCAACATAGTTCTGACCCGGTGCATGACCAAAAAAATGATGTCCGCAATGGACCTTTTTATATCGTTGATGTTGAGTTTGGTGACTTGACGAAAAATGCGGCAAAATACCCTGACATAGTAATTGCCGAAACGGGGTAGTCGGTTAGTGCCAGTGGCTTAAAAATGTGAGTAAATATACATTGCGCTATCCGCTTTCCAGCGTTGCTGGCCAGCGCCGGGAAGGGATAAAGATGTATCCAAAGAATGCAACAGGAGAACAAATAAGACTGTAAATAAGCTCGAAGGACGTGGTTAGAGTAGAGCGAAAATATAATTTTGAAACTTGGGTGGGTGGGCCACACGGTAAAAGAAGCTCGGAGCGGATACGCCCGGTTCTGATGCAAGTTCAGTCGCTATGGGATTTGCACCCTGGGGAAAATCTATGGGTTGTTATGTCCATGGCAAAAGAATCTGTTTCGAATGAACGACGGAATAATGAAAAATATAAGTCTATGTGTTGCCCGTTAAAAAGAGTGGATGATCTTTATTATGTCGAGGATGACTGCACATACAACGTACTAAGCCTGCTATGCCCGAATATCGATCAAGTAGAGGCCCTAAGTCCGCTACTGAACAAAATAGAAGAAGTCTGGCTGAAACGTCGCGATTTGCGTTTTTGGCAGTTTATGGAGTGGTTGGTGCCCGAGATTAATAGACACCTCAATCAACACCAAATAGAGAAGAATATCGAAGATGTCCCCGAAGAAACATTGATCAGCATCATTAACTATATTTAGCTTGTTGTTGCATATGCGCACATGTGCATAATTATACAGCAGCTGGCACTAACCGACCACCCCACTTGCCGAATTTACTTATAAAGCCGAGTCAATAAGATGGCAAAATGCTCTCGGGCTCAGTGACTGGTGGGGATTTTATTGGCCGCTCCACGACAAAAATAAGTTTAAGCAAAAGCCAGGGACGAGTTGGATTGAGGTAGTGCCAAGCGATGACCAGATTAGGAAATCATATTGGCATCTAGATAAAGTCCGCTATACTACTGTGCCATTGTTGGACATAAACAGCAGCGATACTATACGCACCAATATTTTTGAAGAACTCATAAAATTCCGTAAATAGCTATGCCGCCTAAAATGGAACCGCTAGAGGCGGACTAGGAGAATTTTTCTAAACCTAAACCGGGTGCTTCTAGGGGTTTCTAGGTGCATAGTGGGTTCGTT
>Ga0316231_1001907_pt1 | contig 21530 bp, 20 predicted proteins | sample TBH18027metaG_FD_206002 | JGI IMG/M metagenome (GOLD analysis project Ga0316231, IMG submission 206002) | Freshwater microbial communities from Trout Bog Lake, Wisconsin, USA - TBH18027 | ecosystem: Environmental > Aquatic > Freshwater > Lake > Hypolimnion/Profundal zone | place: USA: Wisconsin...
GCCAGAACTACGGCGCCTACACCCCGGCGGCCGGGACAGCGCCCCAGTACCGGCCCAGCCGCTGGGGCAATGCCGTCCAGCTGTCGGGCGGGCTCAAGCTGGGCAAGGATCTGCTGGTCGCCTCGATCTACAACGGCCAGGGGCTGGGCGAATACGGCGCCGCCATCCAGGGTGCGCGGCTGGTCTCGCCCGGTGATCTGCGGCTATACAGCAACCTTGGCTGGCAGACCGGATACACCCATCCGTGGACCGGGCGGGTGCGCTCCAACCTGGTGCTGGGCGGAGTGATCTTCCGCAGCAACGGCGCGACCCGGCCCGAGGACATCCGCAGTTCCACCAGCTGCTTCGTCAACACCTTCGTCAAGCTGCGGCCGAGCGTCGAACTGGGCATGGAGTACGGCTACGAGAACCTGCATACCTTCGGCGCCGATCAAGTGGCTCGACGCTACGGCGGCCAGGCCGGCCACAACCAATCCAACAAAGTGCAGGTCTCGTTGACCGCCAGTTTCTAGTGGTGGCCGATCGGATTAGTGGAACCATTTCGACCCACCCGGATTATTCCTTCTCAGGCCCTGGGGTCCAATTAGTGGGTTCGGTAACTGCGGCTAAAAAGCTGTAAACGCAGAGCAAGCAGAGGCGCTGAGGCCGCAGAGCGTGCCAAGCGAGTCAAGGCACCGCCACACTCCACCCACGCCCTGCTCGCTGCGCTCGCCGAAGCTCTTCGAGCTTCGCGTCCAATGGGCGGGCGGCCCTCCACATGCAAGCATGTGGCTGGCCGCCCGCCCATTGGACGTGACGGGCCTTGGCTCAACCTCATCGTCGTGGCCACGGCTCCAGAGCAGGCCAAGGATTCGCCAAGGCGATGGGCGGGGGGGACCCTGGGGAACTCACCAACCGACTGGCTTTGGCCCGCCCCGCTTTGCCGAGAAGGTCGGCGTGAGTTGCCTTCCAGATGCACACTTCTGTAGACACCCGGACGCAGCGGAGAAGCTCCGAATGAAAAGCCCAGGCCCGTCACGGCCAGTGGGTGGGTGGCCAGCCACATGCTTGCATGTGGAGGGCCGCCCGCCCATTGGACGCGAAGCTCGAAGAGCTTCGGCGAGCATAGCGAGCAGGGCATGGGCAGAGTGTGGCGGCGCCTTGACTCGCTTAGCACGCTCTGCGACCTCAGCGCCTCTGCTTGCTCTGCGTTTATGTCTTTTTGCCTGAACTTGCCAGGGTGCTGGGATGGGCGAAGAAGATGGTTGCGGATCTCTGGCAGCCGGAGTGGCTCGAGATGCTTCCGCCATTACGATCCGCCTACACTAGGTTCTGGGGTCCGGGGCGATGGCGTGGACCAGGGGTTGATGCCGCTCGATCCCTTCCGTGCCCATCGCCGCGAGCCCATGGATGATTCCGCAGGCGCTCACTTCCCGCTCCTGCTGGCAGCGCTCGCGCAGCCTGCCCAGCTGCTCCTTGAGCTGCAGCAGTTCGGCGATCCGCCCGTCCACGTGCTGGATGTGGGCGTCGAGGAGGTGGTTCACTTCGGCGCAATTGCTGGTGGGCCGGTCCAGCCGTTTCAGCAGCGGGCGGATCTCTTCGTGGCTCATGCCCAGCGCCCGGCAGGTGCGGATCAGGCAAAGGCGTTCCAGATGGGCGCCGTCGTAGCTGCGGTAGTTGGCCCCGGTCCGCCCCGGCGCGGCCAGCAGGCCCGCCTTTTCGTAGTAGCGCACCGTTTCAACGCTGCATTGGGCCGCCTGGGCCAGTTCGCCGATCTTCATCGCGCATTCCCCTTGACCCTAAAGTTACTTCAGGGTGTGCAATGGGCAAGGACGCATTGTCCGGGAGCGCACCATGGCCCTGCACCACCTGACACCCGCGGAGCCCAATGCGCGGCGGCACCGCCGCGCCACCGGCCGCGGCCATGCCAGGACCGGAGCCTGTTGCCCGGCGCTGCCCGGCGAACCACCGGCCATGGCCGAACCGTTGGCCGCCCTGCCGGACGGCTGCGTCCGCACCCGGTTGCGCATCACCCGGATGGACTGCCCGACCGAAGAAGCGCTCATCCGCCACCGGCTGGGCGCCATGGCGGCGGTGCAGGGGCTGGAATTCAACCTGATGCAGCGCGTGCTGACGGTGGTGCACCAGGTCGGCAGCCTGCCGGCGGTCGAAGCGGCGATCCGCGCCCTGGGCATGCCCACCGAACGGCTGCCGGAAGCGGACGCCGGGCCAGCTCCGGCCACGGCCCCGGCCGAGCCCTGGGGGCCCCTTGCGCTGGCCGGCGGCGCGGCATTGGGGGCGGAACTGGCCCACTGGGCCGCCATGCCCGGATGGACCTCGGCGCTGCTGGCCCTGGGCGCGGTGGCGGGCTGCGGGCTGGGCACTTACCGGAAGGGCTGGATCGCCCTGCGCCAGGGCCAGCTCAACATCAACGCCCTGATGAGCATCGCCGTGACCGGCGCCCTGGTGATGCGGCAGTGGCCCGAAGCCGCCATGGTCATGGTGCTGTTCACCCTCGCCGAGCGGCTGGAGGCCAAGTCCCTGGACCGGACCCGCAACGCCATTCGCGGCCTGCTCCAGCTCAGCCCGGAACAGGCCACCGTGCGCCAGGCCGACGGCGCCTGGCTGGCCGTGCCGGCCCGGGCCGTCAAGTTGGACCAGATGGTGCGGGTCAAGCCGGGTGAGCGCATCGCCCTGGACGGCGCCGTGACGGCCGGGCATTCCACCGTCAACCAGGCCCCCATCACCGGCGAAAGCCTGCCGGTGGAGAAGGCTCCGGGCGATCCGGTGTTCGCCGGCACCATCAACGGATCCGGCTCCCTGGAATTCCGGGTGACCGCGGCCGCCACCCACTCGACCCTGGCGCGCATCGTCCGGTCGGTCGAAGCGGCCCGGGGCGCCCGCGCGCCGGCCCAGCGCTTCGTCGACCAGTTCGCCCGGATCTATACGCCGGCGGTGGTCGCCGGCGCGCTGGCCGTGGCCGCGTTGCCGCCGCTGCTGCTGGGCGGCAGCTGGCACGACTGGATCTACCGGGCCCTGGTGCTCCTGGTGATCGCCTGCCCCTGCGCCCTGGTCATCGCCACCCCCGTGACCATCGTCAGCGGCCTGGCTGCCGCCGCCCGGCACGGCATCCTGGTCAAGGGCGGCGTCCACCTGGAAATGGGCCGCAAGCTGGCCTGGCTGGCCCTGGACAAGACCGGAACCCTGACCCACGGCATGCCGGTGCTCACCGACACCCTCACGCTGGAACCGGACGGCCCCGACCCGGCCCAGATCGCCCTCAGCCTGGCGGTCCGCTCCGACCACCCCGGCTCGCGCGCCATCGCCGCCGCGCACGGCCATCTGAAGGCGCTCGCGGTGGATGGATTCAAAGCGATCCCGGGCCGCGGCGTGCGCGGCTCGGTGGCCGGCGTGCCCTACCAGCTGGGCAACCATCGGCTGATCCATGAGCTGGAGGTGTGCTCGGACCAGCTGGAAGCGCGCCTGGACCGTCTCGAGGCCGACGGCAAGACCACCATCCTGCTCACCGATGGCCGGCGCGTCCTGGTGGTGTTCGCGGTGGCCGACACGGTCAGGCCCGGAAGCCGGGCGGCCATCGCCGACCTGCATGGGCTGGGCATCCGCACGGTCATTCTGTCCGGCGACAATCCGCACACCGTCAAGGCCATCGCCGCCCAGGTGGGGATCGACGAGGCCCTGGGCGACCAGCTGCCCGAGGACAAGGCGCGGGCCATCGAAGCCTTCGCCCGCCGCGGCAAGGTCGGCATGGTCGGTGACGGCATCAACGACGCCCCTGCCCTGGCCCGGGCCGACATCGGCTTCGCCATGGGCGCGGCGGGCGTGGACAGCGCGATCGAAACCGCCGATGTGGCGCTGATGGATGACGACCTCGGCAAGATCGCCCGGTTCGTTCGCCTGTCCCGCAGCACCCACGCGGTGCTGATGCAGAACATCGTCCTGGTGCTGGCCATCAAGGCCGGCTTCCTGGCCCTCACCCTGCTGGGCATGGGCACCATGTGGATGGCGGTGTTCGCCGACATGGGGGCCAGCCTGCTGGTGGTGGGCAACGGCCTGCGTCTGCTGCGTCACTGAGTCTGGGGCTCCGGCACCGGATAGCGCCAGGCGAACAGCGCCGCCCCGATCACGCAACCCAGCCCGCCCAGGGCCACGGCCAGCGGCGCGCCCAGCCGGTGCGCCGCGTAGCCTTCGAGCACCGCGCCCAGCGGCATGGCGGCGGTGAACACCATGGCGTGGAAGGCCATCACCCGGCCGCGCATCTCGTCGGGGATCAGCATCTGCACCAGGGTGTTGTTGGAGGTCATGTGGGCCACCATGCTGAGCCCCACCGGCACCATCAGCAGGGCGGAAAGCCAGAACACCCGGGAATAGGCGAAGCAGGCCAGCAGCAGCCCGACCGTGCCGGCTCCCAGATAGGCGATCCGCTCCAGCCCCCTGATCCGCCGCCGTCCGGCCAGCAGGATGGCCCCCGCGACCGCGCCGGTGCCCGAGGCGGCCATGAGCAGGCCCATGGCGCGGGGCCCGCCGTGCAGGATGCCGTCGGCGAAGATGGGCATCAAGACCGTGTACGGCATGCCCATCAGGCAGACCACCCCCAGCAGGACCAGCAGCAAGCGCACCCGCCGGTGGCCGCGGACGAAGCGCACCCCTTCCAGCAGGTGGGCGAACACCGGGGGGTGGTCGTGGCGCGGCGCCCAGGCCGGCAGGCGCATCAGCATCAGGCCGGCAATGGCCGCCAGGAAGCTCACGGCGTTGGCCAGGAAGCACCAGCCTTCGCCCACCGCGGCGACCATCAGGCCGGCGATGGCCGGCCCGAGCACCCGGGTGCCGTGGAAGATGGAGGAATTCAGGGCGATGGCGTTGGGCAGGTGCTCCCGGTCCACGGTCTGGGCCACCAGCACCTGCCGGCCCGGCAGGTCGAACGCGTTGGCCAGGCCCAGGCCCGCCGCCAGGGCCAGGATGTGCCATACCTGGATCCGCCCGGCCAGGGTCAGGTAGGCCAGGAGCAGGGCCTGCACCAGCTGGGCGGCCTGGGTGAAGACCAGCAGCCGGCGCGGGTCGACCCGGTCGGCCAGCACCCCGCCCAGGCTGCCGAACAGCACGATGGGGCCCTGGGTGGCCAGCACCACGATGCCCAGCAGGGTGGCCCGGCCGGTGAGCCGGTAGACCAGCCAGGACAGCGCCACGCTCTGCATCCAGGTGCCCACCAGGGAAACCAGCTGGCCGCCGAGGAAGAGACGGAAGTTCCGGTGCCGCAGGGATCTCAAGGATTCGGGGAAACGCGACACGGTGCTCCAGTTGTTGTTCTCAGTATAGAATTTAATCAAATCAATGGATAGCTGCGGCCGGAGCGCAACGCGGCCAGCCGTGGTCTACTTGAGGTCAAGGCATGCCATGCAGGCCAGTACCGCGCGGTGTCGTCTGGGGGTTCCTTGTCATGAAACGTAAGCAATGGTTTATTCTGGGCGGGATCCTCGTGGCGCTGACGCTGGCGGGGGTGCTTGGCGCCCGGCGCCAGACCGGATTGCCGGTGCAGGTGGCCGTGGCCGCCCGGGAGGACATCCAGGCCAAGGTGAGCGCCAACGGCAAGATCCAGGCGATGAAGAAGGTGGACATCACCGCCAATTCCATCGGCCAGGTCACCCGGATGATGGTGCAGGAGGGCGACGTGGTGCGCGCCGGGGACCTGCTGCTGGAAATCGATCCGATCCGCTCCCGGGCCGCCGCCCAGTCCCTGGAGGCGATCCTGCGGGCCACGACCCATGACCTGGACACCGCTGCCACCAAGCTGCTCCAGGCCCGCAAGGATTTCGTCCGGGCCGACGCCAACCGCAAGGCCGGGATCATCTCCCAGAGTGATTTCGAGCAGGCCAAGACCGCCCTGGACGTGGCCGAGAGCACTGCCAAGAGCGCCCAGCAGCAGGTGGACCGGGCCCGGGCCGACCTGCGCGGCGCCGCCGACACCCTCGACAAGACCCGGATCACCTCGCCCATGGCCGGGGTGGTGACCGGCAAGCACATCGAGCTGGGCGAGACGGCGGTGATCGGGCTGCAGAACCAGCCGGGCACCGTGCTGCTGACCGTATCCGACATGAGCCGGGTGGAGGCGGAGATGGAGGTGGACGAAGCCTCCATCCCGTCGGTGAAGCTGGGCCAGCCGGCCCAGGTGCGCATCGACGCCTATCCCAACCAGGCCTTCGAGGCGGTCGTGACGGAAGTGGGCGGCAGCCCGATCGTCCAGACCAATGCCAACGAGGCCATCAAGTTCAAGGTGAAGGTCCAGCTCAGGCAACCGCCCCTGAGCATCAAGCCGGGGCTTTCCACCCAGGCGGACATCTTCACCGGCAGCCGGAGCCAGGTCCTGGTGGTGCCGATCCAGGCCCTGGTGGTGAAGGACCTCAAGCCGGCGCCGGGGCAGACCCTGGCACCCGGCGCGCCCCGGGAGCAGGAGGGGGTCTACGTCATGGAAGCGGGCAAGGCGCGCTTCCGGCCGCTGCAGACCGGGCTCATGGGCGACCTTACGGTGGAGGTGCTCTCCGGCCTCCAGGGCGGGGAATCCGTCATCACCGGCCCGTTCAAGGCCCTGCGGGAACTGAAGGAGCTTGACCCGGTCCGGCTGGATACCCGCAAGAAGGCCGAGTAGCCGTGCTCCCAAGCGACCTGGCCCTAGCCGCGCTGCGGGCCCTGCGGGCCCACAAGCTGCGCAGCTTCCTCACCCTGCTGGGGGTGATCATCGGGGTCGCCACCATGGTCAGCGTGGTGGCGGTGATCTCGGGCCTGGACAGCTACGTGAAGGACAAGGTCATCCGCCTGGCGCCGGACGTCTATGTGGTGGACCGGTTCGGCATCATCAAGTCGCACAAGGAGTTCGTCCAGGCGCTCAAACGCCCGCTGCTCACCTGGGCGGATTTCGAGCGGATCAAGCACGCCAATCTGCCGAACACCGCCCAGGTGAGCACCCGGGCCTTCCGCTCCATGACCGTGAAGTACGGCGAAAAGCACCTGGCCAACGTCTTCGTGGTGGGGTGCACGGCCAATTTCGCCGAGATGTTCAAGTTCGAGACCGATTCCGGCCGCTTCTTCTCCGAGAACGAGGACGGGGCCGCGGCCAACGTGGCGGTGATCGGCGCCGACACCCGGGACGAACTGTTCCCCCACCTGGATCCCCTGGGCCGGACCCTGACCCTGGGCGGGCTGCCGTTCCGGATCATCGGCGTGTTCGCCCGGCAGGGCAAGACCCTCGGCCTGAGCCGCGACAACCTGGTCTGCGTGCCGATCCAGGTCTACCGCAAGAACTTCATGGCGGCCGGCGACTCCCTCAACATCCAGGTGCAGTCCCGGGGCGGGGTGGCCGGGCTGGACGCCTCGGTGGACGAGGTGCGTTCCCTGCTCCGGGCGGCCCGCCACACCAGCTTCCGCGACCCGGACCCGTTCGGCATCCTCACCCAGGATGCCCTGCAGGACCTCTGGAAGCAGGTGAGCCGGGCCGCCTTCGTGCTCATGCTGCTGGTCTCCTCGGTGAGCCTGGGGGTGGGCGGCATCGTGATCATGAACATCATGCTGGTGAGCGTGGTGGAGCGCACCGCCGAGATCGGCATCCGTCTGGCCCTGGGCGCGCGCAAGCGGGACATCGCCCGGCAGTTCCTGCTGGAGGCCGCCAGCCTCAGCCTGCTCGGCGGCATCGCCGGGGTGCTGCTGGGGGCCTGCGTCGCCTGGACCGTGCGCACCCTGGCCGACTTCCCGGCCCAGATCACCCTGGGCATGGTCGGCGCCAGCGTCGCCGTGGCCACCCTGGTGGGGCTCGCCGCCGGCTTCCTGCCGGCACGCCGGGCCGCGGGCCTGCCGGTCATCGACGCCCTGAGGGCCGAATGAGCGCCGGGCTGCTCAAGCGCAGCGCGCTGCTCCGGGCCCTCGGGCCGGAAACGCTGCGGTTCGCGTTCCGCTCGATCGTCGCCCAGAAGCTGCGCAGTTTCCTCACCCTGCTGGGGATCCTGGCCGGGGTGGCGACCGTGATCGCCATGGTCAGCTTCGTCGCCGGCTTCAACGAGGCCATCACCGGCGCCTTCGCCTCCAGCGGCACCAGCCTGGTCCAGTTCCAGAAGTTCGAACCGCGCTTCGGCGGCCCGCCCGAGCTGATCCCGGAGGAGCAGAAACGCCGGCGCAACCTCACCCTGGACGACGCCGCGGCGCTCAAGCGGCTGGTGCCCCTGGCCGCGGCGGTCTCCCCCGAGCGCGACCTGCTGTCCACCGGCACCGCGGTGGCGGTCAAGAACCGCCAGGGGGCCGAGGCCAACGGTCCCGCCATCCTCGGGGTGACGCCCGACTACACCATCGCCAACAACCGCACCGTGGACGACGGCCGCTTCTTCGGCCAGACCGACCTGGCCCATGGCGCCAGGGTCTGCGTGATCGGACCGGACATCGTCAAGTCGCTGTTCCCGGCCCGGGATCCGGTGGGCCAGGAGGTGCTGCTCCAGGGCATGGCCTTCCAGGTGGCGGGGGTGCTGGAAAAGCGCGGTTCGCAGTTCGGCGGCAGCGCCGACAGCCTGGTGCTGATTCCGCTGACGGTGTTCGACGCCCTGTTTCCCCAGGTGAAGAACGGCAACGGCGACACCCTGCACATCGCCACGGTGCCCAGGGATCCGCTGCGGGTGCAGGAGCTGACCGACCAGGAGGTGGCCGTGCTGCGCCTGCGCCGCGGGCTCAAGGCGCACCAGGAGAATGATTTCGCCATCTTCACCAGCGACGAGAGCCTGCAGACCTTCCGCCAGATCACCGGCAGCATCGCCGCCACGATGATCTTCATCGCCACCATCGCCCTGCTGGTGGGGGGCGTGGGCATCATGAACATCATGCTGGTGAACGTCACCGAGCGGACCCGGGAGATCGGCGTGCGCAAGGCCCTGGGCGCCACCCGCAAGGACATCGCCGCGCAGTTCCTGGTGGAGGCGGTGGCGCTCACCGGCCTGGGCGGGGCGCTGGGCATCGCCGCCGGCCTGGGGGTGGCCATGGCGGTGCGCTACCTGTTCGATTTCCCGGCGGCCGCGCCGCTGTGGAGCATCGCCCTGGGCTTCGGCATCAGCACCGCCATCGGCCTGGGCTTCGGCCTGTGGCCGGCGGTGAAGGCGGCCAGGCAGGACCCGATCGAGGCCTTGCGCTACGAGTGATCAGGCCGTGTCCGCCTGGATCGGGTCTTCCAGTTCCCTGACCCGGTTGCGCCGTTCGATGAACAGGCTGGAGCCCTCATCGCGCTTGGCTTCCTTCTTGGCGGTGGCGGCGGCGGCGGCGATCTCGTGGTGGCTGGGGAAGGCCCCGGGCGGCGCCTGCACCGCCCCGATGGAGAGGCTGACCAGGGGATGCAGCACCAGCCGGCGCTTGCGGTCCTCGCTCGGGTAGCCGCCCCGGGCCAGTTCCTCGGGGCTGAAGAAGCGGCCCTTGCCCGCCTCGAAATCCGCCAGCAGCTGGTGGCAGCGCCGCTCCCAGTCCGGGCTGCGCAGCACCATCAGGAAATCGTCGCCGCCGATGTGGCCGACGAAGTCCAGGTCGTCGCATACCGCCTCCAGCAGCTTGCCGGTCCAGTGGATCACCTCGTCGCCCCGGCCATAGCCGTGGACGTCGTTGTACGGCTTGAAATGGTCCAGGTCGCAGTAGCACACCACGAACGGCAGGTCCTGGCGCAGCAGGTCGTCCAGGTGTTCGTTGATCGGCACGTTGCCGGGCAGGCCGGTGAGCGGGTTGGCATAGCGGGCCGCGTGGATCTGCATCTGGGTGATCTCCCGCATGAGATCGTGGCCGCTGCCCATGCCCGCGTAGTGCCCGTCCCGGGTCAGGATGTAGCCGTGCAGGATGTGCCGGGGATCCGATTCGACGATGAGCTTGCTCAGTTCGTGCAGGCTGGTGTGGTGGTCCACCACCAGGATGGTCTGGTCCATCAGGGTTTCGCACGGCCGCTTGCCGTACAGCTCCCGGGAAAACGGCTTGGCCATCAGGTCCACGAACACGTGGCGGTTGATCAGGCCCACCGGCAGGCCGTGCCTGACCACCGGGATGGACTGCAGCTCGCGCTCCTGGGCGAAGCGCTGCTCCACCTTCCAGTTGGGGGTCTCCGGCGGCAGCGGGGCGATGTCCATGAGCAGCCGGGCGGCTGTGGAGCGGCTGTCCCGGATCCAGGCCGAGCCGGCGGATTGGCTGGACGGGGCGTGCACCAGGCCGAGGATCGCCGGCGGCAGGCTGGCCTGGGGGTTGGGGGCCGGCCGCCCGAACAGATAGCCCTGGCCCAGGTCCAGCCCCAGGCTCTGGACCACCGCCAGGTCCGCCTCCAGCTCGATGCCCTCGGCCACCACCTTGGCGCCGGTCTTCGCGGCGATGTCCCGGAGCGAGTGGAGGAACTGATGCTTCACCGGATCCCGGCTGACGCCATGGATGAAATGCTTATCGATCTTCACGTACTCCGGGCGCAGCTCCGACCACAGGCGCAGGCTGGAGAAGCCCTCGCCCAGGTCGTCCATGGCAATGGCGAAGCCCAGGTTGCGGAACAGGTCGGCGGTCCGGACCAGCTGGCTGAAGTCGTAGGTCGGCTGATTCTCCGTGAGCTCGATGACGATCCGCTCCGGGGCGAAGCCCAGCTCACCCAGCCGGTCGGAACGGAACAGGTCCAGGAAGGGCGCGGCCGACAGGCTGCCGGGGCTGATGTTGAGGAACAGCTTGCCGGGTTGGCCGCTGGCCTTGAAACCCCGCATCAGGCTGCGGCAGCAGGCGGCTTCCAGGCTGACCACCTGCCCGGTGAGCATGGCCACCTTGAACAGGTTGAGCGGGGAATGCAGCAGGGAATCCGAAGGCCCCCGGGTCAGCCCTTCAAAACCGTGCATCCGGCCGGTGCGCAGGTCCAGGATGGCCTGGAAGTGCGGCTTCAACCGGTCCTCGGCGATGATGGAGCGCAGCTCTTCGCCCAGCGCATGCACCTCACGCTCCCCGTCCGATTGGCCAGGGCCTTGCGAACCGTCGCGTTGTGGCAGCATATCGTTCGTCCGGAAGGACTTTTCCTTTGGCAGGAGCAGCGTTGAAATTCCCATGATCAGATTAGACCGCCCGCGGGACACCGGTCCAGCTTGCTGCCGGTGAACAGGTTGTAAACAAATACCTAGTTAACGATCAAGCGGCCGCCGGCGTGGCCAGGTGCATCCGGATCGCCTCGACCCACAGGTCTTCATCCGCCCACTGGGCTGGATCCAGCACGGGGCCGGGCAGGACGGTCACCCGGGTGTCCCGGCTTTGCGCCACCCGCTTCAGATGGGGCACCAGGCTGTCATCCCCGATCCAGGGATAGTGGGCGTCCAGACTGCCCAGCCGGAGCGGGAGCAGCTTCACCCCGAGCCGGTAGGCCATGCGCAGGCCGCCTTCGCAAAGCGGCGCCAGCCGGTCGCCGCAGGTGGTGGTGCCTTCCGGAAACAGCAGGAAGTTCTCCCCGGCGGTCAGGTCCCGGACCATGGAGCGCAGGGCCGCCGCCCGGCTGAACAGGTCCTCCCGGTTGACGAAGCGCAGGCCGATCCGGCTCGCGCCCTGGCCGATGAGCGGATAGGCCGCCACCTCCGCCTTGGCCAGCGCCATGGAGGGCCGCAGGCTCAGATAAATCAGCGGGTCCAGCCAGCTGAGATGGTTGGAGACCCAGACCTGGGCACCGGCCGGGATGGGCGCCAGGAGCCGCACCTTGACCCCCATGCGGCGCAAGGTCTGCCCGGCCCAGCGGTGGGCCGAGAGCCGCGGCGTGCGGGTCCGGCCCAGTTCCCCCACGGTCCACAGGGTGCCGCCGAGGGTGGCTGCCAGCCGGAGCGCGGGCCAGGGGTGGAGCGGCGGGAAGACCTCGGAAAGGCTCATGCCCCTCAGCATGGCGGCAGGCCATGGCGGGAGCAGCGCTTTCCGGCAAATTCGCTGTAACTTCAAGGGTTTCCGAGGATGACCGGGCGGACGCTGGTGCGCCGGCGCAGCGTGCCGGCCCCGGCGGCGAAATAGCGCCGCACGCCTCGGGTGATGGCCTGGGCGACCCGCTTGCGGAAGGCGGGATCCTTCAGCTTGGCCTCCTCCCTGGGATTGGAGATGAAGGCGGTCTCCACCAGCACGGCGGGCATGGCCGCGCCCCGGAGCACCACGAAGGGCGCCTGCTTCACCCCGCGCTGCTTGACCCCGCCCAGCTGGTTGAGCTGGGCCTGGATGGCCACCGCCAGGCGTTCGGAATCCTGGAGGAAGGCCTCCTGGGACAGGTCGCTCAGGATGCCGGCCACGACGCTGTCCGGGTCGAGGTCGGCAGCCTTCCCGCCGGCGTTCTCCACCGCCGCCAGTTGCGCGGCGAGCCGGTCGCCGGCGCCCATGGACAGGAAGTAGACCTCCGAGCCTCGGGCCTGGCGGCTCGGGTCGGCGTTGAGGTGGAGGCTGATGAACAGGTCGGCGCCCTCGGCGTTGGCCTTGCGGGCCCGGTCCCAGAGCGGGACGAAGACGTCGCTGTCCCGGGTGAGCCTGGCCTCCATCCCGGCTTCGGCCAACTGGCGGGCCAGGGCCTGGGCCAGTTCCAGCGCCACGTCCTTTTCCAGCAGGCCCCGGCGCCCCTTGGCGCCATCGTCCTCCCCGCCGTGGCCCGGGTCGAGGACCACCAGCAGGCGGCTGGGCGGCAGGGGGCGGGGTGTCTGGCCCATGGCCATGAGGCCCAGGACCAGGATCGGCAGGCTGCGCAGGCGTTTCAAGATGGCCCAATCCTTCAAAGGCAGGCGAGATCATCGGGGGCATGAACTCAGATGATTCCACTATATCAAGGATGCCCGTCCGCCCTGGCGCTCCGGGAAATTTCTATGCATGGGGCCCATGGTCTTGTAACACTCTATCCATGGCACTCATCACCCCCTGCACGCCTCCCGGCACCATGGAACTGCTTCCCCGGCAGCAGATCGTCTTCCAGCGCATGATGGACACGATCCGGCGCGGGTTCGAGCTCTACGGCTTCCTCCCCATCGAGACACCGGTGTTTGAAGTCTCCGACGTGCTCCTTTCCAAGAGCGGCGGGGAGACCGAGAAGCAGATCTACTACGTGCAGTCCACCGGCGGGCTGGAGCAGGGGCACAAGCCCGGCCTCGCCCTGCGCTTCGACCTGACCGTGCCGCTGGCCCGCTACGTGGCCGAGCACGAGGCGGAGCTGGCCTTCCCCTTCCGCAGGTACCAGATCCAGCGGGTCTACCGGGGCGAGCGGTCCCAGCGCGGCCGCTATCGCGAGTTCTACCAGTGCGACATCGACGTCATCGGCAAGGACGCCCTGCCCCTGGCGTACGACGCGGAAATGCCGGCGGTGATCCACACCCTCTTCAGCGAACTGAAGGTCGGGCCCTTCCAGATCAACTTCAACAACCGCAAGGTGCTCCAGGGCCTGTTCGAAAGCCTGGGCATCTTCGAAGCCGAGCGGCGCATGGATGTGCTCCGGCAGGTGGACCGGCTGGAGAAGATCGGCGCGGAGGCGGTGCGCGGCCTCCTGATGGGCGGCGACCTGGGGCTGGATGGCGGCCTGGCCGACGCGATCCTTGAACTGGTGGCGATCCGCGGTTCGGCGGACCAGGTGCTGGCTCGCTTGGCTGCCATGGCGGCCCGGCCGCAGGCCAATGGGGTATTCGTCCAGGGCGTCCAGGAACTGGGCGAGGTGGTGGCCCACCTGCGGGCCTTCGGCGTGCCCGAATCCCACTGGAGCATCAACCTGGGCATCGCCCGGGGGCTCGACTACTACACCGGCACCGTCTACGAAACCTTCCTGACCGATCACCCGGGGATGGGTTCCGTGTGCTCGGGCGGCCGCTATGACAATCTGGCCAGCCAGTACACCAAGAGCCGGCTTCCGGGAGTGGGCATTTCCATCGGCCTCACCCGGCTGTTCTACGTGTTGTCGGAAGCCGGGATCGTGAGCCAGGGGCCGAGCACCGTCAAGGTGCTGGTGACCCAGTTCGACCCGGCCCTGCTCCCCGAATACCTCGCCCTGGCGGCGGAGCTCCGGAGCGGCGGGGTGAACACCGAGATCCACCTGCAGCCGGCCAAGATCGCCCGCCAGTTCAAGTACGCGGACCGGGCCGGCATCCCCTACGCCGTGGTCATGGGTTCCGATGAGATGGCCGGAGGCATGGTCACGGTGAAAGACCTGCGGACCGGCGCCCAGGTTGCCATCCCCCGGGCGGATCTGCTGGGTCATTTCCTGCAGGATTGATCCGAGAAATATTATTGGATCGTTATTCCTGGCGTCCGTGGTCGGCCCCGGGGTGGTCTGCCGGCGGCACTGCCTGTTGAATCACTCATTCAAAAAGGTCAGTTTAATAAGATCATCATTGTTTTTCCCAACGACATTCAACATGCCATAAAGCAAACAAGCCGAAACTGGGGGAATCGGGTCCGTGATGCCTTGATTTTAATAGGCTAACTCATTCAAACTTCAGGTTCCGGACTCACTCAAATAGCAAAGAAACCATGGTTCACAACGGTCCGAGGTCGGGTAGATTGTGGATAAAAGCAACTAAAAATAAATAATTAATACAGAATAGGCATCCAGTGCTATAAAATTCTCATTGACTAAATTCGAATTAGCAAGAAATTTAATACGTTGAATCTTCACCATCCCCGAGGGCTCAAAAATGAACAACTCGTCAGAAGTGGGTTTGACCCTTTCAACCACCGGCATGCTCATCGTGGCTGCCAGGCGCTCCATCCGGCAGCTGATCGCCGCCAAGGTGGTGCCGCTGGACATCACACCTCACCATTACTGGATGCTGATGGTGCTGTTCAAGGGCGCGCCCATGTCGCTGGGTGAACTGGCCCGGGCCATGTGGATGGACAACCCGACGGTTTCCCGCATGGTCCAGCAGATGGGCCTGCGCGGCTTCCTGACCGTCGGGCCGGATCCCACCCACGGCCGGCGGATCCGCATCCGCATGACCCCGGAAGGTCTGATCCTGTGCGACAAGCTGCTCAAGATCGGCGGCGACTTCCAGGAGAACTCACAGAAGGGCATGAGCGCCGAGGAAGTGGCCACCTTGCGCGAACTCATGTGCAAGTACATCCGCAACCTCGATGTGATGGTCGCCAGCGAGCTGCCGGGCATGCCGATCCGGCCCCAGCACCACCACGAGGTGGCCGAAGTACAGTCCAAGGCCGCGGGAATCTGAGGTTCCAGGCTGCCCCGCCAACGCGCCCCCGGAACGGGGGCGCGTTGGCATTACGGTGTTGAGTATCCTGTCGCTGGCTGCGATCCTAGAAAGTTATGAAACTCGATCCGCTCGGCGACTTCCAACGCACCCATCGCAATGGCCAACTGGGCCTGGAACAGGCGGGCCAGACCGTGCGCCTCCTGGGGTGGTGCAAGCGCATCCGCAACCTCGGCTCCCTGGTGTTCCTGGACCTGCGCGACCGCTGGGGCCTGGTGCAGCTGGTGGCGAACGAGACTGAGGTCGCCCCGGAACTCCTGGCCCGGCTGAAGGCGGTCCGGGGCGAATTCGTGCTGGGCGCCGAAGGGGTGGTGGCCGAGCGGGAACAGAAGAACCCGAACATGCCCACCGGGGCCATCGAGGTTCGCCTCACCCGCCTGCTCATCCTCAACGCGGCCCAGACCCCGCCCATCCCGCTGGATGAAGGCGCCGAGGCCAACGAGGATCTGCGCCTGAAGTACCGGTTCCTGGACCTGCGCCGGGAAAGCCTGCAGCGCAGCCTGATCCTGCGCAGCGAGGTCGCCAGCCTGATCCGGAACTATTTCCGCCGGAACGATTTCGTCGAGATCGAGACCCCCATCCTGGGCAAATCCACCCCGGAGGGGGCCCGGGACTACCTGGTGCCGAGCCGGCCGCACAACGGCCAGTTCTACGCCCTGCCGCAGTCGCCCCAGCTCTACAAGCAGCTGCTCCAGGTGGCCGGCTTCGAACGCTACGTCCAGCTTTGCCGCTGCTTCCGCGACGAGGATCTGCGCGCGGACCGGCAGCCGGAATTCACCCAGGTGGACGTCGAGATGAGCTTCGTCCGCCAGCAGGACATCCAGGCCATGATGGAGCCCCTCCTGGTGGAGCTGGCCGCCCTGGTGGGCAAGGAGGTGCATGCCCCGTTCCCAAGGCTGGCCTACCGCGACGCCATGGAATGGTACGGGTCGGACAAGCCGGACACCCGCTGCTCGGTGCGCATCCAGGACGTCACCGGACAGTTCAGCCAGAGCGAATTCGGCCTGTTCCGGGCCGCGGCGGACAGCCAGGGCAGGCAGCGGGTCCGGGCCCTGTACTTCGCCGGCGCCCAGGCGGCGGCGTTCAGCCGCAAGCAGCTGGACGAGCTGCAGGACGTGGCCAAGCATCTGGGCGCCGGCGGCCTGCCGTACGCCAAGTGGGGCAAGGAGGGCTTCGCCTCCAGCTTCAAGAAGTTCCTGGACCCGGCCGGGGAAGGCGCCCTGAAGGCGGCGCTGGGCGGAGACGGGGAGGGCCTGGCGCTGTTCGCGGTGGGCAGCTCGCAGCAGACCTCCAAGGTGCTCGGCGAGATCCGCCTGCGGCTGGCCAGGACCCTGGGCCTGATCGATGAATCCCGCTTCGAGTTCCTATGGGTGGTGGACTTCCCGCTGCTGGAGTGGAGCGAGGAAGCCGGCCGCTTCGTCGCCTGCCACCATCCCTTCACCGGGCCCCACCCCGATGACCTGGACCGGCTGGAAAGCGACCCGGGCAGCTGCCGGGCCCAGGCCTACGACATCATCCTCAATGGTTTCGAACTGGGCGGGGGCAGCATCCGGATCCACGATGCCGAGACCCAGTCCCGCCTGTTCAAGGCCATCGGTCTGAGCGAAGAGGAAGCCCGCGAGCAGTTCGGCTTCCTGCTGGACGCCCTGTCCTTCGGCGCCCCGCCCCACGGCGGGATCGCCCTGGGGCTGGACCGGCTGGTGATGCTCCTGGTGGGCGCCAGCAACATCCGCGAAGTGATCGCCTTCCCCAAGACCGCCCAGGCCAGGTGCCTCATGACCAGCGCCCCCTCCGTCGTGAACCCCCGGCAGCTCGAGGACCTGGGCATCCTCCTGGAGCCGCAGGCGACCGGGCTCAACCCCTGATCCGGAGGGGGCGGCCGGCAGGGGCTCCCGCCGGCCGGCGGCACGCCCCTCAACCTTGTCCGCCTCGGCAGGGTCCATCCAGGCATGAAAGTCCGTGGCCTGTCATTGAAACGCTGCCTTGCCGCCCTTCGCGGTCCGGCCCGCCTCCCGGTCATCCTGTTCGTCGCCCTGGCGCCCGCCTTCAATGCAGTCCGGCCGGCCAACGCCGTTCCCAGGCCGGTGCGATACCTCCTGGCCGGGCGCAACGACGCGCTGGAAAGGCGCCTGCGCTGGTCGAGGCTCCGGCAGGCCAAGCCGGTGCCCCAGGAGCGGCTGCCTATTTGAACGGGACCCGGACTCGCGTTATCATTCATTCCCTGCCGAAACAGTGCACACCATCGTCAAGGCTGGGAAAATAGACGCGGTCTCATGCGTTACGATCACCAAAGGACTTGGCCATGAATCAGAAAAACAGCACCTTCCCCGTTGCGGCCCTGATCACCCTGCTGGGCGGCGTCACCCTCGGCGGGCTGGTCGTGGCTTTGACCACCAACAAGTCCGGCAAGGAATTCCGGAGCACCCTCAGGGCGATGGGCAACCGTCTCCTGCGCCGGAATGGGGGAGCGGACGACACGGACGACGAGTTGGTCCGGGCGATGTTTATCTGAATGAGAGGCTACCTCCGAACTCTCAACGGAAGCGTCTGAACCCGGGGCTGCCCCAACCGCCCACTCGCGGATGGCCGCCCCAACCGCCGGTACGGCCACCCCAGCCCGGGCGTCCGCCCCATCCGGCCCGGCCCCAACTACGATAGCGGCCGGAAAAGCCGTACCAGTGGCCGAAGCCGTTACCCCACCAGCCGAAGCGGACCGGGCCCAGCACGCCGAAGAAGGGCCGGGGGCCCCAGCCCCAGATCCAGGGCGCGGCAACCCAGCACCAGCCGTAGGAGGGCTCGTAGACGTACATGTCGGGGGGCTCGTCGCCCGGCGCCACGTGGGTGTACTTGTCCCCATAAGGCATCCAGATCCAGCCGTACTGATCGGTATAGACCCATTGGCCGGTCACCGGCGCCGGGGCCGGAGCTTCAGGCCGCGCGGCCGGCGCCTGGATCTGCCGAGGCGGCGGCGGCGGCGGCTGGGTGGGGGCCGGCGTGGACGGCTGGACGGGATCGTCCATGGTCGGTACGGAAACATCGGCCTCGCCGGCCTGGGCGGCGAGCGAAAGGGTTGCGGTGATCGCGAGGATGACAAGAGCTGCGTGACGGACCTGCATGGCAGCACCTCCGGTACATTGGACATTCTGATGCCTGAAAGGTTGAATCCGGCGTGATTTGGGTGAATCCACGGGAGGACTTCCTCTACCATGGGGCGTGGGAGGCGGATGAAACAGGTCCAAGTGAGCCGGGAACTGCTGATCGGACTGGTGGCCGCCTGCGCCGCGGCGCTCCTGGCCCTGGCCTTCATGCTGGGCCGGGCCTCCGGGGGTGCCAGATCCAGCCTCCCCGCGCCGGCGGCCCCGGGCCCGGCCGCGGCCAGCCCGCCCCCCGCGGAACCCCAGGCCGCACCGCCCGAGGAGCCTGCTTCGGCGCCAGAGCCCATGCCACCCGCTGCCGCGGCGCCCCTTGCCCCCAGGCCGGCCCCTCCAGCCAAGGCGGCCGATCCGGTCCGTGCCGGGGTGGCAAGCTATTTCCAGGCCATCGAACGGATCCAGCCGGGCCAGATGGGCGGCGACCCCGAGACCATGGCCAAGGGGGTCCTGGAGGCTCTGGTGAAGGGCGACAGCTCGGGGATCGACGGCATGATCCGGCAGTCGGAGGCGGCCCGGGCCAGCCTGGGCGCCCTGTCTCCGCCGGCCCCCTGCGCTGCCTACCACCATGAAAGCCTGGCCGCCCTGGATGACAGCCTCGGGATCCTGCGTTCCCTCCGGACGGGCCTGCAGGCAGGCAGTCTCCCTGCGGATTTCGCGACCCAGGCCGAGCTCCTGCGAACCCGCACCGAAAAGCTGCAAAAAGAGGAGAAAGGCCTTCGGGAAAGGTACGGGCTGGCCCGCTGAAGCCATGAACCCGAAGCGGCGCATTGTACAACAATGCAGCGGATGACGCATTTGTTGGGATAATGGCAAGTCTGTGATGATCCGCGAACGGCTGGGTCTCCTTTTGAAAACTTGGCAATGCCTACCGTTTCGCAACGGCCCCCATCGGAGAAAACAGTGCCCAATCCCTTTTCGCAAAAATTCTGGTCGAATCTGTTCACATCGGATCTGGCCATCGATCTGGGCACAGCCTCGGTGCTGGTCCACACCCGGCAGGCGGGCCGGATCGTGATTTACGAGCCCTGCATTGTCGCCCTCAACACCCGCACCCATGAAGTCGAGGCGGTGGGTGACGAGGCCAAGCAGCTCCTGGGCCGGGCGCCCCAGGGGGTGCAGACGGTCCGGCCCATGAAGGACGGGATGATCTATGAAGTGGACGCGGCCGAGAAGATGCTGGCCGCCTTCATCCAGAAGGCCAGGCCCAACCGGAGCTTCGCCCGGACCCGGATCGTCGTCAGCATCCCGCCCCGGGCCCACCAGGTGGCCCGGCGCGCCATGAAGCAGGTCTGCTACGACGCCAAGGCCGGCGAAGTGTTCCTGGTGGACCAGACCATGGTGGCCGCCATGGGCGCCGGCCTCGCCACCAACGAGAAGCGCGGCTGCATGATCGTCGATGTCGGCGGCGGCACCACCGACGTGGCGGTGATTTCCTTCAACGGCAAGGTTTTCTCCGATTCCATCGCCATCGCCGGGGATGAGATGGACGAGGCGATCAGCAGCTACATTTCGGAAAAGTACAACGTGCTCATTTCCGAAGCGGCCGCGGAAGAGGTCAAGTGGGGCCTGGGTTCCGCCTACTCCTCGGACAAGACCCGCACCATGAGCGTCTCCGGCCGGGACCAGTTCGAGGGCCTGCCCAAGACCATCACGCTCAACGATGTGGAGATCCGGGAAGCCATGGCCGAGCCGATCAACGCCATCGTCGACCTGGTGCGCAAGGCCCTGCACGAAACGCCCCCCCAGCTGGCCGCCGACCTCATCGACCGGGGCATCTGCCTCACCGGCGGCGGCTCCAAGATCCAGGGGCTGGACATCCGGCTGAGCAAGGAGACCCACCTGCCCTGCTACCGGGCGGAAAACCCCGAGACAGCCGTCGTGCGCGGCACGGCCATGCTGCTGGAGGACATCCCCTTCCTGCGGCGGATCCAGATCCGGGATTAAGGGACGGAGGCTCGGCAAATGACTACTTGCCCAGAACCTTTTCCACTTCGCCGATCTTCTTCTGGACCTTGCCGGTGATCCTTTCCGCGGTCCCTTCATCTTCCAGATCGGGGTTGCCGGTGACCTTGCCGGCGATTTCCTTGACCTTGCCTTTGAGTTCGTGGAGCTTTCCGGCCGACTGGTCCTTCGTGCTTGATTTCATGAGTCGTCTCCTTGGATTTGTGAATCAATCCTGCTTCACGGCGTCCTTGACCCCGTGACCCACGGTCTTGCCGCCCTTCTTGAAGCCTCGGCCGACCTTCCTGGCGCCGTGGCCCACGTCCTTTGCGCCCTCCTTGAACCCGTGGCCCACCTGTTTAGCGCCATGGCCCACCGCCTTGCCGGTGGTCTTGGCGCCTTCCTTGATCTTCTCCTTGGTCCCTTCCTCGGCCGCCAAGCCGGTTGCGGCCAAAGCCAGAAATACGCAAAAAAGAGGTGATCGAAACATGGCGTCCCTCCTTGCCCTGAACTTGGCAATATCGGGGCCAAAACTATAAGATATTTAAAAACAATAACTTTCGCAACGGCCTCAGGAGCCGGAGCGGACCGGCCGATCAAATTGATGGCTCGTCCGGTCGTTTACCCCATCAGGTAGTCCAGCACCACCTCGGTCTTGCGGACCACGCCCATCCTGGGAAAGATGGCTTCCGTGGCGAACCGGTGCGCCTCGGCCGTCACGCTGGTCATCGCGTCCTCGATGAAGACCAGTTGGTAGCCGCGGTCGAAGGCGGCCCGGGCGGTGGACTCGACCCCGAAATTGGTGGCGACGCCGCCCAGCGCCACGGTCCGCACGCCGCGCCGGCGCAGCTGCTGGTCGAGCTCGGTGCCGTAGAAGGCGCCCCACTGCCGCTTGGTGATCACCAGATCCCCCGGCTGGCGCTCCAGCTGGGCCACCAGCTCCGAGGCGGCCGGCGGCGGGGGCGGCGCGTTGGGATCCCGGGTGGGGGCGTCCACCGGCAGGTTCAGCAGCTCGGCCATGGCCACCCGGACGAAGATGATCGTCGCGCCCCTGGCCCTGAAAGCGCTGACCAGGCGGGCCGTGCGCTCGAGGAGATCGGCCGCCGGATAAGGCGCGAGCGGCCTGCCGAGGATGCCGTTCTGCAGATCGATGAGTATCAGGGCCGTTGCGGCGGGGTCGAACGCGAGGGTTGACATGGGCAGCCTCCTGGAATCGAGG
>Ga0316231_1001908_pt1 | contig 21526 bp, 22 predicted proteins | sample TBH18027metaG_FD_206002 | JGI IMG/M metagenome (GOLD analysis project Ga0316231, IMG submission 206002) | Freshwater microbial communities from Trout Bog Lake, Wisconsin, USA - TBH18027 | ecosystem: Environmental > Aquatic > Freshwater > Lake > Hypolimnion/Profundal zone | place: USA: Wisconsin...
CGCTTGTTTAAATTCCAATTATTGATAAAATTTTTAATCCGATTCGTTTAGGATTTGCGAGCTTAGTTGCAGTTTTATGAAAGCCCCTAAAATACCTATCTAAATAAGAGACAACAAAAGTACTGTTTTTTAATTGATATACTTGTTACAATTCGAATATATATTTTGTTAACGAATTGTTAAAAATACAATGCGCCTAAATTTAACGATAAAATGAAATTATTTCATAATAATGATATTTATTATTTATCTTTGTAAAAAATTTAATATACAAATCAAATAATAGTTTTATGAAAAAGTATTACATTCTTTTAATTGCAATCTTTACAATAAATGTTGTGAATGCACAGTGGCAACAAGTGAGTGTTTTACAACCCAATTGTTTCGCAACTATTGATAACTATGTTTATGCAGGGACCAGTTCAGACAATAATCAAGGCATCTTAGTTTCCATAGATAATGGAAATAATTTTAGCCCTGTTACATCGCCGAGTAACGTCTATGCGTTATTTGTGATAGATCCTACTGTCGGTCCCCAGTACTGCAATTTCTATGTAGGTGCTGATGATGGAGCATACTATTGGTGGTCTGATGATTACACTACTATACCTTTGGGACCGCTATCCACATATATTTATAATCATAAAACGGTTTCGTTGGTTGCGAAAAACCCTTTTATTACAAATGCTTATGATAGTGTTATTATCGTTGTTGATGACCTTGGTAAATTATTTTTATCTACAGACTTCGGACAAGGATGGTGGAGTGTAAATGACTCCATTATTAATAAAGTCCATGTCAAAACATTAGCCATAAGCGGAAATAACATATACGCTGCAAGTGACAGCGGTATGTTTTTGTCAGTAAATAATACCTATAGCTGGGTTGCGATAGATAATGGTTTGGGCTCTGATTCTATTATATCATTGGCAGTGGATGGTAATAATGTTTTTGCTGGAACAGAGGACGGTATCGTATATATGTCTTCAAACAATGGAACTAATTGGTTTGCATTAGGCAACTCACTTTCTTCTCCTGTCAACGCTTTAACTGCAAAAGGTGATTATGCTTTTGCTGGAACTGAAAATGGAGTTTATTTTATATCAATAAGCAACGATTATAGTTGGACTGCAATAAATGACAGCCTTACTTACAAAAACATTACCAATTTAGCAATCAGTGGAGCAAATCTTATCGCCGGCATTGAAAATGATGGCATTTGGAAGCTTGGGGTATTTGACACCATAACAGTTTCTACAAACCCTTATGTGGGCGGCGGAACTTGGGGAGACGGAGAATATATATTCAGCCAAACTTGTACGGTATTTGCAAATTCGAGCAACGGCTATACTTTTGTATACTGGACCGAAAACGGTAATGTTGTAAGTACTGCTACATATTATACTTTTACTGTAAATGGTAGCCGAAATTTGGTAGCCAATTTCTTGCCTGACACTACGCAATTTAATGTAATTACTTCTGTTGATCCGATTATAGGTGGTTTAATTTCAGGCGGAGGTATATTCACTGTTAATCAACTTTGCACTGTAAAGGTTGCTTCAATTAATACGAATTATGTTTTCAAAGGTTGGTTTGAAAATGGAATTATTGTAAGTACCGATACTAGTTATTCTTTTATTGTCAACACTAATAGAAATTTAATAGCTGTCTTTTTACCTCTATATGCAGTTATAACTTCTGTAAATTCAACTAATAGTGGAATTTCTTATGGTGGTGGATTGTATGTTTCGGGGCAACTTTGTAGCATAAATGCAGTACCTTATAATGGTTATGCTTTTGTCGATTGGACAGAGAATGGAAGTATAGTGAGTACTGATATAAGTTATACATTTATAGTTACTGGAAATAGGAATCTTGTTGCAAACTTTACACAAACTTTGCCTCAATATACAATAACACCAATTGCAAATCCAAGTATAGGTGGTACTATTACCGGAGGAGGAAGTTTTACATATAATCAGTCATGTACTTTAAATGCTATACCTTATAATGAATATGCATTCTTAGATTGGACAGAAAATGGAAATATAATATGTCTTGATGCAAGTTATAATTTCGTTGTTACAACAGGTAGGTATCTAGTTGCTAATTTTACATCAACACAAGGGATAGTTAGTAATACATTAAATAAATCTATTTATATTTACCCCAATCCCACCAAAGACAATCTTACAATAGAAACAAACATTAATACAGAACAAAGATTAGAAATACTAAACCTTATCGGGGAAACCATTTATACAACTAATATAAATAAGAAAGCAACAATTAATACTTCCGCTTTCGCGAAAGGGATGTATATTCTAAAGCTAAGTTCAGATAAAGAGACAATAGTAAGGAAGTTTGTAAAAGAATAGAAGGAATCACTAAAACTAATCCAACACTTCTTGCAAAATAAGATGCGAATTAATCTTGGTTAAGGAAGTGAGATGCAAACGATAATATATAATCAATTTGTCTAATAACTCCCTTCTTTGAGTTCGCGAAAGCTTAGTATCGGAGATATTCTCGAAAGAGGTATTCATTAGTTTATGAATAAAATAACTTAAAGGTGAGAGGATATAGTCGTTGTGCAAAGGTCGGGCTACTTGAAAAGTGCCTTCCTGAATATTAAATATATTATTATGATCGGAATAGTTGTTTTGAGGGAAGAACCCAAGATATTTGCTAAACTGTATCATAAACATCAGATGAAAATCATTGATGTTTTCGGTAGCAATATCCAGTATCTGAATAGTATGATAAAGAAAGTTGAACAATGCCGGATTAGCTTCTTCCTCTTGTATCGACTTATAGATTATTTCATTAATAAATAAAGAAATGGTGCTTTTGCGAATGTCATAAGGCAAAGTTTGAAATACATAATTACTCTTAATCTCTTTAATATTCTTAATGCCGTGGGAATTCTTTTTGTGATAAGCCACCACCTCAACCAACGATAGATGCTGCATCAAACTAATCTTAGTCTTTGACTTGCTGCTACGCATACCTCTAATCAAATAGGATTGTAAACCGTGTTGTTCGGTGTAAATCTTGGCAATCACACTGCTTTCGGTATAATTGATATGATGCAAAACGATTCCGTTGGTCTTTGAAAGCATAATCCGGTTAGCTTATTTAAAATCGTAATAAAGTGAATATACATAACGGTTGCCTTCCTCAGTCCATATATTTACATCATCAATATCAAAGGTGTTCTTGTCTTTGTTCCAGATAAATATCTTCAAGATAGTATCTTTATTCTTTAGATTAAAATTAACTAAACCTACCGAATAATATATCTTTTGCGATAAGCTATCGGAAGTGAACAATGTCTTTATAGGGATGCCCTGCCAATTGATAGACTTCCCGTGCATATCTTCGGTACAAATCACCAACAAAGGATTAGCGATAGTATCTTTAGGATAATAATTAAAGGAAATATGAAGGTTGTTATATTTATTACTTATGATCTTAAAGATAGGAGTAGTAAAAGTTGGTCCATATTCTTTATTTTTATCAAAACCATAACGATAATTGTAGGTAATACTTTTATTTAAGATTACAGTAGAATCAGATTGTCCATTATGATCTTTATATTTAAAATCATTACAAGAATAAACTATTTGTTGTTCCGGGGTATTACTATCATGTTTAGAGAAATAAAACATCTCATATCCATAACCCAAAGACTTTTTAACAAGGCAAGGATAAGTTTCTTTGATAATATCACAATAATAAGAAGGAGTGCCTACAACAGCAGCAAGTATAAGTTCATCGGAGGATTGTGCCTTTACAAGTCTATTAAATTTAAGTGCATTAACAGTATCAATATTAAAATGAATGCAATTAAACTTAGTATCATACAACTTCTCGTAATAACCCATAAAGAAATCACCATAACCATTTACCAACACAGGAATATTCTTATGCGTTTGTTTATAGATTTCCTTAATTTGCCAAGCACATTCTCTGTATCCCTGATGGTAAAAGAGTTTATAATATTTCCTCTCTATTTTTAAAGTATAGATATTGATAAAAAGGATGAACGAGATAAGCCCAATCTTAAGGTATTTGCCAAGCTCAGGGTAGAAAGAAAACATACCGATAAGCAAGAACGGAAAGGTAAATATCATAACGGAATACTGGAGAACCGGTGCTACCATTCTTGAATAATAAAAGCCAATAATCAAAGGCAAAAGGAACCAAACAAAGGATATAATGATGAACTTAATCTTTGTTTTATCAAATGTCTTAATACTTTTTAAAAACAATGCAATTCCTGCCAAAGTAATAATAAAAGTAAAGATAATTTCGAGCTTTGAATAGTGAAAGATGAACTTTAAATACTCATAAATGAAACTATATTCGGGGGCTGCCAACCAACCATCTTTCCCCCCAACTCCACCAACTTTTAACTGATAAAAGAAGATGTGCAGATGTGGAATGTATAAAACAAAAATAGCTATCCCGCCAAGGAAATACATTTTTAACTTCTGTTTGTTGATAAAGAACAAACCTGTAATGCTTACTATTAAAAGAAATAGTAAATTGAAATGATGATTATAAGCACTCAAAGCACCCGAAATAATAAAGCCTGCGAGATAACAGTTTATTTTCTTAGTATCATTATTAAAGATAAAGTTAGTCCAAAACCAAACCGTTAACAAAGCAAGAAGAAGACCGCTACTATAAGGCCTTGCAATCTGACTGAACATAACTGTAAACTGCAAAGTGGAAACATAAGCAGAAGCTATCAATGCAACAGTTGAGTTAAACCATTTTTGAGCGATGCGATACGTAAGATAAACCGACAAAACGCCCATAATCATGAAGGGAAGCTTTACAACAAACTCAGAAGTGCCGAAACATTTAATCCAATAATAAAGGAAAACCTGTACACCTGCCGGATGACCATCAATGAGAACTCCCTTATTGATAAGTTCGGAGAATGTATCAAAACGAGCACGGTAAATAGCGCTCAGTTCATCTGAATTAAAAGGAATTTGATTGAAATGATAAAACCTTAGAACAAAAGAAACAATCAATATAAGTGTAATACCTATAGTGTCGGTAGAGAAGAAGTTTGAAGTGCCTAAAGTTTTATTGTATCTATTCATTTTAAAACATTAAGTACTTTACAAATTGCTTTAATTAACAAATAAGATCTTCGTAACTACAGTTTGAGAACCATCAGCATTAGTACAATACACCAGATAAACTCCTGTAGCTACCCTTTGTCCACTGAAATTCTTTCCATCCCACACAGCTTGTCCACCAAAAGCAACCATATTGAAGACCAAATTACCATATATGTCGGTGACCTTAACATTAGCATCTCTTGTAAGCCCTTTAATACCTATCATTCCATTATATTCGGGTCGTACAGGATTAGGATATGCATACACAGGATTTACTTGTGTATCTGTACCTAAAGTTGCTGTGCTTTTATAAGCAACAATACCTGATTCAGTACCAAAAAAGACTTCTCCTGTATTGGGTGCTATTGTAATACTATTAATTGAATTAGAAAGCAAAGGACTATTCTCGGTATTAAAATTATAAACTTGAGTGGTGCCATCAGAAGACATTAAGAAAACGCCTGCTTTGGATGTGCCAATCCATTTTCTGTTAGCTCCATCCACAGCAATTGCAGTTATTTCCTCAAACTCTAACAAATGTTGCACATAATTGCCCCATTGAATAAGTATAGTTTGTGCTGTAGTAGCAGATTCGCCGGCAGTTACACTACTAAATACTGTTTCGGGTGAATATATTACCTTTATCCCTTGATCTGTACCTACCCAAATAGGGCCATCAAGATCCAGAGCAAAACAATTAATATTATTTGTAACTAAATCATTACCTTTATTAATATTAAGGTTAGCTTTGTAAGTTCCTGTGTTATCATTATAAAATACTGCCAGCTTATTATTTCTTAAAAGCATCCATTTATAATTATTATTGTCAATTAAAACAGTTGAAAGTTCAGTAGCAATATCGCTTATATCAAAAGATTGCCATACCCCGCCGTTTGCATACTTAACTGACAATGCTCTTGGTGCAGATGAATTACTTACCCAAAGATTGCCCGATTGATCATAAGTAGCACCGCCTACTCTGAAGTATCTTTGTCCGGCATAATAAAATTGTTGCAAGCTACTATTTGTTTCATTATAAACTGTAGTTAGCTTATTATTATTAAATTCTAACAATCCTGTTCCCCATGAAGTAGCAAAAAAATGAGTGTCATCATTAGGATCAATAGCAATATCTGTTAAATCTGATATTGTATCTAATCCACTTATAGATAATTGATCTAATGAAGTCCAGTTTTCATTTTTAAATACATTAACAACTCCTTGCTCACCTGCTCCTCCATAAGAAACAGTATTAATACCACCTGGGACAACAAACACTGAATTAGCTGAAGCTCTCATAGTATAAGCATCTTTAGCTGATGGTCCATTAGGCTTTATATATTCCGCTGACCAGCCACTATTACTAATCTTAACTAATCCTAATGTATTATCAGCAATCCACACATAACCATCTTTATCCATTATCCCATCCAATGGATTAATATAATTTTGATTAGGATAATAGATTAACTCAGTTCTATTTAAAGCATCATTATAAACGCCGGCAAACCCATTGTATGATACAACCAAGTTTCCATAATTTACATGAAAGTTATACACATAATTAGTATCAAAAGATGTCCAATTATTATTAATCTTAGCATACAAAGTATCTTTTACAGTTGTTCCTCTATCTTTACAAACAACTATATTATTATTTAAAAAACCTATGTGCGTAAACTTTGCATTACTTATTGTTGTATCTAAATTCCAATACTGATAATTAGCCAACCAAGGACTATTAATGTCAGCATAATATATCCCTGCATCAGTAGCAGCATATATATTTGAACTTGTAAGTGCAATGTCGTTTATACCTAAGGGACTTCCATTTGGACCAATTTTATAAGTGTCTTCAATTTCGTCTTTAGCTATATTAAGATTTACAATCCCAAAACTACATGCAAGATAAATTGTATTGCCATTTGAAGTTATATTATTAATTGTTTTCTTACCGGGAATTGATTTTAACTTAATATCAGGTATGTTCATGATATTATCATTCTGCAACAAATCAATATTAGTATTTGAATAGGCTATTACTAATGTTTTATTTTGTTTATTATAATGAATTGCACTAATATTAACATCTGATAAGCCCGATACTTTCGAGAATTGTTGGAGACTATTATCACTTTTATCAAAATAAAAAAGACTGTAAGGAGTGGCAGCATATATCCTGTTTTCGGCTTCAGCCACAGCTATAACTTTATTGTAAGGCAAATGAACACGCCAACTACCAATAGGAACACCTTGTCCGAAAGATGTTTTGATAATAAGAACCAATAATATATTGATAAGAAAAACTTTGATGAACCTCATAAATTAATATTGAAATTAGGATGCAATAATACAAAACTTTATTCTATTTTAACTGATTTATTTATATTTTATTGTTCTATTTATCATTATTAAACCGCAATAATTACAGTAGCTGAATGAAACTAAATCATTTATTTTTGATTTAGGTAGCAAAAGAATGTATATCTTTGCTGAAAAAATTGGCTCCGTAGTTCAGTTGAATAGAACGTCAGATTCCGGTTCTGAAGGTCGGGGGTTTGAGTCCCTCCGGAGTCACTTTATATTTCTTATTAATATCTTGTTTTCATTCATAATTGTTTTTTGTTTTTTCTGCCGATGTTTAATCCCTAACGGAATTGTTTTTTTTCATTTCTTTCGTTTTTACGTCTCTTTATGTCGACAAAACTTCCCTTTTTGCCTTACAACTCTAAGTACTCAAGGCTTTTTAAGTACTTTAAGCAGTTCTTTTAGTTAACTCTTATCAGCACATAATCCGACCATTCGCACAAAACATTATGTGATAAAACAGCTCTAACCCTTATTAAATATAAAGCTCCACTTATAAATCCCGAAACTTCACTTATAGGATTAGTCATCGTCTTTTCAGTTATAATATCGGGCGAACCATCCGAAAATTTCTGCGTACATTCAATCAAATAACAATGATATTTCTTAACCCATTTAGTTCTTACTTTAAGATTACCAACAGTTAAAGCATTTTTAACTATTAAATGAGCAATATTGGCATTTCCTCCCGGTTTTTTTACTTCAAAACCCATCTTAGTTGCAATAGTAGGATCATTTGCTGCATTTACAGCAGCTTCAACGCAATTTGCATCTACTCTGAAATCATTTTTTATTTGTTCAACTAATATTTTTGCAGCCTCAGCAGCACCATCTACATGATTTTTGGTTTGATCTGTCAGGATTTGCAAATTATCGGCATTAGTTTTAAACACACTTCCTGCAATCTTTAAATCCGGGACAAGAGAAGCATTCTTTGTTAACTTTGCTGCCAATGCTCTGATAAATGCAATAAACACACTACGTCTTCCTGCCACAAAAGTGATCTTAATTCTATAATAAATATTCATTGTTTTTTTATTTTTATATTGATAAAAGGCATTTTAAATTTCAAATAAGCTCGTTATAAGGATATTTATGTATATTTTTAATAACTATTTATAAAATACTCAAGAGTATTTGCATTTTATTAAAGACTATTTCTATTTTACTAAAGACTATTTTTATTATATTAAAGAGTATTTTTATTTTATTAAAGACTATTTGTAAATTACTAAAGAGAATTACTATTTTACTAAAGACTATTTACATTTTACTAAAGACTATTTGTAAAATACTCAAGAGTATTTGTATATTATTAATTGTTAATTACTCTTTAATAGATATTTGAGATAGTTGATAAAATATTATTTGTTGTTAAATAAAATAGATAGTACTGCTAAAACTATAACCGTGTTGGTTACAAAGGAAGTTCAGGACTGCGCGAAAACAGTAGTGTGAAAGTATAGGTAAAAGCAACTCAGTGTTGACTTATCATCGTTATTTAAATGCTTGTAAAAGTAGTTCTTTTTCATCTTACAAAGGTACTGCTTTTATTATATCATATCCTAATTTATTATTATAATTCTTTTTTTCTTTTGGTGTGATAAAATATGAGTACATTTGTAGGGTAATAATATCTAAAATAAAAAGGGAATGAAAAAAGGAATATTTTTAATAGTAAGTTTAATGTTCTTTACAAAAATATGTTTTGGACAAGAAAAAACTATTTTTGGAACATATTATTTAAATAAGAGTCTTCATTTGTTCAATCCTTTATGTTCGAAAAGTAAGTTGATAATAAAGAATGATTCGACCTATACTTATATTGATTGTGATTGGCTTCATCAAGATACTCTAAATGAAAAATGCAAAATAAATTATAATATTGTTGAATTGTTAAATTATAAGGGCAATGGAGAACTTAAATTATATTATAAAAAAGGAAAACTATATAAAAGTAAATACAGACGGTTCTTTAATTTTAAGGATTATGTTAAAGTAAAAAAGCCAAATTTTATTGGTACTCCTAGTTTTTAGGTTATAAAATACAGTAAAATAAAAAGAAAGAAAAAAGGTCGCAGCTATGCTGCTTAAAATAGCATGAGTCTGATTGTTTACTACAAATAGGTTGCAGCTACGCTGCTTTTAGCCGCATAGCGGTGTACTATTTGTAGAACTAAAAATAAAATAAATAAAAGCAGCATAGCTGCGTCCTATTATTTTAAAACAATAAAAGAATTACCCAATTAACATCACATAATTATATTCATAAAAAATCATTAATCATTTCCATTTGTTTAATAAAATGTTGTAAGTTTGGTGTGTGATTAATAATAAGATTTTATTTATTAATCTAATTGTAATTTAAATGTTTATGAAAAGAATTATTCTTGTTTTCTTAACTATATTTATATCTCATGTGTATGCGCAAGTGCCGGATATTAACTTTTGCTATCAAAAAGCAATTGAAAACTACCCTATGTATAAGCAAAAGGATATTTTAAATAATATAAACGAACTTAAAGTTAAAAGTATTAATACAAATTATCTTCCGCAGGTTAATATTAATGGTCAGGCTACTTATCAATCGGATGTTACAACTATTCCTATTAAGATTCCGGGTATAAATATTCCTGAACTTTCAAAAGATATGTATAAGGCAACTTTGGATGTTAATCAATTGATATATGATGGTGGAACTGTTAAATATCAAAGAACTATTGATGAATTAGGAGTGCAATCGGATAAGCAAAATGTGGAGACAGAACTATATAAATTAAAAGAAAGAATAAATCAATTGTACTTTGGAGTATTAGTGTATCAAAAGAATATAGAACTATTAGAAATCTCAAAACAAACAATTAAATCTAAGCTAAAAGAAATAGAATCAGGTATAAGAAATGGTACTATTAATGAAGTTAATGCGGATAAATTAAATGCCGAAATAATTAATTTAGATCAAAATATTATTGAATTAAATAAAACTAAACAAGCTACTATTAAGATGCTTGGTGAATTGATAAGTGTTAAGATTGCTGATAATACTATGTTGTCAATTCCTGTATCATTAGCTGTAAATGAATCGGAAAATGTACGTCCCGAATTAAAAGTATTTGATATAACTAAAGAAAGATTATTAGCTTCAAAATCATTATTATCTTCTAAACTATATCCTAAGCTTTATGGCTTTGGAGAAGTAGGTTATGGAAGACCCGGATTGAATATGTTGAACAACGATTTCCAATCCTTTTATATTATAGGTGCTAAATTAAGCTGGAATCTATGGAACTGGAATCAAACAAAGACTGATAAAAAGATAATAGATCTACAGGCGGATATTATATCGTTAAATAAAGATACTTATTCTAAAAATATTACTATTAATAAACAAAAAGATTTAGCTGAGATAGAAAAGTTTGATGAGTTATTAATAAAAGACCAGGAATTAATAACTTTAAGAACTAAGATAGCAAAGACTACTTCTTCGCAGTTTGATAATGGTACCATTACTTCATCTGATTATCTGAACGAAGTGAATGCCGAAACTCAAGCAAAGATCAATTATGAAATGCATAAAATACAATTGATAAAGGCTAAGTATGATTATTTAGTTAATTTAGGGAAACTATAATTTCAATAAAATAAACAGCAAATGAAATTAAGATATTTAATATTTATATTGCCACTTGCAATAGCTTCATGCAATAATAATGGCGACAAATCGGATGCTTATGGTAACTTTGAAGCTACTGAAGTAATCATTTCAGCACAAGGTAGCGGCAAGTTAATCTCTTTTAATATAGAAGAAGGCAAACAATTAAAAGAAGGAGATATTGTAGGTATTATAGATACTGTTGATCTATCATTAAAGCGTCAGCAATTGATTACACAAAAGGAATCAATGTTGTCAAGACTTACTAATGTTAATTCTCAAGTAGAAGTTCAAAGGCAACAAAAGAAGAACTTAAATGTAGATAATGATAGGATTGCAAAGATGTATAAGGATGGTGCAGCAACAAAGAAACAAGTTGATGATATAACAGGTGCCATTGACGTTATAGATAAACAAATAAGTTCAATTGAAACACAATCTGCAACAATCGAAAAAGACATTAAAGGTATTGAGAAACAGATTGAGCAAACGAATGAATCTATCAATAAATGTTATGTTAAAAATGAAATTAATGGCACAGTTCTTGTTAAATATACTGAGCCGGGTGAAATAACTTCTTTTGGTAAATCATTATATAAGATAGCAGACCTTCAGGATATGAAACTAAAGGTTTATGTAAGCGGCGATCAAATACCTAAAGTAAAAATAGGACAGAAATGTCAGGTATTAGTTGATAAGAATGAAAAAGAGAATTCAAAGTATGAAGGTGTGATTGAATGGGTGTCGGATAATGCTGAATTTACTCCTAAGATTATCCAAACAAAAGAAGAAAGAGTTAACCTTGTGTATGCTGTAAAAGTTAAAGTTAAGAATGATGGCACTCTTAAAATAGGAATGCCCGGGGAAGTTAATTTTAAATAAATGTCAATGAAACAAATTAGATTATTATTAGCAGTTTTGGCTCTGATTCTATTTACAATTAATATAAAAGCACAAACAGTTAAGACAGATGATATTGTTGGGAAATGGTTTACAGAGAACAACGATGCTAAAGTTGAGATTTATAAGTCAGGTAATAAATATTATGGTAGGATAGTTCAATTAAAAGAACCAAATGATAAAGTAACAGGTAAACCTAAGACAGATAAGAATAATCCTGATGCTAATATGCATTCAAAACCAATAATAGGAATGATATTAATGAGTGGCTTTGAGTTTGATGGAAAGAAACAATGGGAAAATGGAACTATCTATGATGCTAAGTCAGGGAAGACTTATAATTGTTATATTAATCTTGAATCAAAAGATAAAATGAAAGTTCGTGGATATATCGGTAAAGCCTGGATGGGAATAGGAAGAACTACCTATTGGGTAAGAACGAAATAAAAAGTAATGCTCATGGGAGAGAATAATATTAATAACACATAAATAATCAAATAAATCATCAAACAAATGAAACAGATTAAATTTATATTTGCTGCTTTAGTTGCAGTATTTCTTTTTACAAACAATGTAAAAGCTCAGAATATTAAAGCTGAGAAATTAGTTGGCAAATGGTTAACTGAAAATAAAGAATACACAATTCAGATATACACTATAGATAATAAGTTTTTTGGAAGAATAGTAGGATTCAAAGGTATTACAGATAAAAATGAAATGTTTAAGACTACTGATAAGAATAATCCTAACGATTTCTTTAAAGATAAACCATTAATGGGTAAGATAGTATTGAATGAAGCTGTATATAATGGTAAAGATAAATGGGAAGGCGGTACTTATTATGATGCAAAAACAGGAAAGACTATAGGTTGTACACTGAGCATGGAGCCTAATAACAAGCTGAAAATACAATGGACTGGTATTGAAAAACCTTCTTATTGGACTAAGGAAGATTAAATGAATGCTGTTCCTTATGCTGTTTCTGTAAAGAATTTGTGCAAGAGTTATCCTAATGCTCTGGCTTTGGATAACGTTTCTTTTGATGTTAAGAAGAGTGAATTGTTTGGCATTATAGGTCCTGATGGTGGTGGCAAAACTTCTTTATTTAGAATACTTACTACATTACTACTTCCTGATTCAGGTTCGGCTACTTTGCAGGGACTTGATTGTGTAATTGATTATAAAAAGATACGTAAGATTATTGGCTATATGCCGGGTAAGTTTTCTTTATATCAAGACCTTTCTGTAGAAGAAAACCTTAAGTTTTTTGCAACTATATTTGGTACAACTATCGAAGAGAATTATGACTTAATAAAAGACATCTATATACAAATTGAACCTTTTAAAACTCGTCCGGCAGGGAAGCTTTCGGGAGGGATGAAACAGAAATTAGCCTTATGTTGTGCTATGATACATAAGCCGGAAGTGCTTATATTAGATGAACCTACTACTGGTGTTGATGCTGTTTCCCGTAAGGAATTCTGGGAGATGCTTAAGAGATTAAATCAAGCCGGAATTACTATATTAGTTTCAACTCCTTATATGGATGAAGCTATTCTATGCGACAGAGTTGCATTGATTCAGGATGGCAAGATACTTTCTACGGATACTCCTCAAAATATTATTAATACTTTTGGCAAGATTTTATATTCAGTTAAAACGAATAACATTCATAAGCTAATGAATGACCTTAATATTTGGGAGCATACTAACAGTGCTTATCTTTTTGGTCAGCAGATACATCTTACTTTAATTAATGAGAGTTTTAATGAAAAAAATATCCAACAATACCTTTCCGACAAGGGAAATATGGATATAAAAGTGGAGCAAATTAAAGCTGGTATCGAAGATACTTTTATGAGTTTAATGACAAAGCAACACCATGAATAAAAAGACTGTTATTACCGTAAAGAATCTTTACAAACGTTTCGGTAGTTTTGTTGCCAACGACAATCTCAACTTTGAGGTTTATGAGGGAGAGATATTCGGTTTCCTAGGAGCTAATGGTGCAGGCAAGACTACTGCAATGAAGATATTGTGTGGTTTGTCGAAGCCAAGTTCAGGAGAAATTAATGTGGCAGGCTTTGATGCATATAAGGATACCGAAAAGATTAAGAAAAGTATAGGTTACATGAGTCAGAAGTTTTCTTTATATGAAGATCTGACGATTGTGGAGAACATCAGGTTTTATGGTGGTATTTACGGCATGTCGGTAAAAGATATTAAAGAACGAACCGAACTCTTGATACAGAAATTAGAACTTACCGAAATTAAAGATAATCTTATCAAAGATTTACCGATAGGGTGGCGACAAAAGCTTGCTTTTTCGGTGGCTATATTTCACCAACCTAAAATTGTATTTCTGGATGAACCAACAGGAGGTGTGGATCCTATAACACGACGACAGTTTTGGGCATTGATACATGAGGCTGCTCAAGATGGGATAACGGTGTTTGTGACCACACATTACATGGACGAAGCTGAGTATTGCAATCGCGTTTCGATAATGGTTGATGGTAAGATTGCAGCTTTGGATACCCCCGACGGTTTGATGAAGATTTATAATGCTAAAAATATGGAAGAGGTGTTTCTTAAACTCGCCAGAGCATAACATAAACTATACACAATGAAACAATTTAGAGGCTTTGTTATAAAGGAATTTTATCACATCTTTCGAGATTATCGTACGATGATAATTTTGTTTGGCATGCCTTTGGTGCAGATCTTATTGTTTGGTTTTGCTATCACTAACGAGATTAAAGATGCCGGCATTGCGGTGCTCGACAATTCTAAAGATCATATTACACAACAAATAACCAATAAACTTACCTCTTCGGGTTACTTTAAACTCGAAAAGAATCTTACGAATTATAATGAAATTGAAGAGAATTTCCGCAAAGGAAAGATTAAAGAAGTTATTATTTTCGAAAACAACTTCGCTCAGAAACTAGAGAAGGAAAACCGAGCCAACATACAGATAATTGCCGATGCTTCCGACCCTAATACTGCAAGTTTGCTGAGCAATTATACCGAACAGATCATCAATAGTTTTCAGGCTGATATGATGAAGGATAAAAAGCTGCCGATGCAGATAAATGCAGAGATAAAAATGCTGTACAACGAAGAACTTAAGGGTGTTTTCATGTTTGTTCCGGGCACTATCACTATCCTTTTGATGTTAATATCGGCAATGATGACATCCATTTCCATAACTCGCGAAAAAGAACTCGGCACTATGGAAATTCTCCTTGCCTCGCCACTCAAACCCATCCAAATTATCATTGGCAAAGTGGTACCTTACGTCTTTATATCGTTCATTATCGCATTAATTGTGTTGGTGTTGGGCTTCACCGTCTTCGGCATGCCGGTGCAAGGCAGCCTGTTTTTATTACTTGGCGAATCACTGTTATTTATCATCATGTCGCTATCGTTGGGCATCCTTATTTCCACCATATCCAAAACGCAGCAAGTAGCCATGATGCTATCAATGTTTGCTTTGATGCTGCCCACAATACTCCTGTCGGGCTTTATCTTCCCAATCGAAAACATGCCATTGCCACTCCGCATATTCAGTCATATCATCCCGTCGCGTTGGTTTATCGTAATCATAAAAGCCATAATGCTTAAGGGCGTAGGATTGCAATATATCTGGAAAGAAACGCTTATCATCATCATCATGACTTTAACCTTTATTGGCTTAAGCATAAAGAAGTTTAAGATAAGATTATGATTTAGTTTTAGGATGATGATAATTATATTTAGATCCGAAGGCAGGATTTAAATATAAATGAGAAGAAGTCTTATTAATATTTTATTTTCTTCCTAATCTACATACGTTTCTCTGATAATCTTTTTAACCTCTTTAGTTTCTTTTTCTGTTAACTTATCTAGAGTTTTAATTATTCGTTGTTTGTCAATAGTTCTTATTTGGTCAATAACAATCCAACCTTTTTTATTGTCGTGAGTTACTTTTACTCTTGTTGGGTATGATTTAGATTGACTGGTCATTGGAGCTATTACAATTGTATTTAAATATCTATTCATCTCATTGGGTGAAATAATTACACAAGGACGTGTCTTTTTAATTTCACTCCCTACTGTTGGATCGAGGTAAACTATTATATTGTATTATTTCCATTCGTCAAAAGATTCATCTTCGAAAACATCTGTCATTAATGATTTATCATCACCATTCTCATTCATTTTTTTAAATGCCTTTTCCCAGCCTTCTCTTGGCTCTGTTATTGGTTTTAAAACAATATAACCTTTTTCGAGTATAACTTCCACTTTATCTTTGAAATTATATTTATTTAAGAGTGCTTTGCTGAAAGTTATGCCTCTTGAATTACCTATTTGCTCAATTGAAATATCCATTTTTCTTTATTTTAAATAACACTACAAAATTAAACATTTAATTCCATTATAAACAATCTATTTTTCGTTATTTGTAATTGTTTTAAGGCAGGGTTTAAATATAAATGAGAAGAAAACTTAATGTTAGATAAAATCTAAGCTTTATTAAGTATGATATTGCAAACTTCACATACACTTATATACTGTGCAAACAATAGGGTGTTTTATATTTAATTAAAGAAACAATAATCCCTCTTTAAAAGAAGAGAAATTTATTTTTCTTTTTGGGCTTTTTATCATTATCATCAGATAATGTAAATTTGACAGGTAAATTAAACTGAACAGCCACTGCTTCTCCTTTTTGTTTGCCCGGTTTCCATTTGGGCATCAATTTAACTACTCTTTCAACTTCCTCATCGCAACCACCACCAATACCTCTTAATATTTTTATACTAGTTATCGTGCCGTCTTTTCTTACTACAAAAGATACGTAAACAGTTCCGCTTATACCCTCTTCTCTGGCAAGTTTTGGATATTTTAAATTATCGCCCAGAAATTTTGATAAGGCATCATTACCTCCCGGAAATTGTGGCATTTCTTCAACAATAGTTAGAGGAAGATCTTTTTTAGTGTCATTTCCCTGCGAATAACATTTATTATTATTCAATAAATTCAGACAAATAGCTATTAAAACAGCTATAAAGATTTTCTTTTTCATATTTGTGATATTATAAGCTCCAAAAGTACAAATTAATTATGAATTAAAAATTAAGAATTAAGAATTAATAATAAAAAGAAAGTGGCTGAGCTTGTTGAAGCTTTGTATTTGATTTATATTTATACCCGAGGGCAGGGTTTAAATATAAAATGGAAAGAATTATAAAGTTGCTCATATTTATACTAATAAAATAATTTTAGATAAGTAGATATAACATTTTTAAGTTTATTATTTCAGTAAATTGTTAAAACAAGAGAATAATGATTATCTTTGCATAAAATTATATTATCATGTCAACAATAAGTTTGAATATCGAAAATGAGAAAAAGAAATATATTTTTGATGTAAATGAAAATAACATCCAAAGTATTATCAATTTCATTAGTTCTATAAGCGAAACTCAACCTACAATAATGGACGAGATAGAAACTTCGTTTACAGAAGTGCATAAAATCAGAAAAGGTGCTATTCAACGTAAGTCGTTAAAGCAAATGCTTAATGAAAAATAAAGTAACACCTACTCCTACTTTTGAAAGCAGATATAAAAAATTCTCAAAGAAATTCCCCTCACTTAAAGAAGAATTACTGGAACTTGAAAATGAGCTAATGAAAAATCCTACTTTAGGAACTTCATTAGGTGCAAACTTATATAAAATAAGACTTTCGTGCAAAGATAAAGGCAAACGCAAAAGTGGTGGTTTTAGAATTATTACTTATTAGGTAAAAGAAAAGAAAACATATTTTGAGATATTCTTAATTATCATTTACAACAAATCAGAAGAATCCGCTATCAAAAAAACTCAATTATTAAAATTAGCAAAAACAGCCCTCAAATAATTAATATAGCAGCATAATTAGTTCTTTAATACTAATTTTTATATTTATATACGAAGGCAGGGTTTAAATATAAAGGAGAAGTAGAAAGACAATATCTATTTTGATAAAACCTTATTTTTAACTTTCCAAGCTGGGGGTATTTTAACTAGTCAATCGTTTGATTTCATTTGCAATTTGTTCATATACTTCTTCATTTTTTATTTTGTCGTCTATACTGAATACAACGAAAACATGTCCACCAAATTGTTCAGTGAAGTTGTTAAAACTTGCTTTCATCCTTTCTGTGGCAGAGTAATTACCAAAATTCGCTTTTGCAGTTACAGGTTTTATTTGAATACCGAATGCCTTTTCCCCAACCCATCCGAGATAATCAATATCACCAGCATGATCTAGTTCTGGATCACTTTCTTTAAATTTCACCCCAGTAAATGCCTTAACAAGATTATCTTCAATTACAGATTTCTCTCTCAAAAAGCCATCAAATGTTCTGTTAATTGTGAGGTTGTAAATGTAATCTACACAATCTTGTAAATTCAATTGATTAAATGCTTCAGTCCATTCTGGTATGACAATCTCTTTGATTTTAATATATAATCTTTCTCCAAGTTCTTCGAGACTTTCTTTAGTTATTTTTGTTGGAATCTTCCCATCAGTATGAGCATTTTCAAAATACCAACTTTGCCATTGTTCAAATGTTTTAGGTTGGCATTCACGAATTAAAGCCATTACAGTTCCTACTTTGTTAGGACGTGATAACTGGTAAGTCTGAGTGGCATAATTAAGAACTTTCTCTTTCTTGCCGAATTCCATTGAATATTTCATTAGTCTCCTTCTATAATTCTTAAATTAGGTAAATTTGTTGGATTATTTTGATTTGGTTGATCATTCCAATCATTCATTAAATTTCTTCTCCTGTGTATTATATTCTCAGCACGACTTCTCAATGAATTCAGATTGTGTTCAATTTCGTTTCGGTTATCAATAATATAAAATCCACGATTACAACTACCAATTAATTCACCTTGCTCAATTGCATTTCTAATTACACTTCTTATCGCAACCTCAACTCCTCCATCTGAAATATTATAATATAATGCAAGATTTCTTGCAGTTATAGGATTGTTATGACCAATATGATTGTTGGTTCTCAGATAACTAATTAGCTGTTGTATTGTTGGCATTAGCTTCTTTTAATAAGTTATTAAATTTGTCTTTATATTTAAAATCACTGTCACTATCCACCAGTACCAAACCATTCTTTATTAAATGTGCATTAATAAATGTTTTATTTTCTAAATAAAGATAACAAAGTAAGTTATTCTCTTTATCATATTTATCTTTATCATATTTAAGAAATACTTTTTTGCCTCTTGTCTTTTCAATCAAAAACTTTGTTGCTTCTCCATTTATTTTTGAGTCTTCTTTAATTCCAATAAGCTTAACTATTAAACCATTGTTTAAAAGTATTTTTTCAGAACTTATTATTTCTTTTACTGTATATAATTCTTCTCTATCAGTTGAACTATTTTTATCAATTTTAGAGCCATATTGTAATTTCTTTACATCAATTTTATTATCAAAAGCATGAGGGTCTTTAAAAATATATGGAAGTAATTTTATTTCTTCATCATAATTAATTTTAACTTCTTCTTGTTTTATAAATTCATAAGTAGTTCCATTAATATCTTGCTGATTAACACCAAGCTTTTCTTTAATTATAGGAATAAATTCAGGGTTTATTTCAAAACCAACTGAGTCACGATAAAGATTCTTTGCTGCAATAGAAGTTGTTCCACTACCTGCAAATGGGTCAAGAATTGTTTCTCCAACGAACGAAAACATTTTAATTAATCGTCTTGGTAATTCTTCAGGGAACATTGCCATGTGTCCGTTTTGCCTTGCTCCTGCGAAGTTCCAGTGTCCTGCAAAAAATGTGTTCCATTCTTCTGCAGTCATTATTGATTGTTCTTTTTGTTCTTTTGTATATTTAGGTGCATCACCTAATTTTTTAAAAACTAAAATAAACTCATAATCCAACTTTAATATCCCATTTCTCGGATAAGGATATGAGCCCATTTGTACACCTCCTCCAGTAGTATTTGAAGTTGTTACTTTTTGCCAAATGATAGCACCCATATAGTCAAAACCAATGTTTTCACAGAACTTTATTATTTCTTCTCTTATAGGGATTACTTTATAACGACCATAATAAACTGCTCTGGCAAACTGATCTCCAATATTAACACAAAGACGACATCCATTATGAAGAGTACGGTAACATTCTTTCCAAACTAAATTTAAATTATTAATATAACTTTCATAACTTTCATGAAATCCTATTTGGTTGAGAGTTCCATAATCTTTAAGTTGCCAATATGGAGGTGAAGTTATTGTTAAATGAACTGAATTATCAGGTAGTTCAATCATATATCTACTATCTCCATTTATTATTTTATGCTGAGTTTTCATAATGCAAAGATACAACATAATATTAGTATCTCAATTTATTTTAACATTTAATTTCTGTTTTCATAAAATATTACAAACATACAACATTATTCCCAATACAGCTTATAATTTCGATATTTATTTCTTTAAATCGGCATTAAATTATTTAATGTGTTGATATATAGTGTAAAGCTTCTATTTCTTAGATATTATATAAAGGCTTATAAATAGGTGTATTAACTTATGCCTTTGCTGGAAATCAAGTTGCTTGGAGTATCTTTTTTCTTTGAGATGCTCCATTCAACGTTGCACGGAGCATCTCAAAGTTTGGTGATACTACAATCAACACTGATTGTAGTACCAAAAAGTTTTGAGACAAGACAATCAACACTGATTGTAGCACCGCAAAGTTTTGAGTAAGGACAATCAACGTTGATTGTCGTACCAAAATGTTTTGAGTATGGACAATCAACGTTGAAATACCTATCTCAAAGTTTTGAGATACTACAATCAACACTGATTGTTGTATCGCAAAGTTTTGAGACACGACATTACGTCTTGATTCATCTTTAGTTAAAGTTTTAGGAGATACGATTAACATTTTTTTTTCTATACATTTATTTGGGGATAGTATAAGCAACAAAAAATGTCGTATCTCATTGTGTAGAGATACGACATTCAGAATTTTTTCATGTATCGCAACCTTTTTTAAGATTACAATACAAATGCTTTTCGTAATCTTATTTAATAATAACCTTAATTACTATAATGGAGGTAGCATCTTTGTTGCCAAAGATAAGGAATTTATTGCCTGGAGCTCCTAATTGCTCAGCAGTTATGGTAATTTCCTGACCGGGTAGCAAAAACAAACAGCTTGGCGACATAAGTTCAGTAGCTGTTAAAGCTCCAAAATAATAAGCATTTTTATCCGACATATTTTTAAGCGTAATTTTTTGTCCGGCAGCAAACGAAAGTTTTGAATCTTCCTGCGAATTTGGTTGTACACCTACCATCCAAGGGCCGTGATAATCTTTGCCTTTGTGAGTACTCGGCACATACAGAACACTTTCTTCGTAATAAAAATAATTAGATTCAGGATCGGCATTATCT
>Ga0316231_1001912_pt1 | contig 21497 bp, 11 predicted proteins | sample TBH18027metaG_FD_206002 | JGI IMG/M metagenome (GOLD analysis project Ga0316231, IMG submission 206002) | Freshwater microbial communities from Trout Bog Lake, Wisconsin, USA - TBH18027 | ecosystem: Environmental > Aquatic > Freshwater > Lake > Hypolimnion/Profundal zone | place: USA: Wisconsin...
AACCGCCAGTTGTCCCCCCGCCACCCCCCGGCACCCGCCCGTGGCCAGCAGCACCTTGTCGCAGAAAATCCTTTCCGACAACAGCCTCACCTCAAATCCACCCGCTTTCAATTTGCTAACCGACTGTACCCCACAATTCAGCCTCAATCGCACGCCGGCCTTTTGCGCCGCCTCCAGCAGACAGTCTATGATGGTCTCCGACGAATCGGTAACCGGGAACATCCGCCCATCCGCCTCGGCCTTCAATTTCACCCCGCGCGCTTCAAACCAAACCACCGTGTCGGTTGCGAAAAATTTCTGAAACGGCCCCAGCAAGGCACGTTGGCCACGCGGATAGCGGGCGGCAAACTCACGTGGATCTCCGCACGCATGCGTCACGTTGCAACGGCCGCCACCGGAGATGCGCACTTTCTCCAGAAAACGCGGGGTCTTCTCCAACACCGTCACCTCGGCGCCCTGTTCCGCCGCCGCGATGGCCGCGAAAAACGCCGCCGCGCCACCCCCGACGATCACCACGCGTTTTGAACTCATGCGAGAGACCAGGTTCCCGCCCCGGCGCGGATGCGCGAGCCACGAACTGCTTTGGTGTAGGCCCCCATCCGCAACCTATCGGCGACCGTTTTCTCGACGCCCTCCGGCAATTTGTATTCCGCCCCATTGCGCACCATCGCCGCGACGCGATGCCCGCGCAGCCTGAGCCCCGGAATCAAGCGGCTGCCCAGGTAGCCGCTGCCGCCGGTGATGAAATTGTGATGGCCCATTCGGAGTGGCGATATTTGACAGGTTTACCAAATCCGCGCCTGACAGCAAACACCAATTGCGCGTGATAAGAACGCTGGTCTCGGAAGTAATGTTCATTTTTTGAGCGGGTCTCCTGTGTTCGACAGTTGGATGGACGGTGAAAGAGGAACATAACAGCTAAGAGCGCGTCGGGCGCCGCAGGGGTCGAAAAACCAACGGCACGCGACTCTCTGGGCAGGATGCAGATTTGAGCCGTTCACACCGGCAGCGCAACCCCATCGCCAAAACCAGATAAATCAGCCGCGGGGGAGAACTCGCGCGGCGCATTTTTAATTTGAATTCCGCCGACTCCAGGTCTATATAAAGCGGGTTAAACAAAACCAAATACCAAACTTATGATAAAAATAGTTGCTTCCATGATCCTGGCATCGGCCTTGGCCGGTTCGAGCCAAGCCGCCGATGTGTCCGTCACCATCACGGACATTCACCTGTGTTGTCAGTCCTGCGTCAAAGGCGTGGCCAAAGCGGAAGCCGAGGTTGCCGGTCTGACGGCCAAAGCGGATCAGGATGCGGACACCGTAACGCTGACCGGGCCCGACACGGCCACGGTTCAGAAAGGCGCGGATGCGCTGGTGGCCGCCGGCTACTTTGGCAAATGCGCCGATGCCTCGATCAAACTGAACGCTGACACCGGCGCGAAAAACCAGACGGTGCAATCCATCAAGGTTGAGGGCGTGCATCTGTGCTGCGGCAAATGTGTCAAGGCGGTGGGCGAAGCCCTTGCCACCGTGCCCGGCGTCACCGGCAACACGGCTGCCAATGGGGCCAAGAGATTTGAGGTGACCGGCAATTTCAATGACCAAGCGGTTTTTGACGCCCTGCAAAAAGCGGGTCTGACCGGCCGGGAGAAATAATGTCGGCGGGTTGAATTACTGCCAAGTGCGCAGGATAATTACAGTACCGCGGGTTTCCAAAAACCGGCTGTATCGCCGATTTCTAAATTGGCGGAGCGGCAATGAATCGAGCGCGTTGAATTAGCTGACGGCCTGCGGGTTTGGAAACCCGCACAGAAGACTTGGAAATCTGCGCTACGGTGAGTGGTCGCCCATCCCGGCGACTTGGCAGTAAGTGGCCTCCTTGGCCGCTACTGGAGGTGCAAGATTACGATATCATCAGCCGGGATGGTCACCATCTCCCCGGTGGAAGTCAGTGTGCTTGCCTTCAGGGGCAGCGTCGTGCCTTGCCGCGTCAGCATCACGACTTTGGTCACGGAGGGCATGGGGCGTGGGAGATTCGCTGGCGAAACCCGGCAGCGCACTCTCGCCTCGTCCGGCCCCAGATTGGCCACCAAAACGTAGGCCTCGCCCGACCGGCTGTAAATTGCGAACCGACAATTCGCGTCCTCATCCAGTTTCACGGCGGCGCTTCGCCAATCGGCGAACTGGTATTGTTCGAGGTCTCCCAAGGGCTTAAGGAACTTGTGCAATTCAACGTAGTCGTCCGAGGCCGGCCAGGGCGCCACCGAAGTCAGGAGGGCCGTCAGCGCATAATCGCGGTATAGCCGCCGGGGAGCACGGCTGTCAATCGTGCCATACCCGATCACCGCCCGAGAGCGGGCGCCCACGAGATTCCATTCCAAGGGAAGCTCCTCGGGCTTGGGCATGGAGACCGATAATTGCCCATAAGTGAATTCCATGCCCACCACGCGGTTGGCGAAATTCTCCGTGGCGAACATCGGCACCAGCGTGTTGTGCAGCAGCAGCATTCCGTCCGGCCCGACCCGCTGCCTGGTCCAGGCCACCATTTCGAGAAATTCATCAATATCCCAGTGGCCCGTGGGGGAGTTGGCGAGCGCGCCGAGCTTCCTGGCTCCCGAGACTCCGTTGGTCCGCGCGCCAACATGAAGCGGGTTGTTGCAATACATTGCGAGGTTCCAGTCGTAATATACCCCGTCAAACGCATGATGCTTCAGCACCCGGTCCACGGACAGGATGAAGTAATCCGCCCAACCCGATTTCAGGCACATCAGGGCGCCATAAAAAAAATTCGGCCGGAGGTTCCCCTGGTCGTCAACTTTTCTTCCCCATTCCTCGCCGTGTTCTTTGAATTCCGGCGTACTCTGATTCAGCTCGTGGTTTGAAAAATAAGGCGCGACCTTGATGCCATACTTGTGGCAAGTCGCGATGACCTGGTTCATTTTCTTCAGCTCGGCGGGCGGATAAGGCGGATAGCTTCCATCCCGCCAATACAGCCCGTCGCCAAGGCTGTCCCCGTCGTTATGTAACCGCATGGTTACAATGCCGTCCGCGGCATTTTTTTTGATCTCGTCCTCGCTCACCCATTTGCCGCCGTTGGCTTGGAAGCCCTTGTCCAGCCAGAGGTTGTTCGCGTGCCCTTCCAAGATCGGCACTGCGAGGTAATAGTCGAAGGCCAAAGTGCCTTTGAAGGGAACCCAGCCGCCTTTGGGCAGTTCATATCGGGTGGACACACTGAACGGGTCAATCGAAAGGGAGACGCCCAGCGGGTCCGTGCTCGCGCTGAGTTCGCAGTGGCTCGTGCCAGTCTGGCCGCACATTTGGAAATCCCACTGCGACAAATCGTCGGCCGCAAACCACTCGAACCCTTCCACACCGGGGTTGGCCAATACCAGATAACGGGGGATATACCGCGACTGAAACGGCAGGTCCAATTGGGCGCCCGGCCGGATTTTGCCCCATTGGCGAATCTGCCCGCATTGCCAGGTATTAAAGTCCGAACCCATTTCCTCCTCCGCACCCGGCCGATGGCCGTAGTCCGTCAAACTCGGATCCACAATGGTGGACAAGACCGTAAGCCTCCGGATTTTTGCGCCCATTTTCGGAGCGATGAATTCCTTGTGGATTTTGACATACCCCCAGTGATAGGCGTAGGTGGTGCGCGAACGAATACCCGAATCCTGGCCGTTTTCATTGCGCAAATCGCTGTCCACCATGACCACTTCCACCCCGCCAGCTCGGTGGTGGGTGACCAATGGCGCGGAATCATAATAATCGCTGAAAGTTCCCGAGCTCCGGCGGACTTCCTCGGCGGCATCAGTATTCTCCTGCGCGTTGGTCAATAGCAGGTTGATCGCGGACCGCATGGGGGTCACCAAGAGGTTGGTAGCCCGGCCGTGCGTCAGGCTGATCCGGCTCACGAGGCCGCCTCTTTTCAAATTATGCTCGACCGTGTAATAAGGCGTGGACAAAACCAGCTTCCCGCCCGCCTCGTCGCGGGAAACTGTGTAATTTTGCGGCCACCATCCCCGCGTTTCGTGGTTGTTGGTCTGCGCTGCAAGCTGCACTGCGGTGGCCACCATCACTAACCCCGTCAACAGAGCGGAATTAATCCCTCTCGGCTTGACATTGTTTGAATTCATCGCTGACATCGTCAGATTTTAGCCAGCCTCATCGCGATTGCGCAACCCAATTGGCGGCCATCAACCACAAAGGCGCGCCATCCAGGGATGGGAGTCCGTCCGGGGAGCACACGCGCCCTCGCGTGTCACCGAACGCGCCCTCGCGGTCGGGACCGATGCGCGCCCTCGCGCGAGGGTGCGCGCAGGCACGTTTGACGGGACGTCAGCCGCGGCACGCGAGGCGCGTGCGCTCCCCGAGCCGAAATTCACCGGGCCGCTGACTTCCGCGTGGATGGATCGAATCACATTATCGCGATGCATAAATCGTTGAACGAATACTATCTCGCCGAGCGTCCGCCAAGGCGGCATCGCCTTCGGCGGCATCAACCTGGGCGACCGCTGCTGACTGTTTGCACGGAAAATGAACCAATCATCCTCATCCTCTTCGCCTCCGGCTATTCCGACCTTCGACCTCTGATCTCTGCCCCCGTCCTCCCCCGAAGGTGGTAGTGTACAATCACCGAACTTCCGACAATCTATGCGGCGATATGCGTCTGGTTCATCTGCTTTTCCCAGTGGCCATCCTGCTCTTGTCCAGCCGGCTGGCAGGATATGCTGACGACACAAGCACCGCCGTGGATACTGGTCCAGCCGATCCCTTCGTTCAGCCGGCGGTAGTACCCTACGGGACAGACAGTTGGGACGCGCAAACTTTGGGCAATCATCGCGCTGTGCTAAGAGTCCTCCATGCGTCGGACGCAGTTTGGGCGCATATCCCCTGGCGCCGCAGGGATGCGCATCCCGAAACCAAGAATATCGTTCTGATTGAAGCGGACACTGGGAACCAAATCACAAATCTGGTTCGTCTCGAGGTCGATTCTGATTTCGGAGACCTGGTATTTCAGGCGCCCAATGCGGGCACCTATTTCGCTTATTACCTGCCCAGCGTGGCGCGGGGCCGGAACTACCCCAGCGTGTCCTACCAACCGCCGCAGAATAATTTCTCCCCGGATTGGAGAGCCCGATGCGGATTAACGTCGAACGCGCCGACGCCGGCCACCTTGGAAAAGTTCCCCCATGCCCAGGTGGTTGAGTTCCAGGCGATTGACCAGTTCAACAGTTTTTACCCCATGGAAGTGTGCGCAACCGCCGGGGAGCAACGGCAGTTGCAAGCGGCGCATTCGGAAGCATCCTACCTGCTCTTCCCGGAAGACCGGATGCTCCCGATTCGCATGACCGACCGGCTCCCCTTGAAATGGATTCAGGAGGGGCCCAAATCGGAATTCAGCGGGACTGCGACACCGGGTGAATTTTACGCTTTTCAGATCGGCGTGTATGCCATGACCTCCGACCTCAACAATGTCTCCGTTCACTTCAGCGCACTGCAATCCGCCAAAGACCATGCCATCATCCCGACGTCGGCGCTTCGCTGCATCAACACCGGCGGGACCAATTGGAACGGCACCGCATTTGCCAAACGCGTCTCGGTGGCGAAAGGACAGGTCCAGGCGCTGTGGTGCGGAGTTCAGGTTCCTGCGGAACTGGCGCCTGGATTATATGAAGGCTCTCTGACCATCCAGCCTGCGGATCTGAAGGCGCAAACGGTGAAGCTCAGTCTGACTGTGGCTGGAAAACCTTTGCCGGATCACGGCGACAGTGAACCGACGCGTCAATCCCGGTTGCGCTGGCTGGATTCCACGCTGGCACAGGACGACGAATTGACCAAACCATTTATTCCCCTCAAGGTGTCCAACAATACCATCGCCATTCTGGGGCGACAAATGACCTTGGACGCATCTGGCTTACCCGCCCAGTTGGTGAGCTATTTTTCGCCCGAAGGCACGGTAATCGAACCATCCGGCTCCAAGTTGCTGGCCGCCCCCATGGAACTGATTGCCGAAGCGGCCACTGGGCAGCGTCTGTTGTGGACCAATCAATCCTGCGGTTTCATCAAACAAAATTCCGGGGCCGCGGAATGGGCCGCCCAAAGCACCGCCGGACTGCTGCGTTTGGAAATCCATGGGCGAATGGAGTTCGATGGGTTTGTGCGCTACCAAGCCACCCTGAGCGCAAACCAACCCATGGAACTGGCAGATGTGAAACTGCATCTACCCATGCTCAAAACCAGGGCGCGGTATATCATGGGCCTGGGATTGCAGGGCTCGCGATGCCCGGCAGATTTCGACTGGACGTGGGACGTAAAAAAACATCAGGACAGCGCTTGGCTGGGCGACGTCGGAGCTGGACTGCAATTCAAGTTGCGAGGGGAAAATTACGAACCACCCTTGCTGACCAATTTTTACGAAGACAAGCCCCTTAATATGCCGCCCGCATGGTTCAACGAAGGTGGCGGAGGCGTCTCGCTGCGGACGGTCAACGAAATCCTAACCGTTGACTGTTTTGGCGGCCGACGCCGGCTGGAGGCGGGCCAGAAGCTGCATTTCGATTTTGACCTTCTGCTCACGCCGTTCAAGCCCTTGAACACGCAGGCGCAATGGAGCACGCGGTTTTTTCACAGTTACAAACCGGTGGAGGAGGTGGTACGATCCGGGGCCAACACCGTCAACATCCATCATGCAAATGATGCCAATCCCTACATCAACTATCCCTATTTGCACGTGAATCAGATGCGGACGTATGTGGAGCAAGCCCACCGGCAGGGACTCAAGGTAAAAATTTACGACACGATGCGCGAACTCTCGAATCACGCGGCGGAGTTGTTTGCCCTGCGCAGTCTGGGGGATGAGATTTTCCCCGCCGGCAAAGGCGGGGGCGATGCCTGGTTGCAGGAACACCTGGGCACGAATTATCTGCCGGCTTGGTTCGTCCCCCAATGGAAGGACGCGGCCATCATTGACAAGGGCAGCACGCGCTGGGACAACTATTACGTCGAAGGCCTGGCCTGGCTGGTCAAAAATGTAGGCATTGACGGGTTGTATATTGACGATCTGGCGTACGACCGCACCACCATGAAACGCGTGCGCAAAGTCCTGGACCAGGGACGCCCCGGCGCACTCATTGATTTCCACTCCGCGAACCAATTCGATCCACATGACGGGTTCGGCAGTTGCGCCAATGTTTATCTGGAACACTTTCCTTATCTGGACCGGCTCTGGTTTGGCGAGTATTTCAACCCCGATTCGCCGCCCGACTTTTGGCTGATCGAAATGTCCGGCATCCCCTTTGGGCTGATGGGCGAAATGCTGCAAGATGGCGGCAACCGCTGGCGCGGAATGCTCTATGGCATGACCAGCCGCATACCCTACGACGGAAACGACCCCTCCCCCATCTGGAAAGTTTGGGACGAATTCAAAATCCAAGACAGCCGGATGATGGGCTACTGGTCGCCCCGCTGCCCCGTCAAAACCGGCAGCACCAATATCCTGGCCACAGTCTATGTCGGCCGCGACCGGAGTCTGATCTCCCTCGCCAGTTGGGCGCCGGGAGATGAATCGGTGCGGCTCTCCTTTGATTGGCAGGCCCTGGGGCTGAATCCCAGCCGGACCGTGTTGACGGCTCCGGACATTGCCGGATTCCAATCGGCGGCGCATTTCAAACCGGGCGATGCGATTCCGGTGCCCAAAGGAAAAGGCTGGTTGCTGTATGTCGAACCCGGTCTCTGACTCGGATTGATTTGGATTAGCCACAGATGAACACAGATGAACATGGATATATTGCAAACCCTGCTCCTCACATGATCTCCGGACAATGGGACGCGGCACCTTTTGCCACGCCCTTTCAGGGCTTGGTGAGTCGGTGCGATCCTAAGCCCAGGACGTTGCCCTGGGCCAGCATGTGTTGGGCTTTCAGCCCATGGGCTGGCGACTCCTGGATCAGATGTCCATTGATCGGCTTGGTTCTGCTGTTGCTATCCACGCACCCCGGGCAAGCCGGACTTTTGCGGTCGCACGCGGAAGTGAAGGAATACGAGCGGACCTTTACCACCTACCCGTATTCCGATCCCGATCCCGTGCCAACCATGTCGCGCTTTTATCCTTATTTTCGCTATGACGGATTTACCGACGCGCCGCAGCAAAAAAAGTGGCTCGTGGTCGAGCTCTCGAATGACTACCTGCAATTGCTGATTCTCCCGGAAATCGGCGGCAAAGTCTGGGCCGCGATTGAGAAGCGAACCGGACGCTCGTTTATTTATTTCAATCACGTCGTGAAATTTCGGGACGTGTCCATGCGCGGCCCTTGGACCAGCGGCGGGATGGAGGCCAATTATGGAATTTTTGGCCACACCCCCAACTGCTTCTCGCCGGTGGATTATGTGACAAAGCGCAACGGGGACGGCAGCGTGAGTTGCATTATTGGCACGCTCGATTTGCTCACCCGCACCACGTGGCGTCTGGAAATCAGTCTTCCCACGGATCAGTCCTGTTTCACGACCCGTTCGTTCTGGCACAACGGTTCGGTGGATGGGCAGCCTTATTACACCTGGATGAATGTGGGTCTCAAGGCGTCCGGCAACCTCCAATTCATCCATCCCGGCACGCAGTACCTGGGCCACGATGGCAAGGCGTCTGCCTGGCCCAAGAACCCGGATGACGGCCGCGATCTCTCTTTCTATGAGCAGAATGATTTCGGTCCGTATAAATCCTATCATGTTTTTGGCCGGTTATCGGAATTCTTCGGCGGCTATTACCACGACGATGATTTTGGCATGGCCCATTACGCGGATTACGCCGATAAACCGGGCAGAAAAATCTGGATTTGGGGGTTGTCGCGCCAGGGCATGATTTGGGAGCACCTGCTGACTGATGCGGACGGACAATATGTCGAAGTCCAGTCCGGCCGGCTCTTCAATCAGACCGCCGACGAAAGCACACTCACTCCCTTCAAGCACATGGAGTTTCCGCCCCATGCCACGGATGTTTGGACTGAATACTGGCAGCCGGTCGCCGGCACCAGAGGTTTCGTAAGTGCCAGTCCCTGGGGCGCAATGAACGTTTCTCGTGAGCGAGGTCAATTGGTTATCCGCATTTCACCAGCCCGGAGCTGGCGCGACAAGTTGGAGATTTTTGATGGTACCAATCTGCTTTGGTCGCAGGACGTCACGCTCAAGCCGCTGCAAACTGTGCAGAAGTTCGTGCCGCTGGCCGCCGATCCCCAAGCCCTTAAAATTTTGCTGGGCGGCGGCAAACTCCGGTATGATGCGATGCCGGACAATGTCTTGAGCCGCCCAGTGGAAGCGCCGGCAAATTTCGACTGGCAGTCAGGCTACGGACGCTACCTAAGCGGCCAGGAGAACACTCGTGAGCGCGCCTACTTGCAGGCGGAAACCAATTTCCTGGCCTGTCTCCAGACCAATCCGAACTTTGCCCCCGCCTTGGTGGAACTGGCGGCGCTTTCCAATCGGCGCGCCGATTGGGCCACTGCGCGCAATGAAGCGTTGCAGGCGCTGCGCGTGGACACTTACGATCCCGGAGCCAATTACCAGTTCGGCCTCTCCAGCGCCGCCTTGGGGCGGCAGGCCGACACCAAAGATGCCTTCGCCGTCGCCGCGCTTTCCACCGGCTGGCGCAGCACGGCCTTTGCCGAACTGGCGAAGGAATATGTCCGCGAAAAGCAATATGACCGCGCACTGAAAAGTGCGGAGGCCAGTCTGGATGCCGACCGACGGAATATTGATGCCATCCAGATCAAGGCCTGTGTTGGCCGGCTTGGTGGCGATGAAGCCACGGCGGAATCGGCCTGCCGAACATTGCTGGAGCTTGATCCGCTCAATCATTTCGCCCGGTTTGAGCAATTCCTGCGAGGCCGAGCCAGGAGCGGGGATCTGACCAAGCTGATTCGCAATGAATTGCCGCAGGAGACCTACTTGGAACTGGCGGCTTGGTATCGCAACGCCGGTCTGGACCAAGACGCGGCGCGGGTTTTGGAACTCGCTCCACCAAGCGCCGAGGCGCTCTATTGGCTGGCTTGGCTGCGTCAAGACACCAACCTGCTCGCGCGCGCCAATGCCGCATCCCCCGAATTCGTTTTCCCATTCCGGCTCGAGTCCATCCCGGTGTTTGAATGGGCTGGCCGGATGAACCCAGCGTGGCAACCTCGCTATTATCTGGCTCTGATTCGCTGGTTTCAGGGTGAATTGACATCCGCGCGGGATCTGTTGGCCGCCTGTGGTGATGAACCCCGGTTTGGACCCTTTTATGCCGCCCGCGCCCAAGTGATCGAAGCCGGGGCCGTGCCTGACCTCGAACGCGCCGCGGATCTCGACCCTGCCCAATGGCGATATGGCTTGATGCTGGCAAAGCATCATCTGGCACAAACCAATCCCGCCGCCGCCTTGGCCGTGGCCGGACACTACCACAGCCTTTTCCCGAGCAACCAGGTGCTGGCATTGCTCCACGCAAAAACCTTGGTGCTCAATGGGGAGTATGAACGTGCCGTTAACCTTCTGGTTGCGCTCAACCTGCTGCCCTGTGAAGGCAGCACGGACGCCCGCGCAACCCTGCGCGAGGCGTATCTGATGCTCGCCTTGCAACAAATGAAAATTGGATCGTTCGCCCAGTCACTGCGATTCATCACCCAGGCGCGCGAATGGCCTGAACACCTCGGCGCGGGCAAACCGTATCCCGCGGATCTGGATGAACGGCTGGAAGACTGGCTGGCGTACGTGTGCCAATTGTCCCGCAATCCGGCAGCGGCCCAACTGGCGTTGGACAAAATCCTGGCTTTTGGCCCGCAAGCCAAAATCTCCGGAGTTGGACCGATCATTCGTGCCTTGGCACTGAAGGCCGCTGGGCGAACGACCGAGGCCGAACAGTGGTTGAACTCCTGGCCGACCAATTCCATCGGTGCTCAAGCGCTGGCGCATTGGGGAAAAGCCATCTTCGCCGGAAATGTCGCATCTTTGCCAAGCACCGCGCAGGATTCTGATTCCCGCATTTTGGCCGCCTGGACGCGGCAAAGAAATAATCAATGATGCACTCGTAGCAATCTTTATCACAACTCCATGAAAATCAAACTCCCCATCCTTACGCTGGGCCTGCTCTCGGGCGGCTGGTCCGCGACCGCTCAAACCAACAGCGAAATGCCACACCCGGCTGACACTTTGGTGATCAGCACCGCCCATCCGCTGGCGGTATCGGAAACCAAACTGCGCCAACAAGTTTTCAAGCGCTGCCAGGAGATGCTGGACGCCCCCGCCGGGAAGTTCGGCGCTCAACCTTCCGCCGCGATCTTTCCCGGCGCGGTTGCCGACGGCACTCCGCGCATTGCCAGCACCGTCCACCTCCAACATGTGCCGCCGGATGCCGCCATGCTGCGACTCATCACGCCGCTGGATTATTCGGATCCGTTCTCGCCCACGCTCTATTCCACCGCCCTGTATGCCGCGCCCGGTGAAGTGGTGTCGGTGGAAATTCCCGAGGCACTGGTGGGCAAGCTGGAAGTACAAATCGGCTGTCACTCGGACAACCTGAATGAATGGGATGCAGCCAAAGAGCCCTGGCGACGGATGCCCCTGCTCGTGAGTCAAACGCCCCTAAAATCCGCGCGCACGCTCGCCTCCAACCCCTTCGGCGGACTGATCTACATCACCTGTCCGCCGACCAATGCCGCGTGGGTGGCGGACATCACCATTTCCAACGCCGTCATGTCGCCTCGCTTCCTGCTGGGAACCACCACCGATGACCAGTGGCATACGCTGGTCGAATCCTCGGGGGCGCCCTGGGGCGAACTTTGCACCAGCAATATCATCATCATGCTGCCCATGCGCGCGCTGAAAAAGATTCACGATCCGTCCGCACGAATGAGGATTTGGGACAAAGTCATCGGCGCGGAAATGGATCTGGCGCAATTACCCACGCCGTTCTACCGCGCCCAGCGGCTGGTCACGGACGTTCACCTCGGTGGCGGCTTCATGCACAGCGGCTATCCCATCATGGTCCATCATTGTCCGGAGAAAGGCATGAGCACGGAGGATTTTATTTCAGATCCGGCGCAGTTTTCCCAGCCCGCGAATGGCGGTCCAAACTGGGGATTCTTCCATGAGATCGGCCACAACATGCAAAATACCGATTGGGTGTTCAATGGCACCACCGAGGTGAGCGTGAATCTGTTCTCCCTCTACTGTTTCGACAAGCTGGCCGGCGGCCGCGACAACGCCCACGAAGGGGTTTCCAACTCTGGCACCCAGCGCATGCTCCGCAGCTATTTCAAGAAAGCCCCCGATTTCAAGAAATGGCAATCCGACCCATTCCTGGCCTTGACCACTTTTCGGCTGATCCAAAATGATTTCGGCTGGGAATTGTTCAAGCACACCTTCCGCCGCTATCAGGAACTGCCCGATGACCAAAGACCGAAAAGCGACGAGGAACGGCGGGACCGACTGGTGCGTTACCTGTCCGAAACCGCCAGCCGCAATTTTGCGCCCTATTTCAACCTGTGGGGCATTCCTTTATCCGCCGGATTAAAGCGTGACCTCAAACAATATCCCGAGTGGATACCCTTCAACTTTCCGCCGAAAGCGGATTAAACAAACCCCTTAACCGGAACGCTTCATTTGATGGGCGGGCGCGGCCAACTGGGTAGCTGCGACGCCCTCGTCGCAGCAGGTGCTGGCGCCGCCCCGTCGCCAGTGCCGGTGGTTCAAATGCGCGAGATGCGCATTCCCGTGTTTCCAAGTTTGACGTAATTCATTTGATTTGCTCCAGTGTTCATTTGATAACACGCTTCGCTGGTGGAAGCAAGTGATCCAGTTCAAAGCAGCGTCAGTTGCCGTATCGTCGGCTCCCGCAAATTGCTGACGCCAAGCCCAAGCAGGCGCAGTGGCCGATGAACCAATTTCTCCCTGGCCAACAAAAAACAGGCGAGCCGATAAATATCACCGGCTTCGGCCATTGGCTCCTCCATGGATATTTGGCGGGTGAGCGTGGAAAAATCGCTGTAGCGAACTTTGACTTGCACGGTGTGGGCCCCCAAATGGCGGTGCTTCAGCCTTTTTTCAATATCCGCCGCCTGCTCTTTCAAACAACGACGCAGAATTTTCCGATCATCCGTGTCCTGCAAAAAGGTCTCCTCCCCGCTGATGCTTTTGATCTCGTCACCGATTTCCAACGGTCGGTCATCCTCACCCAACGCAAATTGCTTGAGCTTTGGGCCAAAGGAACCGACCAGCGCCCGCAGATCGCCGGCATAATCCTGCAAATCTCCGATCGTGCTGATGCCCACCTCATTCAAAACCTGCTCCGTGACCTTGCCCACGCCATACAGCGTCCGCACCGGCATTGGCCGCAAGAATTGCACCTTTTCTTCATCGGTAATGACGGTTAAACCATCCGGCTTCTGGTGGTCGCTGGCAATCTTGGCCAGCAGCTTATTGGACGCGATTCCGATGGTGGCGGTCAAGTGGCGGTCAAGCTGAATCCGCTGTTTCAACTGCCTGGCCAGGGGCAGCGCTCTTTGCAGCGAAGCGTCCATGGTCTCAGCCTGGCAGAGGCTGGACATATCGAGATACGCTTCATCAATGGACATCGGTTCAACGATAGCCCCGGTCTGCGCCATGAGCTCCATGATGCGGTGTGATTCTTCGCGATAGGCCTCCATGCGGGGACGAACAAAAATCCCCTTTGGACAAAGGCGGCCGGCGGTGACACTAGGCAAGGCGGAACGGACCCCAAATTTCCGGGCTTCGTAACTCGCCGCCGCCACGACGCCACGTTGCGTGGGAGGAGCGCCGACAATCACCGGCTTGCCTCGCAAATTCGGGTCATCGCGCTGTTCCACGGAAGCAAAGAAAGCGTCCATGTCGAGATGGAAGATGATGCGAAACATGCGGTCAAAAGGTTAGCACGATGACCAACCAGACACCGCAAAATTTCACTTCCGCTGGAATGAATTGGGATGACCGGAAAGCACGCGCAAATCACAATTCCGTTCCGGTTTAGAAGTAATGCCTTTAGAAAATTCAAATTGGCCGCAAATCGTGGGGAAGCGGCAACCCCGTGGGGACGAGTTGTCCCCGCCCGCAAGCTGCGATTGGAGCGCGGGTCTGTGCCTCGCAGCGACCCGCCAGCCAGAAGGCGTTTTATTATGCAAAAGGTGCGCTGTGGAGTTTGGCCGTTGCTGCGGCTCACAGCGCCGCGCTCCGCAAAATACCCCCGAGGGCGGCGACCGCCTGCGCGAGTTGCGGTTTGGAAATGGTCAGCGGCGGTGTGAAACTGATGACGTTGCCGTGTTCGCCTTCGGGCAGGAAAATATAGCCGCGATGCAGCACCGATTTCACCGCGCGCAACGCTATTTGTGTTGCCGGAGTTCCGTCCGGCAAAAGCAGCTCCAACCCAGCCAGCAACCCCTGGCCGCGCGGCACGGACAGGAGCCTGGATCGCGAGAATTGGATGTTCGAAAGTTCGTTCAGCAGAAAAGTGCCAAGTGCGGCGGCCCGCGCCGGCAACCGGCGCCGTTCGATTTCCGAAATTTGCGCCAGGGCCATCGCGCAACCGACCGGGTGGCCGAGAAACGTGCTGGTATGGATCGCCTCGCCGGTCGAGGCTGGCCAGGCGGCGTCCATCAGGTTCGCGCGCCCGACGCAGGCAGAGAGCGGAAAGCCGCCGGTGAGGGCTTTGCCCAGACAAATCAAATCCGGGACCGTCCCCGTATGCTCGCCGGCGAACCATTTTCCCGTGCGGCCAAAGCCGGTGTAAATTTCGTCGAAAATGAGTAGCGCGTGGTATTCATCACAGATTTTTCGCAGCCGCGGCAGGAATTCAGGCGGCGGCACCTGGATGCCGCCGCGCGCCTGCACCGGCTCCACGAGGACCGCGCCGATGGCTTGCCGGCGGAACGTCCGGCGGAGAGCGCTTTCCACTTTCTCCAGCGACGGATGACTCGTCCAATCGTCGCTTCTTGGGAACGGCACAAAATGTCCGAACCGGCCCAATTGCGATTCGAATGGGCGGCGAAAATGGCCGCGATGCGTGGCGTTCAGGGCGCCGTAGCCCAGGCCGTGATACGCCCCTTCAAAGGCGATCACCCCGCTCTTGCCGGTGGCCAACAGCGCGGTTTTGAGCGCCGCTTCCACCGCCTCGAAACCGGAGTTGGCAAAAATGGTTTTCCCGGTGCCGGTGCCGGCACGGCGCGAAGGTGGCGTCAGGCATCCTTGCCCGACGTGGAGTGCGGCATCTTTGCCGCCCGGAAAAGGCGTGGGGGGTATTGCGTCGCGCGTGAATTTGACCGCGCTTCGGTTTGCGCGAGTTTTTGTCCGCCGGGCTGGGAAGCCCGGCTCCGCGTCAGTCAGGATGGCTGAGGCTACCGACCAACGCTCATATGTGATCCGGCTCAACTGGCGGGCGAGCTGCGCCTTCAGGGCATGGGGATGGACATCGCCCATGGCGTGCAGCAATCTGGCCATCTGCTGCTGGCCCGCGCGGACCACCTGGGGATTGGCGTGGCCGGCGGCCGCCACGCCAAACGCCGCGGTCAAATCCAGGTACTTTTTGCCTTCCGCATCCCAGACTTGGACACCCCGGGCGCATTCCCAGACGATCGGCCATCCCCCCTGAGGATCCACGAAAGTGATGTTGCGCGATTCGTAGTCGCGCAGCAGCTTCAAAGTTTCTGTTTTGTTCGTCACAGATCTATACCACTTTCAGTTTGCAACCGCACTAAAAGCGGCCATCCCAAGCTCCGCAGGTGCGCCATATTTGTAGTATATTGTCCCAAAACTCCCTCGCTCCCCAGGAGCGGCATAAGGCCATATCAAACAGGAACATGTATTACAATTTACGCGGCGCAGGTTGCTGGAATCGTAATTCATAAATCACCAATCGTAAATTCCTAAACGCCGCGTTGCTCCGCCGGCCAGATGATTTTGTGCTGCTGGATTTGAAACCGCACCGGCAGTGCATCGGCGATGATTTTTTCGGCTAGCGCGCGCCGCGAGATCGGCGTTTGTCCGACCGGAACGCTCTTGAGTACTATATTTGCGGGTGCCGACGGGCGGAGGCGGGGCGGGGCAGGGGTCTGCTGCTCTGGCGTCAGCGGGTGAACCCACGAGAACAGCACGGGACAAACGGAGGCCAGCTTATGCTTGCTGATTTGCTCCTTGGCCCACTCGTAATCTTCGACCGTGCCGATGACAAATTTGACTTCATCAGTGCCTTGCAAGTGCGGGATATTCGCGAACCGGTTTCGGGCCGCTTCACCGCTGGACGGGCATTTCAAATCCATGATGCGCCGGACGCGCGGGTCAACCCCGGCAATGTCATGCGCGCCGCTGGTTTCGAGCAACACCATGAAGCCATCGTCGCACAGCGCTTTCATCAGCGGCAGGGAATTCTTCTGCAACAACGGCTCGCCGCCGGTTAATTCCACCAAAGGCAGTTGAGGGTTGAGCGTTGAGGGTTGAGGGCAGGACGAATCGTCGATCCTCGACCCGACTCGTCGCGAGTCAAAGTCCACAAACCGCCCGGCCAATTCCCGCACGCGCGCCAGGATGTTCTCCAGCGTCATTTTCCCGCCCTCGGTGAAAGCGTAGGCCGTATCGCAGTACGAACAGCGAAGGTCGCAGGCAGTGAGCCGGATGAAAACGCAGGGCAACCCGGCAAAGGTGCTTTCACCTTGCAGGCTCAAATAAATTTCATTGATGATGAGCGTATCAGACATCGACTGGAAAATAGCCTGAATCGGCCCGATTCAACAGACAATTCATTGTGCTTATTACCATTTCTGCTGTATGTTTTAATGATGTCTTTGCGCGCACTTGGACTGCTGATAATCGCCGCCGGCCTGGCGGCGGCCACGGCCTGGGCCGGAGGCAGCGGATTGAACGTCCTGGTGGCGGTCAACCAGCATAGCACCAATTCGGTGCAGCTCGGAAACGACTATTGCGCGCTGCGCGGAGTGCCGCCGCAAAATGTGTTGCGCCTGACCAATTGGACCGGCGGCTCCATCGCCTGGAGCCCCGCGGATTTCCAAACCCAACTGCTCAACCCGCTCCTGGGCGCGATTGCCAGCCGGGGATTGGCGCACCAAGCCCAATTTGTGGTGCTGTCCATGGACATTCCCTACCGGGTGCAGGATGGCGGCAACCAAAACAGCACCACCTCGGCGCTGTTTTATGGATTCAAAACCAATGCCGCGAATGGGCTCGGCTCCTGCTCACTGCCGGACAATTCCTCCAACAGTTATGCCTACTCCGAACTGCCTTTCAGCCAGGCGCCCCCGAACACCGCCGTCACCAATTCATTTCTGGCGATGATGCTCACGGATACGAATCTTGGCGCCGCCGAAAACACGCTTTGCCGGGGAGTGGCGGCGGATGCTTCCTACCCCACCCAAACGGTTTACCTGGCGAAAACCGATGACGTGCTCCGCAATGTCCGCTTTGTCGAATTCGACAACGCCGTGTTTGAAAACCAGGTCATCAGCAATTTTGCCGTGGTCCGGATGGTGACCGATTCGACGGGGTTTACCAACCTTTTCGGCCTGCAGACGGGGTTGCGCAACTACTCGCTGAACACCAACGCCTTTGTGCCCGGCGCTTTGGGCGATACCCTGACTTCGTTTGCCGGTGACTTGCTGGAGGCCAGCGACCAGACGCCGGTGCTGGCATTTCTGGAAGCCGGGGCCTCCGGCACTTACGGCACCGTGGTGGAGCCTTGCAACTACACCCAAAAATTTCCCGACCCGGTGGATTATTTTTATCAAACTCGCGGATTTTCGCTAGCCGAGGCTTATTACCAGAGCGTGCTGAACCCGTTTGAAGGCGTGTTCGTGGGCGAACCACTGGCGGCGCCATTCGCGCGCCCCGGCGGCGCCAGTTGGAATTCGCTGACCAACGGGAGCATCGTGAGCGGAACAGCGGTATGGAACCCGGCCTTTACCGCCGCCGCCACCAATCTGCCGTTGGCGCAGGCGGATCTGTTTGTGGACGGCACATGGTTTCAGCGGATGACCAATCTGCCGCCGGCGGCGGGCAATGTCCTTTCCGTGACTTTGAACGGCGGGTCCGCCATTAATTACACCGTGTCCACCAACGCCAAGCTGGCCAGTGTGGCGACCGGGTTGGCAGGAGTCTTAAACCTGCAATCCAACGTCACCCGCGTCATGGCCATCCCCGTCGGCGACCGGATCGAATTGCAGTCGCTGGACGTGTTTGTTCCCGGCAGCAATGTGATGGTGAGTGTGGGCGCGGCCATCGGTTCGGCCTCGAATCTGACCACCCATTTGCAGGCTGCCCGCCCGCGGTTTCTTGATACCATGGCCACCGGTTATCAAGTGGTGACGGTCACCAATGCACCTTTGGTGGGCGATTGGATACAGGCGAGCTTCATCAAAACCAACGCCACCTCCGTTACGCTGGCGGTGACCAATGCGATGGCGGGCACCACGGTCGGGACCATGGTTAAGAATCTGGTGAACCTGATCGACGCCAGCCCGGCCCTGCAATCCGCCGACGGTGTCGTGGCCGCAGATTTTTTTGATGCCGATCCTTATGGTGAGTCGGCAGCACAGTTTTTTGTGTATGCCCGCACGCCCGGCTGGCCGGCTTCGCAAATTCTGGCCCTGTGGACCACATCCACCAATCTGCTCGCCACCCCCGCCGGCACGGCCCCATTGGCGGACAACGTCAACGATCTTCGGCCAAAGAATCATCTCTATGTGAGTGCCGGCGCCAATTTGCTGGCGGTGGATTATTCGTGCGACACGACCGCAATGGCCGACGGCTGGCATCAATTGTCGGCTGTGGGCTATGAGGGCACTAGCGTGGCCACCCAGACAAGGGTGGTGCGCACGGTGCGGGTGCAAAACACCAGCCTGTCCGCCGCGCTGGCCGCGCTGCCATCCGGCACCAACGCCGCACTGGGCGAGTCATTGCAATTCACGGTGACCGCCAACACCACCAATCTTGCGCGCATTGAATTATTCAGCACCGGCGGTTCCCAAGGCGTGGTCTCCAATCAGCCTGTCGCCGTCTTTGCCATATCCGCCAGCTATTTGGGACTGGGTTTGCATCCCTTCTACGCCGTGGTGACCGACCAGGCTGGAAACCGTTACCAGACTGCGACGATCTGGTATGACCTCATTCCCGCGATCACGCTTACCTTGACGCGCACTCCGCCCATGATCGCGTGGCCGGCCATGACCAACCGCCAGTATGTTCTGCTATCCACCACCAACCTGGCCACCGGTTTTCAGACGAATGCCATCATGATGGCGACCAATTCCGTCATGCACTGGCAGTTCACCCCGACCAATCGCGCGGCCTTTTACCGGGTGCGGTTGGATCCGTAGCGGGGATTGGAATAGTTCAAACCAGCGAGTCTTTCCACGCCGCCACGGCAGATCGGATCTCCGCGGCACAATTCGCGCGCGGTTTCACGAAGCGCGGGATGAACCAGGGAAACGTGCCGACCAAGTCGTGCGTCACCAAGATTTGTCCGTCACAATCCAGCCCGCTGCCAATGCCAATGGTGGGAACGGGAATTTGTGCGGATATTTCTTTGGCTACCGGCGGCGCAACCAGTTCCAAAACTATCGCAAACGCGCCGGCTTCGGCCAGAACCCTGGCGTCTTCCATCAGCGCCTGGTGTTCCGCATCCCGCTTGCCCTTGATGTGATAGCCGCCTTCTTCCAACACATGCTGCGGCAACATGCCAAGATGGCCGCAGAAAGGAATGCCAGCCGCCAGAATGGCCACCACCTGCGGCAAAATCTCCCGCCCGCCCTCGGCCTTGACGTATTCCGCTCCGGCGGCCACCAGTTGCCGGGCGTTGGCCACGGCCGTTTCGACCGTGCCATAGCTGCCAAACGGCAGATCCGCCCCCAGCAAGGCGCTCGTCTTCGCCCGGGCGGCGGCCCGGGTATGGTGGGTCATTTCGGCCATGGTGACATGCGTGGTGTCAGGGTAGCCCAAAACGACCATGCCAAGCGAATCGCCCACCAGCAGCAGCGGCACACCGCATTCATCCAGCAGCTTGGCCATGGGAAAATCGTACGCCGTGAGCGCGGCAATCTTTTCGCCGCGGGCTTTCCGGGCGCGAATTTCAGCGACGGTGATCTTAATTGAATTCATATTTATTTAACCACAGATGGACACAGATTCAAAACCACAACACATTTTCCATCCCGATGTCTTGGGAATCCCAACGGGATTCAAATCTTTCAGCCCAGGGTTGCCCGCCCAGCGGGCTACCCTGGGTCCACGCCAAACCATTTTCAACCCGAAAGGGTTGGATCCTATGCCGCGATTTGCTGCAACCCTTTCAGGGTTCATTTCAAACATCGTGTCACCCAGGGTAGGCTCGCCGACTCGCCAACCCTGGGCTGAATGATTCAATCCCGTTGGGATTGGTCTGGAACCACCCATACACATGGATCAGTGTATGGTTTGGTGAATGGATTGATGGGAAAAACCTAACCCGATCGCCCACCAACCCCAATCCAACCATCTAACCATCCACCAATCCATCAATCCACTAATCCATGTTCACGATTCGCTGAAGCTTTGAATTAGTTCCGCCGGGCTAGTCGTGGCGGTGCCGACTTTGCCGACGACTATGCCGGCGGCGTGGTTGGACAAGATCGCCGCTTCCATCGGCGAGGCCCCCGCCGCGACCGCCAGGGTGAAGGTGGCGATCACCGTGTCTCCCGCGCCGGAGACGTCGAACACTTCCTGCGCCACGGTGGGGATGTGAAACGGCGGCTGTCCCCGCTGGCAGAGCAACATGCCGAGTTCGCCGAGCGTGATGAGCAACAGCGCCGGGCGCAGTTCGTTGAGCAGCCGGTCCGCGACGAGCCGAAGGTTTTTGTCCACCAGCGGATTCACATTCTTGGTGTCATCCGGCAAATTCGCCAGCTCGAATGCCTCCTTGCGGTTGGGCGTGATGAGCGAAAGGCCGTTCAAATTCAAGTGATGCACCGGTTTCGGGTCCAGGCTCAACCACACGCCCCGCTCGTGACACAACGCCTTGATCGCATTTAACAGCGGTTGGGTGACGACACCTTTGCCGTAATCGCCCACAATGACGGCGTCCGTCTCCGCCAGTTTGGGTTTCAGCGCCGCCAGCAAACGTCCCGCCATCTGGCCGTCCAACCCGTCGCGCGTTTCGCGGTCCAGGCGCACCACCTGCTGCTGCTGCGCCACGATGCGCATTTTGATGCTTGTGTGGCGGGCGGAACTCTTCACCAAGCCGCCGCAACCGATGCCTTGCGCGTTCAATAATTTCAAGAGTTTCCCCGCCGCCTCGTCCCGGCCGATGGCGCCAAACAGCTCGGCCGGCGTGGCGAGCGCCGTCAGATTGCGCGCCACGTTGGCCGCGCCGCCGGGCATGAAACTTTCGCGTGAAAAATCCACGACCGGCACCGGCGCTTCCGGCGAGATGCGCGAGACGCTGCCCCAGATGAACTGGTCGAGCATCACGTCGCCCAC
>Ga0316231_1001914_pt1 | contig 21468 bp, 24 predicted proteins | sample TBH18027metaG_FD_206002 | JGI IMG/M metagenome (GOLD analysis project Ga0316231, IMG submission 206002) | Freshwater microbial communities from Trout Bog Lake, Wisconsin, USA - TBH18027 | ecosystem: Environmental > Aquatic > Freshwater > Lake > Hypolimnion/Profundal zone | place: USA: Wisconsin...
GCGGCCGTTATGGACCGGATGTGCTCCATTGCACACGATGGAATCACGTACCGGCTGGTGGGCGCGAGCGGTTCGGCAAAGAATGGGAAGTTCTACTACGCCGACACCAAGCACGCGCCTGCTTTGCGTGCGCGATTCCTTGCCTGGCCGGAGGCGGCAATCACCTATTTTGGAATTCTGACGAGCAATTGCAGCGTCGTGAAGACGATGCGCAACGCCAGAATCCGTGTCGTTCCGGACAACGAATATGGCACGAATGACTGCCGTGGATGGATTCGACGTGCTTGGGTCGAGGAGATGAAGCTTCGGCCTGGGCACGTCTATCAGACGCGCGAGGCGTTTGATCTCACCATCAGTGGCAAGGCAGTCAGCACGCAGGCCAAGGGATTGTTAAAGGCGATGGAAAACGACGTTGCCGATTTCCTCGGCGCGGACCTCGTTCTACCGGAGTCCTCAGTCAAGCCCCTGCCTGAGTTGCCACCGTTCTCGGCGGGCGCCGACGAATGCCGTCTGTTCGTCAGCGACGTCATCATTGGGGTGCGGGAGAGCTCCCGCACCCTGGAGTTCGGCTCTTCCTACACCGTCCTGCAACATGCATCCCGCGAGGTGATCGAGTGCGAGATCGTCCCGAAGGCCTCCGCTGAGATCCGGGTGCTGGCCGAAGCGTGGCGGACGAAGAACCATGTGAAGGTCCTCGAATTGATCGGCAAGAAGGTCTCGATCGACGAAGATCAATTCGATGAGGTTGCCGTCCGCGAACTGGCCGGACAGGAAGATGCCTACCAAGCTGTCGAATCCATTCTGCTGGCCGATGGAAGCGGCAAGATGACGCGCCATCCCTATGTCCACAAGACGCTGTCAAAGCTGATCGCGAAGTACGCCTTCAAGCTCTGCACAGGGGGTGGACTGCATCTGCCCGGCTTCACCCTTACCGATGATGGCTACCTGGTCCTGATCGACGGAAAAATCCGCAGCGGCTCGAACTGGCTGCCGGTGGACACGGCGATCGTGACCTCACCATTGGCCTCGCAGCGGGGGCTTTGCTGCCGTTACCCGGTTCGCATGGTCGAGGATTTGCTGCCGATGAAGCACGCAAATCTGCAGGACACTGCGAACCTGTTGGTCGAGCGGGGATTTACGCACGACGAGGCGAGCTGGATCGCTGAGAACGAGCTTTGTCTCAACGGGACGTACACGCTCCACCAGCAGACCGCCAAGCGCAATGGCGGGGACTTCGATGGCGACATGATCTGTGTGATCGACGGCGACCGGTATCCTCTGTTCACCGATTTCCGTTTCAATCTCATAGAGCATCCGCCAATCAAGAAAAACAAGGCGGCCCGTCTGAAGTCGGACTGGTACAACATCGAAGCCATTGCGATGGGCGCGATGGGCAATCAGATCGGCGTCATTACCGATCTGGAGGCCGCGGCCCTGGCCAGCGGCTTCGATGAAGACATTTACGTACTGGTACCCGAGCTTCAGAAGGAGATCGACGGCCTCAAGCACAACACGTGCGCAGACCGCTCAGTGCTGAAGGAGATCCGGGAGAGGGCACCGAAGCCGGTGTGGTTGAACCTGAAAAACCCAACCTCGCTGAATGACCTGCCTCTGCAACTCGATGTACTCCCGACCGACCGCATTGGCCGGTACTACAACAGCCTGCGCCCGGAGATTGCGTTCATGATGGGCGACCCGATGCAGGTCAGTCAGTTTGCGGGCCTGATTGTCGGGAATAGTCCCACCCAAGAGATGTTCAACGAATGCGAACTGATTCGGTGCATCTTCAATTCCGGCCACGACATAATCCGGACAAAGACGAACGCCGAAGCAGATCGCGTCACCCGCACCATAGCCTCGCTCGTTGCCGCCCTGCAATCCAAGGATGAGGACGCCATTGCCGCCGCCCGCAAGGCGCGGACAAAGGCGCTCCGCTCCCAGCAGGTCGTCGAAAAGTGGGCAAAAGAGAAGTCCCGCTCCCTTGGACACATTGTCGCCGCCTGGAGCATGTCGAAGCGCACCAACCGCAAGGCCTGGTGCCAAGCGATGCACAGCATCGTGCACAACAGCAAATCGCCACTCGCCACCGGATCGTTGGCCATCCATGCGTTCCCGCAGGAATTTGTGGATGCGCTAGCGGAACGGACGGGTGGGGTTCGTTCGGTTGTCGCGATGCCCAAGGTGCTGGGCGAGGTAGTGGCGGAAGACGATGCGCTATATCTCTACGGCGCCGGCAGAGAGAAGTCCTATCTCTTCCGGTACGACCGCAAAGCGCACGCCATCGTCAAGTAGTCGAGCTTTAGCGCTCTTTCGGGAGGACGTGCCGTCGTTGAGCGTCCTCCCGGAAGGGAAGGACAGGATATGACGGCAGCTTCTCACAACTCGTATGAACTGGGCTTTGGGAGGGCCGCGATGTTTCTCACGTCCTGGGTGTTCGTCATTGGCTCGCTTCTGCTGCTGGCGCGCCTTGTAAGCCATACACGGCTGTTCACGCACGCATTTGTGGAGACCGTGAAGCCTTCCGATCCGGCACTGCACGCTCAGGGCACCGTTTTGGGCCGCTATCAGGTGCAGATCGATTTTGGGAAGGCCGCAATGGCCAACGGCGCCATGCAGTTCCACTACCAATGGAAGTTGATCCAGAGCCAGTCCGGTCTCCGGATCACGAAGGAAGACAAGGAGGTGCTTGACAGAAAGATCCAGGCGTACTGCAAACACGTTGTAGAAGACCCAACAGTCGCAGCCGGTGATCACCGCCTGCTGCAGTGGTTTAACTAGCATTACATCGCATGGCAGGGAGGTGCAGTCTGGCCTCTCTGTCATGCAGCAAAGAAACGGGGACCGCAAAAGACAAATGAAACTGCCGACCAGAATCCTGATTTCCGCCGCCATGCTCCTCGTGTTGATCGGGGTCAGCTCCGCGGACACTCACATTGCGAGCGAAGTCATCCAACCGGGCAAGGTGACGCGTGTTGCCACCGCCCTGAACCACGTAACGATCATCGAGCTTCCGGAGCCCGTTGTCTCCTATTCGATTGGCAGTGACTCCGTCCGCGTCGAATACCACGACAACCGTGTCCTGATTAAGCCGACCAAGCCGAACGTCTCCACCAACCTCTTTGTGTGGACCGCGACGAGTCATACCGTTTACGAGATTCTTCCCGCCGGCGATCCGGCGGCGATGTCCTATGTGCTCGATCAGGTCCTCCCGGCGCCACCGCCTGTTCCCGGGCCCTCCCGGGAGGAGGTGGAGCGGCAGACGGACACCATGTACGCAAGCGCTCTGGCGAACCAGCGGCTGATTCGGAGCGGCAAGCTGCCGCACGGCCTCCGCTTCTGGTACCGCCATTCCGGTGAGGATCACTGCGACGCCTGTGTCGAGTTACGCGTGACTCGAATCACGGAAGACGCCAGCAGCTACTATGTCCGCGTCGTGGCCGAGAACAAGGCTACGCACCCCTACCGGCTGCAGGAGCCGGCCGTGACGGCGCTCAGGCCAACATTCTCAGAGAACATCGCCGACCACTACATGAACCGCCAGATCTCCGTGGACGCGCTGCGCGAGATGGGCCGCTTTGCTCCCGAGCCGCTTCGCACGCACGGCTCGACGCTGAATGCGCCGCGCGATCTGAAGGCCGGTGAGAGTGCCGAGTGGATCGTTGGCTTCGCGAAACCCGGGCGAACGCCAGCCATCTACCAGTTCAGTCTTCCGGACGATGAAAAGCATCCCGTCACCGCAACCGTAGTGTTCTAGCTTCACGGCAGTTTCATAGTCGGCCTGCGCAATGGCCGGCTATTTTTGGCCCAAAAACAGAGAGGAAGAGTGATGGAACCCCCCAAAAAGCCCAAGGTATTGCCATTGAGAGCCATAACGCCAGAGGAAGGACTCATGTACGCCAGAGAGGCGTCCAAGAGATGCAAGATTCGTGACTATTCAACGTCCCTGCTCGATCTTGTCACGGACCCCATTCAGCCACACTCATACAAGCCTGATGCCAACCCGGACGACCCCGGACGCCGCCGTCTGCACCCAGTCCTGGTTTCAGGGATCGTCTGTCTCGGCCTGATGTTCATTCTCTTTCTCTACTTCTCTTACTGGCAGTAGGCGTTGGGGTGACTCCGATGGCGCACGAAGCGGGCAACACGTTCACGACAATTCGCAAGATATTTCATCGTATCGCGCTGCTCGCAGGTCCCCAGTACGCGGCGTTTTTACGCATTCGCAAGGTGGAAGGGCGGCTCTATGTCTCGGAGCAGAACCAGTGGTTCTGGAGTCCCCTCAGCGGCGAGGAGCAGCACATCCTCACGGATTGTCAACTGGAAGAACTAGTCTCGCCTCTTTATGTCTGCCGGACTCTGCTGCTCTCGGCGCAGGACGCAATGAATAATCTTTTTCGCCAGATCGACAGTGTTCAGGCCCCTTTGACCCCGACGTGGACGGAGCCCGGTCGCCGCTATGCCGACGAGATCATCATCAGCGTCTTTCATCTGAAAGGGCGGTAAAACATCCACGGGAGCCGTGGACTGGAGCGTGATTGATGGTGGAACGGAAGATGACGTTGTCAGAGGAAGAACGCGAGCGCGAGGCGCTCGTTGTCCTCTCTGCCCTGGCTGCAGGATTGGTGGCGGCGATCCTGTGGGTTGTTCACACCCGCTTGTTCATTACGAATGCGCAGTTGATCGAGATGTCGCTGTGGCCTCTGCTGGCCTGCTTCTGGGTGCTTTCGGTGGTGCGCTACCTTGTCACTCGCAACGTGCGCCGTCAGGAGCTTTGGCCGCGGACAGCTCCGATGATTCGACCCGATCGGGATCGCAAGTACCTTGCGGAGGCGGCCGCCAACGATGCCGTCCTGGTCGGCTATCGTACCAACGGGACGCCGTTCTACTGGTCAAACCGGCTTCGCTCGATGCAGGCCATCTGCTTTGGACAGACCGGAGCGGGAAAGTCAACGCTGCTGGAGTCTATTACCCAACAGGACATTGCTCGCGGCCACCCGATCATTATCATGGATGGCAAAGGCGAACAGGAGCTCCTACAACGCCTCTTGCCGTCCATACACGCGGCTGGCAGAACGCACCAGCTTCGCCTGATCGATCCCCAGCATTCCGAATCTTCCTCTCAGTACAACCCTCTCTGGATTCCCTCTGGGGTGAGCCCGGAAGATCAGGTGTCGTTCATCTTCGATTCCTTCCAGATGAACACCAACGAGTTTTTCGATTCCCACCAGCGCGTCTATCTTGAGAACCTCGTCCGCATCCTGTACTACTCCGGCCAGCGCTTCAACATGAATGACATTCTCGTCATCGCCTACGATGTTTCCAAACTGAAGAGCCAGGTGCAGATTGCGATGGCCAACATGGACCGGCTTGCGGCTTCTCCTGAGGAGCGGCGAGCTTTGAGCATGAGTGTCCACAACCTTGCCGCAACCTTCGACGACAAGGAGCGTGTCCCTAAGATCCAGGGTCTGATCAATCACCTGATGACCTTCATGCCGAAGGAGATGGCGCGCATCACTGGCGCCTACGAGAACGTCGTCACCATGGATGAGGTGATCGACCAGCGGCTGATCTTCTACCTCTGTCTCAACACAAGTATCAACAAAACGGCCGTCAAATCGCTCGGGCGGATATTGCTTCAGAACCTGCAACTGATGATCGGGCGGCGCTACTCCAACTCCAGCTTCGGCACCGAACATCCGTTTGTCAGCGTCATCTTGGATGAGTTCGCGCCCTTCGCGTACGAGGATTTTGCCCAGATCATCAACCAGGCACGCGGGACCAATGTCGCCTTTCTCTTTGCTTTGCAGAACCAGTCACAGTTGCTCCAGGTGGGCGAGTCCTTCTGCAGCGATCTATCGTCCTCGCCGAATACAACCTTCATGCTGCGCATCAAGGACGACGATACGGCAAGGATGTTCATCGACAATTCGTCCCGTGTAAAGGAGACGCGGAGGTCAGTGCAATTTGCCACGAAGGGACTCTTCTCCCGGAGCTACGAGGAGCAGGACGTAGGGACTCAGACCGAGATATACGACACGGCTGCAAAGGATGAACACCTGAAACGGATGCCAACCGGGCAGATGGAAGCGCTTGTAACCGACCACCAGCGCGGCGCAGTTCTCGAACACATCCACGTTCGCCAAGGAGTTCAGAGCCTCCTTATAGAGAGCCCGGCAGCAGCGTTCTATCCCCCTTTGGACACGCTTGAAGAGGAGTCTGAGGGACTCCATTTGGAGTTTTCCGGGATGCCTGAGCAGCTTGCCGATACCCGAAAAAAACGACGCATTTCGCCCAGAGGAGGGTTCAGATGAGAACAATGCTTTTGCTTATTGCACTCTTCCTTGCGCCGCATACCGCGCAGGCGCAAACCGACGAGGGGTTGGTGCCGGGCGATCCAACCTCCCATCAGCAGGTCGATTCCGAGTCAGGTTACCAGCAGTTGCATGACATCCCGCAGCAGCAGCCAGCGGCTCAGGCCGGGGCAGGGAAGTCTACTGCGCCCGAGCGGTGGAGATATGATTCCGCTGCCAGACCCGGCGTTGCGGAGAAAAGGCCATTCCAGGAGTCGCCCATCGAGCGCGCAGTGAAGGGAGTCAATCCATGCAATGTTCCCTATGGGGGGCTGCTTGCCGAATGGCGTCTAGCGGCACTGCGGGACACGATTGAAAACTTCAATTACTGGGTACTGCTCACTCTCATTGTCATCGTGATACTCGAATCCTCCGGCCTTATCTGGCTTCTGCGGCTGCTCGATGAGCGGATGCAATTTACCGGAGGCATCGTTACACAACTCTGGAATGCCCACATCTTCGCCCGCCAGAAGGCGCTTGAGTCGATCGAGGCGCACAACAAGGTAGTTGCAAAGATGAACGCTATGCGCCGAGCCGCGAAGGAGCAGTCTGCTTCGGCAACGACAATCTCCCCGAATGGCTCGGAGGAATCGGATGCAGCCGAGCCTGCTTCGGCGGCGGTGCAGCAAAGCGTCTCAACCAGCGAAAAGTCCGAGGTTCTTAGCGGGACATTTGCACCACCAACGAAGGATTCACCGGGTGAGTGTCCGCAGCTCGTCGAAGACGAGAACGGCAATGACCCTGCTCCGTTGCAGGTGAGAGCGGCTCGATTTGCTCAGTCTCACCCTCAGCAGCCGCGGGCGAAAGTGACAAAGCCCGAAGCAGTAGGGGGAGCAGTAACGGCTCCTGAGCCCCCTTTCGAGTCTGGGAACGATGCGGAGTCATCGGCTGCCGACGATGTTGAGGCGCTCAAGTTGGCTCTCCAGAAAGCCCAGGCGCAGCTGGCGACGAAGGACGCGCAACTGAGAGCTAAGGATGACAAGATCACCAGCCAGCGGCAGCTCATAAGTGATCTGAACAACAGGGCAGGAGCCAACGGCGCGGCCGGGAGTGGCACGAATTAATGACCACCGGCAGATCATCGCAGGGAAAGCTGGCAGTGAAGTGGGCAGGCTCTGGCGCGCTCTGGTGGTCGAGACCTGGCGCGACATTGACGGATACCGCGCTGATGAATACAACCGGTTTTGTCCTTGGCTCGCGTGAAGTGCGGTGCTGGTGCTCTCCTGAGACCAGCGGTGTTGTCCGCATCAACTGCAACCGTTCCCGGCCCATTGCCCGGTACGAAGATGAGGTTGGTGGGGTGTTTCTCTCGCATGGCGTCCAGCGATCAGGCCGAGAGAACCGCCTTCTTCTTCATCCGCGAGTGAGTGAGAGCCTCCGGATCGACTGCTATCTTGTTGCCCTGGATAGCGCAGTTCACGGTTCAGTCGACCTTCATTCCCAGCCATTTTCCGGACACGTTCAGCTTGTTTCGGCAAGCGAACGCGGCCGTTCCCAGCAGGTGTTGATTCTCATGTGGCCTGGCAGCAAGGTCACAACTACCTTTGGAAGATTGGAGTTGTCATGGATACTGGAACACCAAAAACTACTCAGCCGATGATGCCCCCGTCGCCCGGACGCAAGAGACTGCCCCCACGCGCGAGCCGGGTCACATTCGACCCCGATGGCGATGGACGCCTCCTCGCCGTGATCCGGAACGCCACGTTTATCTCCCAGGATCAACTGGTCACTCTGGCAGTGCGCATCAAGATCAAGGCTCATCCGGACGCCGTTCGGAAGCGCATCATTCGCTATATTGAGTACGGTCTGGTGCGGGTGGTTCCATCCGTTCCACCATATCGTGGCGCCGTTTATCAGATCACGCACGCCGGCTTAGGGGTGCTCGAATCGTTCGGCATCGGTCTCGGCTCGATGTCATCCGAGACGTCGAATCTACCGTCCGAGTTGCAGGCAATCCACTTCCTGGACCTCAATGAGGTGCGCCTGGCTTTCTCGGCTGACCCGGTCCTCGGTCGCGCGAAGTGGCACTCAGATCCGGAGATCAAGGCGAGCAATACCTCTCCCAACGTCACGCCGTTTGCGAAGGACTACGATGCACTCTTGGAGCTCGACGATCACAATGGCAAGGAATTTACGATTGGGATCGAGTACGAGCGGACGTACAAGGATGTCCGGCGATACGAGGAGATCGCCGAGACTATCGATACCGAAACAAAGCTCTGCTGTGTGCTCTACATTGCCGCATCCACCGATCTGGTTACACGTCTCGGCGAGGCCATTCGATGCAAGAAAATCCCCCTTTGCGTCACCGCCGCCGGTGTTCTGAAGCATCAGATCCTGGATGCAAATGTCGGTTATCTCGCCGGTAACAGCTTACGGGTTTGCACGCTGCGGCAGTATCTGACGCTGCTGAAGCATCCGCTTTGACCAGAGAATTTCGCGATTCATGCACGGCATCAGGCGAGGCTCAACGCGAGCTTCGCCTTTTTCTTTGCGCATCTCTGCCCGGGCACCATGCGCAGTTGCAGGTGTTCACCGGCTGAAAATGTGCACACAGATGGCCCGGCGACGACGTGCCTATCCGGGCCTTGAGCAGGCTTCATTGGGAGTTAACGCAAGTTATCGGGATGGATCGATCTTTCTACGGACGCTGGTCGGGCCTTCAGCGGGGATTGATCGCAATTCGCGGGATTTATCGGAAGTTATCGGAATTCAACGGGATTTATTGGGATTTTTCGCGTCAGCAACTCCCCACCGCTCAAGGGCTTGCAGCCAACTACCGTCTGTTTTCGCTTGTTTTGAGGCTCTTTTCGGGGTCTCGGGCCTTTTCGTGCATGGGTGGCCCTTTGGCGTCAGTTGGTGCTTGTGGCCTCTTTGGAGGCGCCGTGAGCGTGGGTTGGCTGTGCTTATTGTGCGCCGTCAGGTTTGCTTTTGCGGCGTCGGCGGAGTCGTGTGTGCTGCTCTTTGTGCGCGGCATCTGGTGACGTTTGCTGCTCTCCTCTGTCGCGCGGACGCCGGCTTTGGGGCGGAGCTTGGCGCAGCTTTGGTAGCGGCTGTTGCGCTCTGCGTGTGTCCGGGGCAGCTGCGTTGTGCCGCCGTCGGCGTCTTCTGGCTGGCGGTTTGTGTCGCAGGTGTGTGGCCATCTGGGGTAGGTGTGGGTGCGTTTTGCGGGTGCCGATGGCAGGCTCGCGGTGCCCGTTGCTGCGTCCGGGGCGCGGGGTGAGCGTCTCATCTTTCCGGTCTTTGCTCCGCTTCATGTGCCAGTTCTAGACCGTGTCGTCGAGGCTGACTTGTCGTCGGCCAGGTGACAGCTGTGGATTTCTTGAGCGCCGCCGCGGACGATAGCGATGGCCTTCGCGCACGTTATCTATCCGTGTGGCCGCCAGCCGATGCGGTATCACGCCGCTGCCGGATGGCGCACGACTACCGAGTTTCCAACTTTTGTTCGACTAATTAGCCGCCGGGCTTGCGCCGCGATTCTCATTGCCTTCAGAAAGGAGTTGAACTACGAACACCACAGCAGAAGACCTAACCGCCCCAAATACCCACGTCCGGAGCGACGCAGTTCGTAACTATCTTGACCGCCTCACGCTCGACGCTCACCTGACAACATTGCTCGACACCGCACGTCTCGAACGGTCTCGCGGTGTGTCCGCGGGAGCGCCGGTCTATTCGTTATTGCACCGGCAGGCCACGGAGCAGGTGCGCAGCTTTTGCGCCCGTTGGCAGCTCGATCCGTCGCTGGTCGAGGCGAAGATTCCGTCCCTTGGAGAACTTCGCAGTTTCACGGTGCGCGCCGCGCCGGCGGCGACAGGGCGCCGTGGAGGCTGGTTGTTGACGCTCGGATTGGCTGCGTTGGCAATCTCGGTCGCTCTGAGTAGCGACTGAGCATCAGCGGCCCGAAGGGAAGTGAAAGGCCGCCCCGGAGAGCACATCCTGTGGATTCGCTCCACGGCTTCATTGCCGACTGTTGCCGTCACCGCTCCAGCAATCCAGCGCTGAACTCCATCCGCTTCACACGCCAAGCCAAACATTCCTGCTCACGCATGTCGGCGGCCGTACCGAGGAATTGACCAGCCGCCGGCACGCACTTTTCTTGGAGGCTTCCTTGATCACCCAGTTCAAAGGGCAATACGAATTCTTCGATCCGGCGTACTACTGCTTGGCAGAATATGACGGCGAACTCTACAACTCAGCGGAGGCGGCATTTCTGGCCGCGCAGTTCGACTCCGCTTATTTCCGTTCCATGTTCCGCAATCCAGTCCTTCCAATCTGGCGGGCTCGCGAACTTGCCAAGAAGCTCCAGCGGCGCCGTGACTGGACACCGGAACTGGCGCTTGCAATCATGCGGCAGATCACTGTTGAGAAGTTCTCTCGCACGCCGAAGCTTTGCGCCGCGCTTCTGGCGACATGCGATGAGCAGATTGTGGCGGAGAACACTTGGCACGAGCAGTTCTGGGGTAGTTGTATCTGCGCCACACAGCCGGGCAAATACGGACGGCGATCCATGTGCTCAGTGCCAGGCCGCAACCACCTTGGAGATATCCTGATGTCGGTGCGGAGCCAGTTCAGCACGGTGGCACGCGCTGGGTGATGAGGCCTCAACGCAGCGGGGAGACATCCAACAAAGTCCGGAAGCGACACAGGTGTTCCGGCAAACTTGCCCCATCGGCGTCTAACGGTACTGATCCCCGCCGGCGTGGACATGACCGGGACGACCGGGAGAGTTCCTGCGATAATGGAGCCGAGAGACGGAGCACAATGCGAATCGCCGATGAGTTTCTACAGTGTGTCGTGTACGTCTACCCCAGCGAGGACGCAGCGCGTGAGGGCAAGAAGGTAGGTGGAAGCGGATTCCTCGTGCATTCACTCTGCAGTGATGGGGCAGAGACGAGAGATGAAATTTTTGTCGTCACGAACCGCCATGTAATTGCGTCCATGAAGGATCCCGTTCTTCGGGTCAACCGGCGCGATGGAGCTATCGACGTTATTAAGACTAACGGAAACCGGTGGCGTAGCCATCCGGATGGGGATGATGTTTCAGCACTACCCTTCCATGCTCTTTCTGAAGAGCATCAGCTGTTGGCAATCAATGAGGGCGCGTTTCTCCGACATTCCACAGTAGACGACTTTAACGTCGGAATTGGCGATTCTGTAGCTATGGTCGGGCGGCTGGTCGGACATGACGGGAAGATGAGAAATAGTCCAACCGCTCGATTTGGCAGTATTTCGATGATGCCTGGGGATAGGATTCTGAATTCATTCGGATATGAACAGGAGAGCTATTTGATAGAGTGCCATTCTATCCCCGGGTTTAGTGGCTCACCGGTGCTGTTGGTGTTGCCGTCTAATGTCCGATCGGCGGGTGGGTTGCTACTTCCCGGCTTGGGACCGTGGTTGCTCGGCATTGATTGGATGCACATCAATAATGAAGAGGCCGTCAGGAATTGCTGGCGTAATACCCACTTGGAGGATCGAGGAGTTGTTGAATACTTGGAGGATGCCGTCCGAAAGTCAGCAGGCTGCTGCGGAATGAGAAGTATCGAAACGATTAAACAGCGCGACAGTGCCGTTTATGCCTGCGCGATTTGATCTACTCCTTCGCCGATCCGCCAACGATCCATCAGGTACGCAATGGCCTCCGGACCTCCGTTTGTGAATGTCGCAGTCGGAGGCCAATAAACGGTCGGGTTTGTGATGGGCCAAATCTGAGTAAGCGACTGGCTCCAGTTGCCCATCTTGCACAAGAGCCCCGGAATATCGGCGCCCTTCCTTTCGGCGTGGACCGTGACGACCTGTGTGACGAAGTGACCCGCTACGATGGTATTGACAGATCCCATGGCGATGCGGTTCCTGTCAGGATCGAGCAGGGTGAAATCAGTTCCGACTTCCGCCAGATGCATGCCGTCCATCCTGCCAATCCAGATCAACGTTCGTTTTGGGATTTCATGCGCGCGACGCATATTGGCGCATTCATAACGGCTGTAGAACCGATTCGGTGCAAGCCTGCCCTTCATCGAGTCGCTCATCATCGCAGTCTTGACCGACCATGCTCCAACGGTGCTCTGCTGCCCTTTGTCGAGCGGCACTGCGACATCCTGCAACATGCTGCCGATGAGTGGGATGTTTGCGGCTTCAAGGTCGCTCATCCATCCGTTATTGCAGATGCCGCAGACGGTTTTAACGGTAATTTCGGGATGAGGAATGATCACCACTTCCGATTTGCCGCGCCGCATCTTGAGCTGGCCGAAATCCTTACGCTCGTGAATCCATTTCGGCCATAGATGTTCTCGGCTTCCCGAGTTGTCATCGCAAAAGAGGCAGGGTTTAGACATGCGGAGAGTATACCTTTTGCCCTGCGAGGCGGCGCTATGAGAAGCCGCCGCAAGAGTTTTCGGGCTAGACTTCGTTAAATTCCGGGGGCAATCTCGCTTCGTCAGCTCGGGATTGATACCGACACGTGTTTAGCGATCACGACCCGATGGCTCCCCAGCCGTGGCCCGTGCTCGGCTAACCCGGCGCGGCCTTTCAGTCCTTCAACCGTCATTTCAGACTCGGGTCGATCTCCACTTGATAGCCGGTCGCCAGACGATTCGTTTCGCTCGCCATGCCGATCACCGCCATCAGCTCATGGAACATCTCGTCCGTCATTCCCCGCTTCCGGGCGGCGGCCGTGTGGGAGGCGATGCAATAGCCGCAGCCGTTGGAAACACTGACGGCAATGTAGATCAGTTCTTTGGTCAGGGGATCGAGGGCTCCCGGCTGCATCACCTGCTTGATGCTCTCCCAGGTGCGCGTCAGCGTGGCAGGATCGTCCGCGATCACCTTCCAGAAGTTGTTTACCGCATCCACCTTGCGGGTCGTCATGATGTCGTCATACACAGCCCGAACCGCCGGGCTTGCGTCCTCATACTCAACCATTCGCATTCGCTGCCATCGGTAGCCTCCACGACGATCATATCCGGAGAAGCCCGGATCGCAACTCAGTCACACCCTCTTCCCAGTCCCCATCTCAGAAGAAAGGATTTCACGGAATGCCGACCATCGTATGGTTTCTCGTTTTCGTTGCCGCGGCCTGCGCCAGCCTCATCACCCGCCACGCAGTTGTCGCTTTGCGTGGTCTTCTGATCTTGTGCGCGGTCGTTGGCGCCTTCACGGGGGAGAGCTGGGCATTTCATCGTTACGGCCTTTTCCGAATGCCCAACCTTATATATGTGCTCATTCCCGCGGGGGTGATCCTGGCCTGTGTGCTGGTCTACATGGCGTGCACCAGTCTCCGCGGCTTTCTGCTTTTCGGCGCGATTCTCGCTGCGCTTTCGGCCGTTGGCTGGGTGTTCAGCCGGCTGACGCCGTTTGCAGGGCTTCTCCTTGTCGGCTGGTTTATCCTGCGAGGTCTCCGCGCGAATCCCGGAGGCGGGTCTCTGTTCAAAGCGCTTGCGGTTCACTCCGCTGTTCCCGACGTTTCCGTTGGCGGGGCCTACATGGCCTCGGAAGCCGACCTGATCTGAGCCGTTCAAAACCGTTCATCCACTCCCCCTGTCGCACATGGCAGGGGGATTTGCTTTGCGCCCAGCCCCGCCTGCCGGGGCTTTTGCTTGCGTCTCGACCGACGCGGAGGATCTACTATGTCCACTTCGACCGTTCCCTCTCCGACTTTTGGTTATCTCTTTCCGTCCGCCTCTCTTGCCGGCATTACCGTTGGCTCGTCCCGCTGGGATGTTCTGAAGGCGTTCCTTACCGCATCCGACGGCGCCATCGTCAGCCGACTCCGGGAGTTGTCCACCGGGTTGCTCTTCATCGCTTCCATTCCAGGCCGCACGCACTCAGGTGCGATCTACTTCTACAGCTCGGTTCGACGGGCGATCTTCATGCTCGACTGGGCTGGCCGCGACGACGACTTCGAGGCCGATGAGTTCGATGTTCTGGTCGCTGCCTTTTCGCTCGATCGTGCGCTTGCTCTGGGCGCCTGCCCGGCCACGCGCCATCACTACCGCCGCCGTGGGCGGGAGAGACATGATCGCGCTCGGGCCAGGGGAACAGGGCTGACCGCGGCGCCCGAGCGAATCAGATTCGCACAAGAGTGATAGCAATACTAGCAAAGCTATGGTATATATTACTCGTCAAGGAGGACAACCGATGTTCACGCGTACCACGCCTACATCCGGATGGGAACCGACAGCCTCCAAGCCCCGGCTGCTTCCGGTCGCACCTGGATTGGCGAAGACGTATATGAAGCTCTTCGTGAATCGGCTGTCCTACTGCGAGCAATCGCCCTACGGCGACCATCGCTACCACCGTCCCAAGCACCCCGAACTGAAGCTCCTCGCCGGCCGCAGGGCGGCCATGGAGATGCCCGGCCAGACGTGGGGCAGCCTGCCCCACGTCGAGCGGGCCAACGAGATTTACCTCGAACTGGTGAAGGAGCGCAGACTCCCAAGCCCTTACCGCAGCCTCACGGAGAAGATCGTCGAACAACATCTCTCCGGGGAGATCACCATTAACCTCTATGCGATCAATCCGGAGACCCAATGCTGTAAATGGGTGGCCATTGACGCAGATTACGACACGGAGCAGGCGAAGCGAGACTTGGCAAGGCTTCGCAAAGAGCTGCTGCTGGAGAACGTGCACGCCGTTCAGGAGTACTCCCGGCGTGGCGGCCACCTGTGGATCCTCTGCAAGGAGCCGCTGCCGGCCCGGCAGTGCCGGCTCTTCGTCTACAACCTCGCTCTTCGGCTGGGGGTGCCCATCAAGGGCTCCGGGTTCTCGGAGGAGGGGATCGAGATCTTCCCCAAGCAGGACTCGCTTGCCCCGGGGGCGCTCGGCAATGGCATTCGGGCGCCGCTGGGCATCCATCGCAAGGACGACAATCGCTACTGGTTCGTGGACATCGGCCAGTTGATGCTCCAAGCTCAGATCGACGCGCTCTGTGCGCTTCCAAAACTGACGGCGCAGCAACTGAACGATCTCACGCACCACCTGGCACCTCCGCCGCAATGGGAGGCCGCCGATGACCCGGAGCCGATTGCCACCGTGCGAAGCTCTCCCGGAAACGGCAACGGCGCGAAGAGGCCCTTCGACATCTACGAGCATATTTCGCTGGCAAACAAAAGGGCCGTGGGTGGGAAAGACTACTTTGTGCAGTGCCCGTCCTGCCGTATGGCTGGCCGTGACACGAGCAGAGACAACCTCGGCGTGGCGAAGCCGCACGGACCAAGGCACGGCTACTACCACTGCCATGCCGGCTGCTCCACAGATGACATCCGCAATGCCTTCGGCCATCCGCGGTTAGCGCAGTTCAAGAAGCGTTAGGAGGTCTCGTGTGGTCGCTCAATCCGGATTGCGACCGGGAAAGCTCCCGGTCGTTCGCAGTTTTGCAATTCAGGTCCGCCCCTCGGAATGGGAGGAACTGCGCGTGGCGGGCATCGTGGCGCGCGCTCGCATGAAGGTGGACTTCTCCTCGACTCACCGGCGCTTCGTTCTCTGCGCAGAGGAGTCGGGGGGAGCGACTGCGAACCTCGGGCACTATTGCGGGTTCCTGCCTCTGGCGGGCGACCCCACGTTCTTCGCCCGACCGGTCACCCTGGCAATGCCAAACACGGTCCATGCCGACGTGTCAGCCGCGTCCCTGGTGTCGGTCGAGATGCTTCGATACGGCACGACGTACACCCTCAACATCTTTCTGCACTGGATGACCACCGCCGCAGGCCCGGACGCGCTCCCGGCGCATCATCAAAAGCTGCTCTTCTCCGCACACCGGGGTGTTCTGTCCGATCCTTTGTGGCAGGAAGGGAAGAAAGCTCAGGCGGGCGTCCACCTCCCGGCGTTTCACCGTCGCACAGGCGATCCGTTGCTCATACCGTCCGCCCTGCACGAGGCGGTGGGCGCCATCACCGACGCCGTCTGCTGTGTCGGCTGCCGCAAGAGCCATTTTCTGGCGCTGAAAGCGGCGAGGCTCTCCGAGGAGTTGAGCGTCGGTGGAGTTCATGCACCAAGTCCCCGTGCTACAGTTCCACAGATTGCCTCGGCCGAGATTCAGTCGCAGGCAGGGAAGAGCAAGAAGAGGCGTGAGCGCCGGAAAGAAAAGCAACAGCTCGCCCGGCAGGCTGCCGATACTGCTCCCCCGAGAGACACCCGAGTCGGCGTTTCAGTGGTATCTGGCCTTCAGGAGGCAAAACCGTGAGACTCCTTCGTTATCTTCTCCTCGCGCTCCTGGTGACAGGAGTTGCTTGGGGTTTTCGCCATCAAGATCAGCTTCCGGCAACCGTGAGGCCGATCGCCATACTGGCGCAGTTTAGTACCGCGCGGCAGTCGTCGGCGGCGGGATCGGCGCCAGCGCCTGCCCTGTCCCCTGGCCATCACGCTCTCTATTACACGCCTGATGTGAACCCGGAACGGGTGGATGTGCCACTTCTCACCAAAGCACGCGGACACATCGACGCGGCCTTCTACAGTTTCACCGACAAACCTACCGCCGAGGCACTGCTGGCCGCCGCCAACCGTGGCGTGAAGGTCCGGATCTATCGCGATCAGGAGCAATTTGAAGACGAGAAGCGGCGAAACCCCTACATGAACCGCATGTTTGCCGGAAATCGCAATATACAGATTCGGGTCAAAGGATCGCATGCGCTCATGCACCTGAAGGCATGGTCCACCGAGGGCCTGCTAAGTGATGGCAGCAGTAATCTCTCGGCGGCCGCCAAGCACCAGGACAACAGCATTATTCTCTCCTCCGATGCCGAAGAGATTCAGGCATTCGAAAAGAAGTTCTCGGAGATGTGGAATCGGCCTGACAACATCATCATCCAGTAGCTACCGCCATCCCCTCATCCTCGAAGACCTCTCACGGCCGTGCCTTTAGGCACGGTCTTCTCTTTTCGCCCAAAACCGGCGAAGCCCCCACTCCACCATCAAACCAGCCGCCCTCGGGACGGCAGCAAGGATACTTCTCACCATGGCAAAGAGCGTAAATCGCGCGACCCTGATTGGGCACCTGGGCAGGGACCCGGAGCTAAAACACACTAGCGGCGGTACCGCCGTGGCCAACTTCACGCTGGCAACCAACGACCGCTACAAGGACAAGGACGGCAACTGGCAGGACCGCACCGAGTGGCACAACATCACCTGCTGGGCGCGCCTCGCGGAGATCGCCAGCGAGTACCTCAAGAAAGGCCGCGCCGTATACGTCGAGGGCACCCTGCGCACGCATAGCTGGGACGACAAGCAGAGCGGCCAGAAGCGGTACCAGACCTACGTCAGCGCCACCGACCTGGTCCTGCTCGGCGGCGACCGTAGCGACGGCGCCAGCGGTTCCCCGCGTGAAAGCGACAACGATCAGAGTTCTCCCGGCGACGAGCCCGAGTTTGTCAGCGCCGGAGCCAGCGAAGATCCCTTCGAATTCTAGGGAGCGGTTGGGCCACCCCGCCGCGCTTACCGCCTCCGACACACTCGTTGTGTTGGGGGCTTTTCTCTGACCTCAAATTCTGAAAAAGGAAGAACTGCATGTCTTCTGAAACCGCTCCAAATCACAAGCACACCACCGAGGAAATCAAGAATCTTCTCGAACTCCCTTTCCGTGCCGCCGAGATCACGTGGCGAGTTCTCGGGGATGGCGAGAAAACGGAAGGTGAAGCCCGCATCATCCCGTATGCCTACCGCGCCGCGTACATGAGGCGTCTGGACGAACTGTTCGGTCCCGGAGGATGGACCCAATCTTTCTCGATGACGACGGTGAGCAACATTCAGCGCTCGAAGAAGGTCAACAAGGCGTACGCGATGATCACCACCGGCAAGATTCTCGTCACCAGCACCATCACAATCGAGGGGTTCGGCACCAGGTCGAGCACCGGCGAGGGCTGGGCCGATGACGAGAACGGCACCACGCGCGCCCAGGCCCAGGCTTTCCGCCGTGCCTGCGCGGAGTTCGGTCTGGGCCGGTATCTCCGGGAACTGGAAGGCTGGAGCTGCAAGATTCCAGTGAATGCGAAGGGCTACTTCAAACGGCCGCACTTCTCGGTTCTGCCGGATTGCGCCATTCACCCGGAGGAACTCGCGGAGGCGCGGGAAGTGCGAGCCCGGGCCGCGAAGTCATCCCGCAAGTCTTCCGCACCCGCACCTGCGGCTTCGTCCGGGAGTGGCCAGTCGGCTCGACCGGCGCAACCATCCGCGTCAGGCACCGCAACGAATTCCACTCCAGCGAACGCCATCGAAGCCCAACTCGCACTGTTGAGGACTCCTGAGGCGAAGCAACGCCTTGCCGGCTATCTCGGCCAGCTCTCCAAGCCCCTGATCACGTCGGTAGTCACCGGCCTCTCCGAGCTGTATGCGAGCGGGCGCATGGCCGGCAATCTCGTCAACGATGTCTTCTTCAACCTGGACAGGGCCGTGGACCTGATCGACCAGATCAACACCATGGAGCCCATGTTGCCGAGCGACAACACCCTGCCCAGCATCCTGCACTCCCACTCGGCCAAGTCGCTTTCCGATCTCCAGAGCTTTGCCGATCTCAAGGCCGTCGGCCGCACGGTCACCACCATCTACCAGGCAGAGCAGGAGCGCCAGCACGGCACAACCGCTGCCTGATTGGTTCCCAAGGAGCATCGTTCCAGCGATGCTCCTGTTTCCATCATCACCCCTGCAGTAAACGAAACTACTCGAATCCTGAGGTACATCTCCATGTGCAAACTGCTGCAATTTCCTTCTCCGGACGATCCGCGCCCGGAGCCACCGGCCTCTGCGCTGAGCGTTCCCCAGCCGGGTGAACTCTCCGTGCCCAACGCAGTGTCCGTCCACGCTCTCTCGGCACCGCCGAAGAGTGCGAGCGTGCCTTGCATCCTTGCGGCAACGGCGGCCGTGGCTGTGTAGCCGCGCGGTGACTCAACATGCCGCCCATTCTCATTACGGCCTCTGTCCTCGCCAGCCCAGAGCAGGGCGCCCGCAGGCGCACGGGGCTCCTCCTGAACCCTAAATACGCAACGCCCCCGGCCTTGAGGGCCGTTGCTACCTCGACGATGTTCCGCGTGGTTTCCTGCGCTGGGCCGGATGGCAGACGCCAGGTGCACGCGGAACCGCTCATTCCCGCGGCACGCAGCAGCTCATGGAAGCCCGGCGGCAATCAACTGCATTCCGACGATCCAGCGTTTGCGGAGTTCACCGGCGGCACCGAACCCATCCCACTGTACGATGTGCAGGCCGCATAGCGCGCTCTGCACGCACAACGCTGCCGCACTTTGAATCCGAGTCTTGCCACTTGCTATGTTGTTGGGGCAGCCTGTTATAGCCAACAATCGGCGTGGCTCACGAATGAGGTACACTTTCTCGCAGGATGAAGCGTTTACTCCAAGTCTGTGCTCTGCTCATTATCGCGTCGGCTAGCTTTGCCGCGCCGCAGTCAGTTCGAGAAGTTGACTGGAAAAACTTCTCGTATCCGCTGCTGGAAACTGATGGCGTACCGGGAGAGGTTCGCTGGATACCGCCTAGCGCGAAGGGGCTTATCTCGCTAACCAACGGCAGATATGTCGTACCTTGCAGCGGCGGCACTGGCTCTTGTCCTCTCATTACTCTTGATTCCGTGAACTACGGCGCAGTAGACGGAATCAAGTCGAGTGTTGCAGCGGTCGTTTTGACCTATCACAGCGGCGGTACCGCAACTTGGCAGTACGTGTATGTTCTTGCGCTCGACGAGTCGAGCAAGCCCCGGCTTTTGGCGTGGCTTATCACAGGATCGAGAGGGGCTCAGGGCCTGCGTGAAGTTTCGATCGCCGGCGGGGATCTCATTCTGGAGGTGAACGATCCGGACCATCAACAAGGTGATTGTTGTTCGGCTGGAAGCATAATCACCCGCTATCGATGGGTCGAAGGGGCCTTCTCAGCAGTTGGGCAACCGGTGCACAAGACCGATCCGCCGAGCTTCGATTGCACGAAGGCCGTGACTCCGGTCGAACGCCTCATCTGTCAGGACGTCGGATTGGCTTTTCTGGATCGACAAATGGCAGACTCCTATCAGATGGTGCTCAAAGGTGCTTCCGCAGAGCGCAAAGTAATGGTTCGACGGCAGCAGGCAGAATGGTTCGCTGATTACAGCCGAACCTGCAATGCGTCTCTCTCCGAGGCGCAGCGGCGCGACTGCATCGACCGATATCTCAATGATCGCCTGACGACAATTTGGAAATGAATTACTGTGCATTTGGCGCAACAGTGCCAAATGCCGAGGCTCTGCGCCATAGTTGGCGAAATATCGCTTCGTAGTTCCGTTAGACCGATCCTCCTCGGATCCTCGGCTGTATACAACGCCTTAAATCCTCACTAAAGATCACCATTGTGCCTTGAAGCATAAGATGGCCCATCCCCCCATCGGTTCGCTGAGGTGTGGATTTCGGGGACGTAGCCAGCACGAATCGTCGCCACAGTCGATTTCGGCGTCAGGACGATGACCTCGGCATTGTGCTTACGGTCCATGCGTTTCGTGTAGCCTCCCGCCGACCAGCCCAGTAACCAGTCGTTGTAGACCAGATAAGGTTCTTCCGCAAATTTGACGAAGACGCCATTCGGTAAATCAGCCAGGTGTGCCACGGAGAGATTCTTTGGGGCCACCCGCTCTGCATTTAGGCAGTTGTCGATGTCAGAGGCCGAGGGCTGCGAGCCAGCTTTCTGAGGATGAGTCTGCTGCCAGGCGCAGCAAAAGGACTTGAACCGTTCCCGCCGACATTCGGCGCAGGGACGGTGCCCGGCTGCCAGAGCGGTTGCTTCGTCTAGGAAGAAGAGTTCGGTGTAACGGCTTGGCGTCATTACCTTCCGCTTGCGGCCACGAAACTCCAGGACACACACGATCCATCGCTTTCCTTGCCACTTCCGCCTGATGCGGCCTTCATCGTCATGGAGAACGCCACGATTGCCCATGAATGTTCCCCGCTCAGGCGTGGCAATGATCTCACCAAATGGATTCACACAATTCTGTCTGGGCATCGGCACACCTGCTTCAACGGCTCTCAGTGACATTTTATGCTTCAAGTCACACACCAAATGTGATTTAAAGCATATTTTGGCCGGGAATAAAGCATAACCTGGCCGGTGAAAGAGTCAATTGAATGTGGGCTTGTTGAGATCTGACGCTCTACCTTCT
>Ga0316231_1001919_pt1 | contig 21412 bp, 16 predicted proteins | sample TBH18027metaG_FD_206002 | JGI IMG/M metagenome (GOLD analysis project Ga0316231, IMG submission 206002) | Freshwater microbial communities from Trout Bog Lake, Wisconsin, USA - TBH18027 | ecosystem: Environmental > Aquatic > Freshwater > Lake > Hypolimnion/Profundal zone | place: USA: Wisconsin...
TGGGCACTGGTCGTGTCAGGATGCACAAAGATGCCAATGACGATCATCTCGGCAGATTTTTCACCGGGTTTGGTGTAATGCACGTACTGGTACCGGTTGCCGGATTCAACTCTGGCGTCATCAATTTTGCCGCGCTGGAACACGCCGACCTGTTTAGGTGCCAATGTCTCAATCTTGTCGTCCGCCGGCATGGGCCGCAGGTCAATCCGGTACGGCACAGGATCGGTCGCGGTGGTCGCGTCAGGAGCACGCCCGGCTTGCGGGCTTGCCCCAGTTTGGGTTTGGCTGAGTGGCTTACTTGCTCGACTCGCCGCACCCGAAGCGCGCACGGCTTTGGCCACCAATAACCCGGCAACCGTCACTAACCCACCAATCAATAATTGTTTATTTGTCATAAGTTGATCCTATCCTTGGCTGTATATAGCTGACAGTTTGGCAATCGACAATCAGATCAGCTTCCGGCGAGCCGTTGCCAGTCTTCAAATTCCAAAAAACCGACCAACGGTGTCAGCGTGGATTTGTCCACAAGTTTCCCGTCGAGCACGACTTTATTACCGCGTTCCCGCATGTAGGTGCCCCAATCGTTGGTCGCGGTACCGTGTGGCGTAATATTTGCGCGTTGTTGTGTCACCGTTGCCACTGGAGTGAGGACGGTCAGATGGGGGGGCTTAGGGGCCGTCTGAATGACTGCCACTGCCGCCGGAACCTCACCGGGTACCGGTAAGAAACTCAGCTCGGTACCGGCATTGGCCGGTACCGCACTGCAAAGCCAGGTGCCGAACGCCACGGCTCCTGCGTGCCACAGAATTCCCTTCAGCGGCGCCCTCAAAATTGATAATCGATTTGTTGTCATAGTGTGAGTGTTGTGTGGTTGACTGCGCCTGGTTTTCTGATTGTCTCAATATGAAAATTTCGTCATAAATTCGGTGAGGTCCTGCTCGCCAAACAAGGCTTGGACAAGAAATCCAAACCGGCCGTGGGTATGGTAGAACTCTGCGCCCACACCGCCTTCCCGGACCAAATAAAAACTCGGGTCGCTGTGCAAGCGTTGCCGCGTTGCCGGCGCATGCGCCTGACCAATCAGTGCCTGCTGTGCGCTGGTGGCGTCAGGATGCACAAAGATACCGATGACAAAACTCGGCGATTGACTGGCGGCCTTGCCATAAAGTACGTAGTGGCGCCGCGCACCGGGTTCAGCATCAGCGTCCAAAACCTTGCCACGACGGAATGCGCCGACCTGCTGGGGTGCCAACGTATCGATGTGGTCGTCCATTGGCAGGGGCCGCTGATCGATGTCGTACGGCATTCTGCCTGCTGCCGGTGCGAACACTTGCGTTATGCCGGTCCACGGTGTAAATCCTGCTCGCCGGGTCAGGGCTGGTTGCGATCGTTCCAGCATTAAACTCATCGTTAAATTCCTTTCGCTTGTTTGCGTATTCATCTTTCTATTCAGTATGACAACTACGCACGGCAGATCCTTTGCGGTTTTTTGAGCGTGTTATTCAAATAGTGGAACGGGCGTCTCGCCCGTTTGTTTTCCATGCACATCCGAATAAACGGGCGGAGCCGAGTTCGACGAGACGCCGCTGTCGTGTGCGGCAAACCCCGTTCCACTTTTCGCGCGGAAGACGTCAAAAGATGAATTTACAAACACGCTCTTAGATTGGTTTCTTGATTTCGGGGACAAGGCACAAAGCGCGACCGGTGAGCAGCACGAGTCGCTTTCACTAAGACTCAGGTCTCGCGCCCTGAGAGCGCGTTTGGAAAATATTTTTGACCCTATGCCGCCCGGAGAGCCACGCTCCGCGTGGCGGAGGCGATGGGACCAACGACGCGCCGCGCCGCCGTGCCGTAGTGGCGCTATGGCCACGCAGGCGGGAGCGCATCCCTCCGATTTTCAAACATGCTCTGACGGATTATTTCGATTGGCTGGAGGTCTGGCGGTTGCTAAAGATGATGTGGTCGTATCATCATGGCGATTTAGCTGCCGATTCCAACGGACGACTATCTATCGCGGTGGGCATCTCGACCAGCCAAATAGCATCGTCTGTTAAGACGAGGAAGTCCTTTCCGAGTGAAAACAGATCGCGAATCGTGGCGCCGTGTGTTGCCTCGGATAGAGATTTGACATCGAGAACTAAACGTGGTCGCCGCATGTTCGTTCCTGCCCCGATACGCGGGCTGTCTAGTGCATAGAACGGCTCGCAAACATCAGCTTTGTAATAAATCAGTTGATTCTTATGGACCGCGACTAAGTCGTTGCCGACGGAAATCGGAGGCGAGCGCCGGGAAAAATCCTGCCCCTCAGCAACGGTCGTTGACAAAACATGGGCTTCATTGCCCAACCGTTTGCAGACACTGCTTCCGACCATCAGGGTGACGCCGCCCGAGCGGGCCAGATAGGTGTCCCGCACGCCACCCCAGAAGCAGTCCGCTAAATGCGGCGTAACTTTAGATTGAACGCTGCCAGTTCGTGGATTGTATTGAGCCAGGATTAGCTCGCGGATACACACTCCGTCTTGATCTCGACCACAATCACCAAATACCCAGAGGCATTGGTTCGTTGGATCGGCCAGCAATCCAAACAACGGGCGCCCATCAAGTTCGTTTTTTGGTTCTTTGGTGCGACTTGATAGGAGGACCGTGCGTGCGCCGGTCACCAAGTCAATTTCGGTCAAGGCGTTCTCATCGCGCCCCCCGGTGTCAACGATGGCATAGAGCCGGTGATTGAGCACAGCCAACTGTTCGACCGCAAGGCTTGACAGTTCTCCGGACTCGGGCAGTTGGACTGGCTGCATTTCCGCCCCAAACCAGATGATCGCTCCGTTGGCGAACCCGACGAACACATCATGGCCGTCCGCCGTCATCGCCGGCCGACGATAGAAGGAGTTTATTGGAGGTGGGGGTGTGTAGGTAATTTGTCGTTCCCGGGTGACCTTGAACTGCGGCGTCAATTCCATAAGACCGATCTGCTTGCCGGCACTGTAGTAGATCGCCCAGCCGGTCTCCGTTTGAAAAATCCGATCCATGTGTTGCTTGGCCGGCCAGTCGCTCCCAGCGGAAAAGCCCAGGCGCAACCGAGCGGGCGGTTGGAGCACCTCGAGCTGCGCACCGGCCGCCAACGGGTGACCGGGCTGGAGACGCTCCAACAACTTCTTGGTGTTCACGACGTCCGTATCCGGCATGTCGCCACAGAGGGCCAATGCCCGTGCCAAGAAATCCACCGCCTTATCGGTCTGACCAGCTTCTTCGAGTTGCGGCACGATTTCACTCAAGAGCTTTAAGAATCCGTAAGCGGCCAAGCTTCGACCGGTCTTCAATGCCGCCTCGACAATCCGACAGCCATATTGCAAATGAATCGCGCTGTCTTCCGACTGATTATCAGCGAAACGCATCTCCATTGGCCGGTATGCAATCTGCGCCAGAATTTTCCGCGAACTGCGTGATCCGCCATACAGCGGGATCAAATCCGTCTCAAGTCCGGCAACCATTCGTTCCAAGCTCTCGCGCGCCTTTGTCGGGTTGCCGATCGGAGTCGGCTGGTATCCTGTGCGCCCCGCATATAACTCCAACAGGGCTGACTCCACGCCGACGCGCACCAGCGGATCCGGATCCCGCCGGCACCGCAGGAGTAAGGTCACGTAAGCATCCTCTACCCCCGCAACCGAACGCCAGTGTTCAACACTGTACGATCCACTCAGCATTGAATGACAATTGACTGGCTCACTGTCGAAGGGGCTGGTCGGCAACAACAGAGTCCAGCAACCCCAGAAACCATCCGCGTTCGCTTCAAAGTAACTGACGCCATCCCGCCAACCGGCTTCCATTAATTGCAATGCGTCTGCCGGCGTGCGCTGGAAAACAGCCATCCGCCGTTTCATCTCCAGGTAACTGTTGTAGGCTGGCGTCCGATGCTGTCGTTCATTTTCTCCGGCGCGCCGGAACACATCTGCAAAACCCGGATCAAAATCCACCACTGCGCCATGTTTGAGACAGGAGAATACATAGCGGTACAAGGCACTGTTGATCTCATGATCCAAGTTGGAGAGTTCTCCCGGCGATTTCGGCTGCAGATAAGTCGGATCCCGCATCACCCGCTCCGCCACGGCCAACCCATATTCGCCTGCCGAACGCTCCGCCAACGCGTTGCTTTGCACCAGCACGGATGCCTGAGTCAACAAATGCAGCACTAAATATGCGTTGGTGCGATTCTGTGGTTGCAATGCATAAGCCGCCTCTGCCAACGCCTCCGCGCGCAACGGTTCGCCGACCCGCTCGCAGCCCTGCGCCTCGGCGACAAGCAGTTGGGCTTCACGGGTTGGATCCATCGCGTGGGACACCTCCGCCAACCCCGACTTCGCGGTAATCACTCGCGCCGCTTCGCGGCAAAGCAGATCCAAGTCTTTGGCCGCGCCATTCACCCGTTCTTCAAATTTAACCGCTGCTCCCCGCCGACCCCGAATCGTGAGACTGACCGTGTCCAGTTCCTTCCCATGCTCAATCTTAAAATCGCCTTCGACCAGCAATACCGCCGCACGCAACGATTCCGGTAAGCCAGTGACCAGAGTTCGTTCCTCCATGAGCGAACGGGTGCTGCGCCGTCCCAACACCAACATACCCGGCAGACAGTCTAACTGTTGCTCAAGTCCGGTCGCCAGTCGCTCGGCCATCCAGTCATATTTCCGCGAAATCTCCTCGCACCGAATCGCCGCCACCGAGACTGCGAAGACGCTCGCGAGGTCGCGTTGGAGCAACGGAAGTTTTCGTTGCGTGCGCGTGGCGATGGCTTCCGCCTGCTGAGTCAACTCTTGCGCCGTTGCCCCCAGGACCAACGCGCTGTCCCAAAGCACCACCCCATACCGCGTGTCCACCAACCGCACCCGCACGGCACTGTTCGACTCCGCCTCCAACATCAGAAAAGAATCCGCTCCCCAAACCCGCCCGGCTTTGACCGCGGCCTGACTCTCAACAGTGCCCCGGATGCCCAGCGTCAAGGTCTGCTCGTGCAAGAGGCGGTTGATCTCTTCCCGTTCCAGCAACGCAACTCCGGGATCAGAGCTGACCGCCGCCATGACCAACTCCACAAATCCTGGCCGAACTGGCTCCCGCGTGCTCACATCCACGATAGCCAATTTTGCCGGGGCTGTTTCCGCCGTCAGCGAAGCGTTACTGCAAGCCCAAAGGCTTAAAGCAAGCAACATCACACTTAGTCTAACCGGCCGCATTGTCGGCGTGATCAAATGGAAACTATTTCTCCGCCAGCTTCGGCAGCATTCGCTTGGTGAGCTTGGCGATGGCTTGCTGAATCGCGGTCGCTGAAGCTTACGTAGTTGCATCATCATTGCGATTGAGCAGCCGATTCCAATGGACGCCCATCTATCGCAGTGGGCATCTCGACCAGCCACATAGCGTCGTCTGTTAGGAACAGGAAGTCCTTTCCGAGTGAAAACAGATCGCGAATCTTTGTACCATGCAAAGCCTCGCATAACACCCCACCATCGATCACCAGGCGTGGTCGGCGGCGTTTTGGTGGTGGAGTGGCAAAGGTTAGCCCGCTGTCAAGAGCATAAAACGGCTCACAGACGTCCGCTTTGTAATAAATCAGCTGATTTTTATGAACCCCAATCAGATTACTTCCGACAGTAATCGGCGGCGAGCGCCGTGAAAGATCCGATCCTTCGACGATTGTCGTCGACAGGATGTTGGCCTCAGTGTCCAACCGTTTGCAAGCGACCAGTCCGCCCATTAGAATAACATTGTCTGAGTGGGCGAGATATGTGCCTATCTTATCGCCAAAAAAACATTCATTTAGTTTCGGGATGTCCTTGAGACAAACACTACCACTCATCGGATCATACTCACTTATGACTAGTTGGTTGTTTGGGTTCCCTGGGACGTAAATACTTCCAACCAATAGCCATAAACAGTGGTGTGCTGGATCGGCTAGCAATCCGCGTAGCGGCCGGCCGTCGATCACATTCTTTGGAACTTTAGTGCGACTGGAGAGCAAAATCGTGCTCGCCCCCGTGACCGTATCGATTTCTTCCAGCGCGTTCTGGTCATCTCCACCGGAATCAACGATCGCATAAAGCCGATGGTTGAGCACGGCCAAATGCTCAATTAACTGGCTGGACAATCCACCGGTATCACGGAGACGGAGTGGTGGCATTCCTGAGACAAACCGGATGATGGCCCCATCAATGAAGCCGACAAATACCTCGTCGCCGTCAGTCGTGAGCACTGGTCGATTGAACAACCAATGTTTGAACCCATGGTCGTTGGGGTTGGCGGATTGCCGCATGCTGGTGGGTTGTGTGAATTTGAGGTGCTGTTCGCGAATGGCGGTAAACTGCGGCGTCAACTCCAAGATACCGATCTGACTGCCGGTACTAAAGAGAACCACCCAGCCGGTTTCAGTTCGGTAAATCCGCTCAAACTGTGCATGTTCCTTAGCCAGCCAATCACTCCCTGCTGAACTTAAAGAGAGGCAAATGCGCATCTTGGCTGGCGGCTGTAACACCTCCAAACGGGCTCCGACCGCCAGTGGGTGACCAGGCTGGAGGCGGTCCAGTAGTTCTTTGGCGTTAATGATTTCCTGATATGGCATGTCGCCACAGAGAGCCAGCGTTCGTGACAGGTAATCAACCGCCCGGTCGGTTTGGCCGGCTTGCTGTAGCCGCTGCACCATATACATGGTCACTGGCAAAAAAGCGTAGGCCGCCACCCCTTGGCCACTCTTCAACGCGGCTTCTGTCAACCGGCAACCGAAGCGCAATTTGATCGCCTGATCTTCGGCAGGCTCGGTAGCGAACCGCAAATTAAGCGGCCCGGGAGCTATTTTCCCGAGAACGTCGTGTGCAATGCGCAGGCTGCCATAATGTGGGATTAGGTACGTTTCGAGTATCGCGGTAAATTTTTCCAAGTGCGCAGCCGCTTTCGCAACATCTGGGATCGTCTCGACTTTCGGGCCTGATCGGCCTGCGAACACCTCCAGCAAAGCCAACTCCGCACCGAAACGCAGCAACGGATCCTGATCTTTCGATTTCTCTTCCAAAAAATCAAGATAGGGATGCTCCAGGCCGGGAATGGCCTTCCAACGTTCCCCAGCAAATGGGCTAGTGGGTACCAGCAATTGCCAGTTGTTGAAGGTTTCATTGGGAATCGTTTCGAAAAAAGCGACTGCATCCTTCCAAGCCGCACCCGTTTGGCGCAGCGCAGCCTCAGGGGTCCGTTGTACGCCGGCCAAACGGCGTTCCAACTCCACAAAAAGAGCGTAGGCTCGCGTGCCATGACGTCGCTCCAGTTCTCCGGCGCGGGCGAATACATCCCAAAATGTTGCATTCAGTTCCGCGGCCGCATCTACCCGGCAGATCCACTTCGTCGTAGCGCCTCCCCACACTAACTGGCATTCCCCGCACCCTGGACTCGGTATGACGCTAAATCCCGCCAAGCCCCCTCCAAGAATTACCGCGCATCCCGCATCCCAAATCGTTGCATCGGCACGACAGGTCCATGCCGACGCATATCGAAGTAAGGCATAGTTAATCTGATAATCGACGTCGGACATCTGCGATGGTATCTTCGGCTGCACATAAGCCGGGTCGCAGAGCAACCGGTCCACAACGGCCAATCCATGGTCAGCCGCCGCGAGCGTCGCGGCTTCATTGCTCTGAATCGGCCCGGAAGTAAGGGCCAATAATTCCAACACCAGAACTGCGTTTGTGTAGTCCTGCGGTTGCAACGCGTACGCCGCCTCAACCAGTCCCAAGGCCCGCATCGGTTCACCAACCCGCACGCAGCCGCCGGCCTCAGTGATGAGCATTTGGGCTTCGCGGGCGGGATTCATCGGCGCGGTCGCCACCGCCACCCCCGCCTTCTTGGCAATTATCTGCGCCGCCTGACGACAAAGCTGATCGATGTCTTTAACTATGCCAGTCACGCGCTCTTCAAACACGATGGCCCGCCCCCGTCGTCCACGGATTGTGAGTGTGACCGTGTCGACATCTTGCGCGCGACTGATTTTGAAATCACCTTCGACCAGCATCACTGCCGCCCGCAACGATTCCGGCAACCCATTGACCAATGATCGCTCCTCCGTAAGTGACCGTGTGCTCCGTCGTTCTAACAACATTCCCGGCAGCGCTCCCAACTGTTGTTCGATCCCCGTTGCCAGCCGCTCGGCCATCCAATCAAATCGCCGCGAAATCTCCTCGCATCGAATCGCCGCCACCGAGACTGCGCAAATACTCTCGAAGTTTCGTTGCAGCAGAGGAAGTTTTTGCTGTGTCCGCGTGGCAATCACTTCAGCTTGTTGTGTTAATTCGTTGGCCGTCGGCCCCAAGGCAAACGCGCTGTTCCATAGAACCACCCCATAGCGTGTGTCCACTAAGCGCACGCTGAGGACACCATTCGACTGCGCCTCCAACATCAGAAAAGCATCCGCTCCCCAAACTTGCCCGGCTTTGACCGCTGCCTGACTCTCGACAGCGCCCCGGACACTCAACGCCAAGGTCTGCTCGCGCAAAAGGCGCTTGATCTCTTCCCGTTCCAGCAGCACAACTCCGGGATCAGAGCTGACCGCCGCCATGACCAACTCCACAAATCCCGGTCGAACTGGCTCCCGCGTGCCCACATCCACGATAGCCAATTTTGCCGGGGCTGTTTCCGCCGCCTGTGAGTCATTGCCCCAAGCACAAAGGCTTAGAGCAATCAGCATCACACTTAGTCTACCCGCCCGCATTGTCGGTGTGATCAAATGTAAACTATTTGGCCGCCAGCATCGGCAGCAGCCGCTCGGTCAATTTTGCGGCGGCTTCTTGCAGGGCGGCTTTACCGGCGAGATGTTCGCTCAGTTCCACGGCCACGGCCGTCTGCCGATCGATGAACAATGTCTTGCCAGTGGTCCGGTCAATGGCCTTGAGTTCCACCCGCGCCTTGCAACTTACGAGATTGCCCTTCCGCATGCCAAACTCGCTGAATCCTTCCCCCACAATTTCCACGCTCCCCTTGCTTTGTGTTTTTGTTTCGAGCACGACGGCGCCAAGCTTCTGGAGGATGTAGCTGACTTCCGTTTGCGCCGCCGGGTCAATTGTTGGCGAACCGATGTGGCGTTCGGGAATGCTCACCGTCACGTCCGGGAATTTCTTCCCGGCGAATTCCTTCTGGAGCCGGACCACGCGGTCGTCCTGGCTCTCGGCCTTGGCCACCAGCGTGTCGGCGCGCGCCGCGACGAGTTTTGCCACCCGTCCGGCCATCTCGGCGGACATATCGGCAATCGAACCGCGCTTGGCCGGCGCCCGCACGACTTCGCCGTACACACGGCCCGTCTCGGTCCCGATCACCTTGGCAACGATCATCGTTTCTTCGCCAACATTAAACACGCGGCCGGTCACCAACACCTTCGCACCGGTCAGGTGGCCGACTTTGGCGGCGGTTGTCGGATCCACTGTTCCGGACAATCCGAGTTCCTGTTCACCGAGCGCCTTCTCCAATTCGGCGCGTTCGACGGTGTTCAGGTTCGGGTCGGCTGAGAGCTGGGCGTTGATCAGGCTGGCGACTTTCGGCCCCAGATCCTTGGTGGCTTCGTCCTTTGACTCGAAGTCGAACACGGCCACGGTCAACACTTCGCCGGCCTGGGCCAGCAGCGGCAACAATACGAGCATCGCGAATACTTTCAGTTTCATCTCAGTTCCTTTCGGTTATTAGATTTTCCCAACGTTCGGGCTGGAGCGCCAACTCGGCATAACGGAGCAGTTGGACCTGCGCCAGAGGTGAGTTGGCGACGCCATCCAACTGCGTTGCCGGTACCAGCATGATTGTCCCGGCCTCCAACCGCACACCAAATGCCGGTAGTTTCTGTGGTCGCACCCAAACCACGGCCATGCCTTTCTTGGCACGGGTGGTGATACTCTCCGGCAAGCGCTTCTCCGACCAGACGAGCGCGAGCCGCGCCTCACCGGTCGCAATTTCAAAATCGGTAAATTCCACGCCCGCCTTTTTCAGCAGCGGGCGGAGTTTTGCTTCCGGATCGAAAATCGCGACCGGTTGGTTGCCGGCCAAGGCGCGAAATTGTTTCAGCAATTCGCCTGGATACGCGACAACCTCCGTGCGCCCGAGCTCCGACCACTCAATCTGAAACCGGCTGGCAGTTTTAACTTCCGGTACTGTGATCGGGAATGATTCGACCACGGTCTGCTGCGGCAATACCGTCAGCTTCTTCCAAAGCTGCGCTTCACCGACCGGCATTCGCACCCCGGCGGCCACCTGGTACAAGCGGGTGTGCAACTCCGTTTCCACCGCGGCATCACCGGTGTTACGAAAGACCACGCGAATGGCCGCTGGTTGGCCGGCGAAAATTGTGGCTGGCGTTTCATCCGCCACCAGCACCAACTGACCGTAGGCCAGCAGCGGCGACAAAAACATTCCAATCAGGAGGGTGGATTGCAGAGCGTGTTTTAAAAATAGTGGAACGGGCGTCCCGCCCGTTCGTTTTATATGCAACGTCGAATAAACGGGCGAGACGCCCGTTCCACTTTTCGCTCGCAACTGCGGTAACCAACTTATTCTCACAATGTTGCCTCTAAACGACTGGCGCCAATGCGATAGCTACCGGTGCCCCGAGAAGGTTCCGCGCTGTTCCACACGAACCGCTGACCGGCCACGATGATATTGCCACGGCTATCCGTCAACACATCGGCCTCACCGGTCCCAATCGGTATCTGTTGGCCACTGAATGTAATTACATGCGAGCACCGTTTCGCCGAGCAGACGTTGACCAGTAACGGCGACGATGTCGGCACGTCCGGCGCTTCCGCCAATACCACGCGCACGCCTTTTTCGTCCGCGACAATCGCCCGGACTTGATTGGGGAACATCGTGGAAATTTCCCGGTAAAGCTTGGCGTAATCCTGTTGCGCCGTTGGCCGCTGGTGAAGAAGGAACAACGCTAGTGAGAGTCCGAACACAAGGCCCGCGGCGACCCAGCCCAGCGCCCACCGCCAACTGCCCGACGGTGCGGTTGCTCCCTGTGACTGGTTATTCAGTTTGGCCGTGACCCGCTTGGGGAAGTATTCCCAGTACCCCGGCGAGCGCTCCGGCACGCGGGCCGACTTCAGCAACTTATTGAGATCGTCATTCATTCGTTCACCTAATAGGACAACCAGCCGTTACGTTTCCTTTGCAAGATTTGCATTTATTCCATTTTCAATGGAGCGGTAAGAGCCACGCCCCCGCTGCCGTCCCGAGTAATACGTTCCGACTGTTCGCCAACGGGGCAAAATAATAAGGAATGTTGCGGAAAAACGGATAGCGATTCGGCGGCATTGCTTCCGGGTCAGGCGGACTTACCCAGGGAAAACGTTCCGTTTTTTTGTCGGCAAGGGAGGTGCGGCCAAACGCTCCACCGGACCACAGATACCCTTGGTGGATGAAATGTGGTCCGAGTTTCCATTCCTGGTCTTCCATTGGCAGACCGGTACTCAGTGTTTCCAACTTCGCAGTGTCCAAGTGGAAAACCTCAACACGAAATGGACTGCTGAAGAAGAGCTGGTCAGCTCCCGTTTGATTCTCGATGCTCTCGGTCGCAGCCGCGCCCGAGCGACTGTCCAGCAGTGTCAGACGATCGTCAGCCAAGCCGAGCGCCCAGAACTCGGCGCGCTGGCCGCGTTCGACCGTGACGACAATCCGGCCACGTTTGGTATCAGGAAACATAGACCGCGTTTGAAATAACTCGCCGTTGTCGAGCTCACTGTGTTTATCGGCCCGGCGACTCGATGCCAGGATTTCGGTCTGGTTTGATTCCAAATCGCATTTCACGAGATAACCGCGCAATCCTAGCAAGATTTGGCGGCCGATCACGGTGAAAGCGCCAATTTCATGGTTCGGCAACTCCCATTTCTCGTCGAGACGCACCACCGGCTTTCCATCTAAGGGCATGGCAAACACACCGACTGTTGTCCCGTGGGTGGGCGCCTCGGCGATCAGCATCACGAGATTTGAATTCACAAGTTCAACGTGCGGGACGGGTTGGCAATCCTGTTGCCGGGAAGTGGTGAAAGTCGCCTGATTGACGATTCGCACCGGGCCGCCCGCCAACGGCGCGCGCACCAGGAAGAGTTCGATCACATTGTCAGTTGTCTGGCGGTTCTTGTCCCGCACGCCCAATCCATAAACCGTAGCGCCATCGACCACCACGTAAAGAAAGGCATCGATTTGTGGGAATTGCGCCACATCAAGCAGTCGGATCGGGTTGTCCCACGGCAGGTGGTCGCGGTTCTTTTCAATGGCCACAACCAAGGCTGTCTGTTTTTGGAATGTGTCCAGTTTTCGCTTCCACGATTGCCGGCCAATCCCAACAGTCGAAAAGCCAAAGCTTGCATCCTCGACTGCGGCACTGATTTCGCTGACTTGGCGCAACAATTTGGGATTTGCCAGGCGTTGGCGCGTCGCCAGGCCGATGGCGTATTCCACTGCCGGTGCATAGACAAACTGATTGGTCAGCATGATATCAATCTCGTCGGTATAGCCATCCAAAGTTTCCGCAGGATCAGTCGAACGACCAGGCTGCGGATAAAGGGAAAACGCCGTTTCCAAGGTAACGTTTGGCCAACCCAGCCATTGACCTTTTCGGGAAAATTGGAGAATCGCCAATTCAAGTTGTGTCTTCGCGTCGTAGCCAGCAGTGAGATTCTGCGGGGATGCGGTGCCGGCGGTTCCATTCGCCGCCACATTGGTTCGCCGTTCCGCCGGCGTGGCAAAAAACGCCTCTAATGCCTGTTTGATTTGCGCAATCGGAAGTTCTGAAAATTTAGCATCGATGTTGCCGGATTGAACACCAGTGGTCACGCCACCGTTGACCGCCAGCCCGTTCGCCATGGAAGCCTCCACAAAACTGAGGAAGTCCCGGCCTTGCGCGCTGATGACCGGATTGGGACTTACCGCAATTTCCATGGCGACCGGCTTCAGCATTTTGAAATGCTCCGGTTGGAAGTCAAACCGGATTCCCGTGATAAATTGCGCTACAAAATTGAAAACCAGCTTGATCCGTTGCATGAGTTCCTGAACTTCCTGGCCCGGTCGGCTGGTGGAAGGCAACGCATTCGCAACTTCCAACCAGCGGCGCAAGTACCGGTCGAGGCGCGTGACGAATTCAGTTTCCGTGAGCAGGTTGCAGACGGTCAGGGCGTTCGGGGAAGCCATGATTGTGGTAAACATTGAGAAATTTTGCGGATTTTTCGTCGCCAACCGCGCCCATGCTTCAAACCGGTCCCAGTCCAAAGTCAAGAATTGCTGCGCGAACTGGTCGTATTTCTTGCGGATTAGCGGATCAGTGGCCGTGCGTGCAGGCTTGGCAATTTGCAGGGTAAATCGGGCCAAGGCAATGATGGCGTCACGTTCCCGGGCTTCCTCTTCCTGCATCCGGTCGCGGTCGGCCGTGCTGAGCGCGTTGTGAAGGCGCAGCTCGCGAAAACTCAAGCTGCGAATTCCAAAATCCAATGCCTCCGACAATGGCCGCTGGCATCCGGCTTCCAGCAAATAACACATCAGCAGGTTCTCCATGGGCAAATCGTCGGGATCAAGCGCGTGCGCGGCTTCCGCCGCCCGCCAACCTGCCATGGTTTCCGCATGCGTGCGGCGCAATAAGGCTTCCCGGAAATACTGCCGCGCCTCAAGATTACGCACCGATTTATCCGGCACAGGCCAGGCGCCCACGGCGAGTTCCTGCCGGATGGCCGCCGCCAGTGCATCCGCCAATTCGATCGCATTTTCCCCGGTAATCTGCGTACGTACCCGCCGGACAGCGGGGCTGGCCGGGTTGCCCAACACCACCACCGCCTGCAAGCCAGTGCCGGTGGCGACCCGGCTCACGTCCACTTGTAGCTGGATGACCGCGGCCAACAGATTATTGGAAGCAGTCATTGCTGTTGGCAATTCGCGCTCTTGATTGAGCGGCGCCAAGCCGCTGCGTTCGAGCACTAACAGATTGGGACTGCCGGTCAGGTCGCGTTCCAACAGGCGCCCCACGGCCTCGCAGAATTGATCCATTGCGCGGGGTAAATCGGCGTTGCGAATGGTCAACACGCTGACCACGTGCCGCGCCGTTGGCGGAACCCGCAATTTCTGGACAGCCGACTGGACTCCCTGGGTGATTGCCGCCACCGCAGGATCCAGCCCCGGCGGCAATGCCACGTCCCACAATCTTGCGCCGGATTGCGCATCAAACACGACCAGGCTGGCTGATTCTCCTGTTCCGGGTGCGAATTCGATGTGGGCGATGACATCCGCGCGCACGAGTTGGCCGATCTTCACAACTACCTGGGGATCAGCCAATCCCGTCGTCGCCAAGTGTTGTTCTTGCAGGATCCGATCCAACTGGCTGCGTTCAAGCAATTGCACGTCGGCAAGGGCGGAAACTTTCGCCTCGGCGAGCGTGAGCAACGGTTCATTGGCGGGTTGTTGACCAGTCAGGATGAGTGCCACACTGGTCTCGCCCCAACCCGAGGTTGCGGCCAAACAAACCAGTCCCGCGATAATCAAGTTACGGCCTGATATCAGTTTGTTCCAAACCCAAGCGGCGCTGGCCGACGCCACAGCGCCGCAAAGCCCGAACATCAAACGCTGCGGTCTCATGCGATTCCTCCCAACAATTGTTTGAGTTGCTGCCGGGCCTTGAAGATGCGCCAGGAGACGGTTGTTTCCGAGCAGCCGAGCACCTTCGCGGCCTCGGCGTGGTTCATTTCTTCGTAAACAGTGAGGACGATGGCGGCTCGTTGTTTGTCCGGCAACTTCAACAACGCGGCTTGCACTTGCACACTCCGATCGTCCGGCGGGCCTGATTCCACCGGCTGCGCGGCCCATTCCTCCTGTAACCGGGCGCGGCGTTGCTCGCGTTTTTTCCAATTCAGGCAGGTGTTGATTCCGATCCGATAGAGCCATGATGAGAATTTTGCGTCGCCCCGAAAATTGGCGAGCTGTCGGTGCGCTTGAATGAAGACCTCTTGCGCGAGATCTTCGGCATCACTCTGCGACCCGGTCATCCGGTAGGTCAGCGCGTGGATCATGCGCTGGTATTGCCGGACCAATTCTTCAAAGGCCAGCGCATCGCCAGCGCGACAGCGGCGGATCCACTCCAGTTCCTGTGGGCAATCATCCATGGATGTGTTTCTATACCATTCGACAACTGCCACCGCCAAATCCTTTGCCGGATTGTGCCGGAGCATTTTGACACTGCCACCCGATCAGGAGTCAGTCGAGGTAGGGCGTGACCGCTGGGCGCGCCGTCCGGTTGTGTCGCAGTTGGTTGTACGCGGCGCGCCCGGCGGTCGCGCCCTACCCACGACAACGGCAACTGCATCGTTCCGGCTTACCGGCTGAAAAAAACTAAAACACCGGCCCGCGGAGATCCACCAGACCCGTTGGCCAGTCAAATTTGCGGAGCGGCTTGATCATGACCCAGTCCGAGGTTTCAGTCAGCCAAACCCCGGGATCGGGCTTCCAATGGCGGACCGTGTTGGAAATATTCCGGTAACCACTCGACGCATAATGTTTCTTGTCGCCAAACAGAACCGCCATCGCAATTTCGTGCGCAGCCAACCATTCGTGTGCGGTAGCGAGCAATTCACGAACCAAGCCCTGACCGCGGTGCTGAGGATGGACGCAGACCTCCGCGATTCCGGCGATGCGCAGTTCGCCGGTTGTGAGTCCGATGAGTTTGTCATGCACGGCTATATGGGCAATCAACTCGGTGGGGGAGCTGCGCACAAACCAGCGCCAGCGCGGCGGTTCATGAAAGTACCGGCGGTCGCGGAAAACGGCGTCCCCGGGTTTTGTGAAACAAATCGAAATCAACTGCCGCAACTGCCGGTCCAACTCCGCATCGACGGCGCTGTCTTCGATGAATTCGATCGCCAGCAACTATTTCGCTTTCTTGTCGTTGGCCTGGTCGGCTTTCACTTCGACCGTGCCGGCCGTCATCCGGTATTGGAGTGTGACCTTGGCGCCAACTTTCAACTCGCCGGTCACTTTCGTGCTCGCGTCGCGCGCAATTTCCCATTTCTCGTCGCCCTTGTCGACGACGATGGTGGTGTCGGTGAGTTCCGAGACTTTGCCGGTAACCTGGTAGCTCTTGGCCTTGGCAGCAAAGGCGGCCAAGGGAGCCAGCAACAAGACTAGCACGGCAATACGGATGAAACGTACGGATTGATACATGTGATTCTCCTGTGGTTTAGAGTGTTTTTACAAACCGGGCGGTACGTTCGATCGCTTTTTCGATGTCGGACATTGCCGAGGCGAAGCTGGCGCGGACATGGCCCTCGCCGCTCGGTCCAAAGGCGGTCCCGGGCACCATGGCGACCCGTTCCTGTTCGAGGAGCTTGACCGAAAACTCCTTGGAACTCAGACCCGTGCTGCGGATATCCGGGAACGAATAAAAAGATCCGACTGGCAGATGGCACTTCAGCCCCATTTCATTGAATGACTGGACGATGAAATTCCGCCGGAGGAGGTATTGCTCGCGCATCATTTCCATCTCATTGCGGCCGTGGTCGAGAGCCTCGATCGCGGCTTCCTGGGCGATAATGGATGCGCACAGCATCGAATATTGGTGGATCCGGAGCATGGCCTCGGTCAGGGTGGGGGGCGCACAAACATACCCGATGCGAAAGCCGGTCATGGCAAACGCTTTGGAAAACCCATGCAGGAAAATGGTCCGCTCCTTCATCCCCGGCACCGCCGCGATGGAATGGTGGGTGCCGGTAAAGGTCAGCTCACTGTAAATTTCATCCGTCAGGACCAACAAATCGTTATCAATGCAGACCCGGGCAATCTGTTCGATTTCCGCACCGGTCAATGTTGCGCCAGTGGGATTGGTCGGAAAGTTGAGCAGCAGCGCTTTTGATCGGGGCGTGATCGCGGCAGCCAGGTCTGCGGCGCGCAATGCAAAATTATTTTCGGGCCGGGTCTGAATCGCCTTCGCCACACCGTGCGCCAGGGTTACGCTCGGATGGTAGGAGACGTAGCAGGGCTCGTGATAGAGAATTTCATCCCCTGGGTTGATGATTGCACGCAACGCGATGTCGAGCGCTTCACTGACGCCGACGGTTACAAGAATTTCCGTGGCCGGATCGTAGGTGACGTGAAAGTTTTCCGTCACATACCGGCTGATGGCGCGACGGAGTTTGAGCAGGCCGAAGTTGGAGGTATAGCCGGTCTTGCCGCGTTCGAGCGCATAGATGGCGGCTTCCCGGATATGCCACGGCGTCGTAAAGCCCGGCTCGCCAATGCCGAGGGAGACGACGTTCTCCATCGACTGCACGACTTCGAAAAAGTCGCGGATCCCCGAGCGTGGGATTCCGCGCACGTGTTCGGCGACAAAGTCGCGTTTGCTGACCGGTGCTTTTGACATTTGGTCGGTCACTTTACCAACCGGTTTGCCAAAAGCAAGCGAGGAGGGGACGCGGGTGCAGTTCGAGGGTTTGGGCAACCAAGCCGGTGTAGGCCGACTCTGTGAGTCGGCGTCTGTCCCCGCGCCGCATCGTACTCGTCTCGCGAACGGTTCACCGGGAGGCTCACCCTCCAAGGCAGGAAAAAACTGCGCTAACGACAAAGCGGCGACAAGTCGCCGCACTCCAAAAGCCGGTTGCACCGGCGCGTGTGACTTGGTAATTGATTCGCATGTCCGACAAGCTCAATACAGTTTTCGATCAGCTCTCGAATTCTGGTTTGCCAGTGGGTCCGGAATTGCCGGGCCCCAAGCCGGTCAAGCTGGGTCGCGTCGTGTTGCGCAAAGAAAAAGCGCACCGCGGTGGAAAGACTGTAATTGTCGTTCACGATTTTGCGACCCAGATTACGGGTGCACAGATCGAATCGTTTGCCGGCCAGCTCAAGAAAGCGTGTGGTTGCGGTGGGACGGTCAAAGATCGCACTATCGAAATTCAAGGCGATCAACCCGGTAAGATCCGGGCGCTGCTGGAAGCGGCCGGTTTTCAGGTGGCCGGCGTGAAGTGATTTATAGAAAATCCGGCAGACTTTGGAGGGCGAGGCTCCCGCCGAGCCGTTCGCGAGACGAATACGGCTACGGCTCGGCGGGAGCCTCGCCCTCCAGTTAACCCGATTTCAGCCTTCAACCTTTCAGAGCGTTGGCTTCTCGGTCTCAGTTCGCCGGCGCTGGTCGTCGAGATGCCGGTTCAGGGCATTCAGATAGGCAAGCGCACTGGCTTCGATGATGTCCGTGCTCGTGCCTTTACCGGTCACGATGCGGCCGGCAAATTCGACGCGGACGCTGACTTCGCCGATCGCGTCCTTGCCCTTGGTCACACTGCCCACACTAAAATCCACGAGGCTACCTTTGGTGCCGGTAATGCGGTCCACGGTCTTGAGCATGGCATCGATCGGGCCGTCGCCGGTGCCCGCATCGTTCGTCGGTTCAGTTTGCCCGGCTTGGAGGAGGCGGACGGTAGCAGTCGGGATGACGCCGGTCATCACGCTGAGATAATCCAGTTTCCAGACCTGGGGAACCTCGGTGAATTGGCCTTCGACAATGGCGCGAACGTCTTCGTCGTAGACAGATTTCTTTTTATCGGCGAGCGTTTTCACCTGGTCGGTGACCCGGCGGATTTCGTCATCGCTGAGTTTGTAGCCCATCTCTTCGAGCTTCTGGCGGACGGCGTGGTGGCCCATGTGTTTGCCCCACGTGAGTTCGCTGGACCGGCCGACGTCCTCGGCGCGCATGATTTCATACGTCTCGCGATTCTGCATCATGCCATGCTGGTGGATGCCGGCTTCATGGGCGAACGCGTTCTCGCCGACGATGGCTTTGTTGCGCTGGACGAGCATCCCAGTCATGTGGCTGACGAGCCGGCTGGCCGGGAAGAGCTGTTTGGTATCAATGCCGGTCTGAAAGCCGCCAAAGGCGTCTTTGCGGGTCTTGAGCGCCATGACGATTTCTTCCAGCGAGGCATTGCCGGCGCGTTCGCCGATGCCGTTGAGGGTGCATTCAACCTGGCGGGCGCCGTTGACGACGGCGGCGAGCGAGTTGGCGACGGCTAGGCCAAGGTCATTGTGGCAATGGACACTGATCACAGCTTGCCGGATGTTTTTGACGTGTTCGAAGAGGTACTTGATCAAGACGCCGTATTCATGCGGCACCGCATAGCCGACGGTGTCCGGAATGTTGACGGTCGTCGCGCCGGCCGCGATGACGGCTTCGGTGACTTGCGCGAGAAATTCCGGCTCGGTCCGGGAGGCGTCTTCCGGCGAGAACTCGACATCCTTGACGAGCGCGCGGGCGCGCTGGACGCCTTCGACGGCGCGTTTGATGATTTCGTCCTGGGCCATTTTGAGTTTGTATTGGCGATGAATGGCGCTGGTGGCGAGGAAGACGTGGATGCGGGCGCGGTCGCCGGCCGGTTGGACGGCTGCGCCGGCGCGATCAATGTCTTTATCGACGCAGCGGGCGAGGCCGGCAATGCGCGGGCCTTGGATTTCAGTGGCGATGGCGTGGACGGCCTCGAAATCGCCATCGCTGGCAATGGGGAAACCGGCTTCGATGATGTCCACCTTCAAGCGGGCGAGCTGGCGGGCGACTTCCAGTTTTTCGCGGGTATTCATGGACGCGCCGGGGCATTGCTCGCCGTCGCGGAGAGTGGTGTCGAAGATCAAGACTTGGTCATGCATGTTGTTCCTTTCGCGCCGCCGCGATGCCGGGAAGTCAAAAAACCCACAACCCCCGACAGCGGTCGGGGCAGTGGGTTGAGTGTTTCTTTGAGGTAGACCTTAACCCACTGCCTGCCGCATGCGCAGCAGACCCAACAACGCCAACAGTCGGTTAAGGTTCTGACTCATTGTCGAATATGTAGCCTACGGCGAAGCGAGTGTCAAACGGAAATGACCGGAATGGGGCACATTTGGACACTGCCACCCTGAATGTAGGGCACGCTATTGCGTGCCGATTTCGCTATTAAACAGAGGGAGCGGCACGTAATAGCGTGCCCTACAGGCAATCCGGACGAGGGTGGCAGCGTCCAAATGGGAAGACCAGTCGGATGCGATCAAACAGCCATTCAACCTACGACTTCTGAATGAGTCGTAATACCGATTCAGCACACTGGCGGAAGGCTTGGGCTGGGGCGCTCTCCGGTGCCGCCAGGACGATCGGCACGCCGTTGTCGCCACATTCGCGGATTTCTGAAAACAACGGAATTTCACCGAGCAACGGCACCCCGCGCCGCGTCGCTTCCTGCCCGCCCCCACCGTGGCCAAACACGTCATCGCGCTGCTTGCAATGCGGGCAGACATAGAAACTCATGTTTTCGATGATGCCGAGAATTTTGACGTTCACTTTCTCAAACATCTGAATCCCGCGCCGCGCCACGTCGAGCGCAACATCTTGCGGGGTGGTCACAATCACACCGCCGTCGAGCGCGATGGTTTGAACCAATGAAAGTTGGGCGTCGCCGGTGCCAGGCGGCAAATCCACAACCAAGACGTCGAGCGCACCCCAATTCACAGCGTGGCTGAACTGCTGAATCGCTTTCATGATCATGGGTCCACGCCAGATGATTGGGGCATCGCCATCCACCAGCAGTGCCATACTCATCATCTTCAACCCAAATTTTTCCACCGGATCGAGTTTGTCGTCCGTCACGGTCGGCTTCTCGGTCATTCCCATCATTTTTGGAATACTCGGCCCGTAAATGTCCGCGTCCATCAAGCCGACGGATTGGCCGAGCTGGTGCAAAGCGACGGCGAGATTAACCGCGACAGTGGATTTGCCGACGCCGCCCTTGCCGGAGGCGACTGCGATAATGGTTTTCACACCTGGAATTCCGGGCGCAGTCTGGGAGGGTGCCGCCGCGGGTGTTTTGACGGTCAATTGGACTTTGACCTGGCCAATGTCGGCGCATTGGCGGAGCGCGGTGGTGACGGCGCTTTCAATTTGAGCTGGAAGATTCGGTTCGCGGGTTGCAATTTGCAGGCCAACCGTCACATCATTTTTGCCGGTAATGGTGATGGTTTTGACGAGGCCGAAGCTGACAATATCGCGGCTGAACCCGGGGAACTTGACGGTTTGCAGGACGGAACGGATTTGGTCTTCAGTGAGCAGGGTCATAATAATTTCAGATTATTGGATGGTGATGAGCGGGGCCGGGGCAGGGCGTTGGCGCTGGAGTAAATCGGCCAGGGTGGTCCGTGCGAGAACTTCGTTCACGCGGCTTTGTGCTTCGGCGAGCACGCCACAGAGCACGCAGCTTTCGAGGCGCTGGTCGGAAACGACGCACGCCGGGTCTTCGGTTACACATTTCTGCAGAGCGAACGCCCCTTCCACGCAATTCAGGATGTCGAGCAGGTTTACGTTGGCGGGCGGGTGGGCGAGGGTGAATCCGCCGCCGGCTCCCCGTTGGGATTGGACGAGGCC
>Ga0316231_1001920_pt1 | contig 21396 bp, 19 predicted proteins | sample TBH18027metaG_FD_206002 | JGI IMG/M metagenome (GOLD analysis project Ga0316231, IMG submission 206002) | Freshwater microbial communities from Trout Bog Lake, Wisconsin, USA - TBH18027 | ecosystem: Environmental > Aquatic > Freshwater > Lake > Hypolimnion/Profundal zone | place: USA: Wisconsin...
CCCCTCGAATTTCCTCGCGGACGTGTCTGGGGTGACGGGGCCACTGACCAACATAGGCTTGGTCCAGCCGGTGGCCGGCTCACAGTCCGGCTGGCTCGGCGGGAGCCAGAACGTGGCCTATCTTTCCCAGCCAGGGGGTGTCACCGACGGCAATCCTTTGATGCAATACCTGGCCATGCCTGCCATCACGATTTCCTCTAACTTCACCATTTGCGCGTGGTACTACCCTACAGTTTTGACAACTTTTTCCAGGGTTTACGATATAGGGAACGGCGCGAATATTAACAATATTATTCTGTTTCTAGATTCTAATCCTGAGGAATCTGATATGGTTGTGTACGTTTCCTTCAATCAGATATCCGTCACAAAATCTAATGGATGGATCCCCAATGTTTGGCAACATTCCTGCCAAGTACTATCTGCTGGAACCTACTTGACTGGCTATTACAACGGAGTTGCGTTTTCAACCTTCCACGGCAGCACAGTGTTTAGTGGCGCAACATACACCAACGGCAACGGCTGGTTCGGACGATCCCATTGGGCAAACAATCTGTTCACTGGATACCTCGACGAGCTGCGGATCTTCAACCGAGCGCTGACCGCGGCGGAGGTCGCGGCGGTCTACGCCTTCCAAGGCGACGCCGGCAGCCCTCTCCTGCTGGTCGCGTGCACCCCCGCATGCTCAGGCGCGGCGCCGTTCGGGCACTGCACGCCGCTGGGCGCGCCCGTCTGCTGCGGCAACGGCCAGTACTTTGTCGAGGGCGCGTCCACCGCGTGTCAGACCTGCGGGACGGGGTTCTACGCGCTCGGAAACACGACTTTTTGCCTGCAGTGCCAGGTCGGCGCCTTCGCCTCCGCGAGCGGGGCAGGCTCGTGCCAGCCCTGCGCCGCCGGCTCCTTCAACACAGGCTTGGGCCTTTCGGTATGCACCTTTTGCGCCGCGGGCCTCTATACCGCCGCGGCAGGGCTCTCGTCCTGCGCTTTGTGCTCGCCTGGCCTCTACGGCAATGCGACCGGCCTCTCCGCCTGCGCGCCGTGCGCTGCGGGGCTCTACGCCAACGCGAGCGGCCTCTCGGCCTGCGCGCCGTGCGCGCCGGGCCTCTACGCCAACATGAGCGGGCTCTCCGCCTGCGCGGCGTGTGCCGTCGGCCAGTACTCCAACGTCACTGGCGTCTCCGCCTGCGGAGTCTGTCCAGCCGGCTACATCTCGGCCCAGACCGACGACACCGCCTGCACGGCGTGCGCGGCAGGATCCTACGCCAGCTCCTCCGGCTACTCCGCGTGCACACTGTGCTCGACAGGCCTTTACGGCGGCACAGGCAGCCTCTCGGCCTGCGCGCTCTGCGCCTCGGGCCTCTACGCCAACGCCAGCGGGCTCTCGGCCTGCTCTCCATGCGCTTCTGGCCTCTACGCCAGCTCGAGTGGTCTCTCGTCCTGCTCCGTCTGCACGACCGGTCTCTACGCCAACGCCAGCGGGCTATCCGCATGCGCACAGTGTGGGACAGGCCTATACGCCAGCGCGAACCAGCTGTCCGCCTGTGCCGCCTGCGCGTCAGGCCTCTACGCCAGTTCCGGTGCCCTTTCCGCCTGCTCCGTGTGTGCCACCGGGCTGTACGCCAACGCGAGCGGCCTGTCCGCCTGCGCCCGCTGCGCCGCGGGCGTCTACGCCAGCGCCTCCGGCCTGTCCGCCTGCTCGTCGTGCGCCGCGGGCCTATACGCCAACGCCACCGGGCTCTCAGCTTGCGCCTTTTGTGGCGTCGGGCTCTACGCAGGCGCCACAGGCCTGTCCGCCTGCGCTCTTTGCTCCAAGGGCCTATACGCCAACGCCACAGGCCTCTCCGCCTGCGCCGCCTGCGCCGCAGGCCTCTACGCCAACACCACTGGCCTCTCCGCCTGCGCCCTCTGCTCCACCGGCCTCTACGCCAACGCCACCGGCCTCTCCGCCTGCGCCCGCTGCCCGCTGGGCGCTTACGCCGGCTCCGCCGGCCTCTCCGGTTGCGCCCTCTGCGCCGCGGGCCTCTACAGCCCCTCCGCCGCCCTCTCCGCCTGCTCCTCTTGCGCCCTCGGCCTCTACGCCGGCTCTCTCGGCCTCTCCACCTGCGCGCCGTGCCCCGCGGGCCTCTACTCCAGTGCGCCCGCCCTTTCCGCCTGCGCCCTGTGCGCCGCCGGCCTCTACGCCAACTCCACCGGTCTCTCCCTCTGCGCCGATTGCCTGCCGGGCCTCTACCAGCCTCTGAATGGCTCGAGCGCGTGCGACGTCTGCGCGCCGGGCTCGTACCAAGATGCCGACGGCGCGACCGACTGCGCACTATGCCCCGAGGGCGACTACGGGCCGGCGGCCGGCGCGTCCTCCTGCTTTACCTGCCAGGCCGGAAAGTACGGTAGCGCGCCTGGGCTCGTTAACGGCACCGGCTGCCTGACGTGCCTCGCGGGCGACTACTGCCCCAACGGCCTGCCCATCGCCTGCCCGCCCAACACCAACAGCTCGGCCGGCGCCGCCACGCAGGCCGACTGCTTCTGTCTCGGCGGCTACGGGTGCCAGGCCTACGAAAACGTGAGCATCGCGGTTTATTTTCAGGGCAACTTCACCGCCCTTCTAGCGCTCGCCGAGGCCCTCACGGCGGCGCTCGGCGGCGCAGGATACGAGATCATTTACGAATCCTCGTAGTCCGAGACGACGAGGTCCTCCATCGCCGCCATCGCCGCCAGCGCCGCCATCCTCACCGCCGCAGCCCCCTGCGGCTTCCCGCGGCCGCAGAAAGGCTTGTGCTTCTTCCAATCCTTGACCTGGCACTCCCTGCCGCAGTACAGGCGCTCCTCCCCTGTGGCCTTGAAGCAGTCAATGCAGCGCATCGCCTTCTCGGGCGTCTTGCCACAAAAGATACAAAGCTCGCCTACGTCCGTGACAAACGCAGCCGGCCCCTTCTCCTGCAGGGCCAGGAAGCGCTCACTCTGCGGGTTGCCGATGCAATGCTTCCAATGATTGGGCCTCGCCGCCTCGAAGCAATCCGCGTTGCAGAAGTAGACGTTGCGGCCGCCGCGGAAGCAGCGATTGCACTTGAACATCCTCCCCTTTGCGTAGCGCATGCAGAAAGCACATACTTTGTGGCGGAAATCCGCCACGGAATATGCGAGACTTTGGCTTGGGCGGCCGAGATTGATCTGAACGAACGCATTGCCATCCGTCGGCTGAAAAATGCGCCACTTCCCGATGACGTCAAAGTCCACAAATACGATTGCCATCTGAAATTTCTTGGTAGGGAAATCCGGGCACTTGTATCCCAAAAACAGGATGTGGCGGGTAAGCTCCACCGCCTGCAAATCCGTAATTGGGCTTGGGTCGTTCGAAAGCACAATATCGTGAAAACAAACATCGCCCTTAGTCACTTGCTCGTGCCTCCAGAACACTTTTTTGTTTTCGTCTTTCAAATGCCTTTTCCCGTCTGGACCAACGTGAAAAAACGTTTCAGGGCAGCGGTGAAATGCGGCCGTCAATCGATTTTCATTTTCGATTCGAGCTTGCAGGTCCATTGCACCGAACGGCCACAAACTGAAACGCTTCGATTTATTTAAATATTCCGCCCGTGACGCCGTTCTACAGCTTGCCACAATAAAATGTTCGCGGAGTCGCTCGGACCAAATAAAATAATTTTGCTTGGCCCCTAGTCCCGTGACACACGTCGATAAAAACCGAAATCGATTTTGGCCGATCCACTTTTTGTGCGCCATGCCAATGTGGGACAAAGCTTCTTTCTTCCTTCCTCACAATCTGATGGCTTGCGCCATGAATCGCATTCCTCCGTCCTGTCTTGAAGCCTTTCCTAACAAACCGTCCGAACAAATGCCGGATTGCCAAGAAATCGACATCGACATGAACAAAGTTCATTGGAAGCGTGCTGTTTTCAACAGCTTCGGCGTGGAGGTTATTACGATCGACATTTCCGAGCATATGATCGAAAATGTCAAGGTGCACGAAGTGACGCCCAAAATTCTGATGGTGGAATATACCGACGCCGGCGACGCCTCACTCCAAACGTTTGTCAAGGCGTACATCTTTATCGACAATATGGTTACCGGCCAGTGGATGCAGGCGGAGAATATGAAGGGTCTCCCGATGATCGCGATTCATGTGGAGGATCAGGACAAGAACTACCGCGTCGCCGTCGCGGACTTTCGTTACTACGTGTGCACCAACCCGACCTGCAACAAGTCTCTCGACAAGACGCCCGACCGCTACGAGTGCCCGGACTGCCTCCTCTTGGACCACCGCGTCTTTTTCTGCAACCGTGCATGCTTCGACGCCGGCAAGGAGTACCATCTGACCAACTGCGTCGCCTCCCTCGATTTGCCGGCCGACCGTCTCCGCCAGCTGCCCGTCCGTGCCACCGTTGCCCCCGATACTTTTTTTATTCAGGACGGGCAGGGCATGCTCTTCCAGCAGGCCGACACCGCGCCCAAGTTTTGTGTCGTTTGCGCCAAAGGAGGCGACGACCTCCGCCGCTGCAAGCCCTGCTTCCGCAAGCTCAATGTTTGCGTTTACTACTGTGGCATGGAGTGCGCCAAGGCGGACCGTCGCCATCACCTCCCGACGTGCGGCAAGAACCGCGTCATTCACTCTCATCCATAGTTGGCCCGCCCCGTCCGCCCCGCCCGCCCCGCCCGCCCGCCCGCGCCGCCCGCCCGCGCCGCCCCGCGCCGCCCCGCGCCGCCCCGCCCCGCCCCGCCGCTTCTGGCGCCGGCGCGCCTGGTGCCTGGCGCCCCAAGACGCTTGTCTTGAATAAACCGCGCGCGCCTAGTCCATGTCGAGGAAGGAGAGAGGGTCCATGACGACCCGCACTTGCACTTGCGGGAACGAGAAGATGCGCGGCAGCGCCGTGCACAGGAACGTTTGCTCCGAGATGAACCACCGCAGCGTCTCCAGCTCGCGCGGCCCGTCGCGGAATTGAAGCGTCGTGTACTCGAACCCGCCGCAGTTTTCCGCGTCCGCCGGTAGGTACTTCCCGCCAAAGGCGCCCGTCACGCCGTTCTCGTCCGACTCCAGGCAAAGGTCGGCCGAGCGCGCCAGCAGCACCGAGGCCCCCGACATGCTGCGCGTGCACACGGCAAACGAATACCTCAGCGGGCGCGCCATCTCCCGCACGTTGAGCGCGAGGGTCCGCACGCACGAGCGCGCCAGCGTCGCCGAGAGAACGGTGTTGTTGGGCTCCGGACCTGGCCCCGTTCCTCGCCGCGTTCTCGCCAAGCCCTCTGCTGCGTCCCGCGGCGACTCCATGAAGGACACCTCAAGAGGCGATGCCAGCGGCAGCGCGTCGGGGTCGTGCGGTGGCACCGACGTCATCTGGAGAGGGAACTCGGTGATGCATGCCGGCCGCACCGCGTCGTCGCCTTCATAGACGAAGATTGTGAGTGTCACGCGGTGGATCCGCAACAACGTCTGCATCGCAGCCTCCGCCGGCATGTCGGACTGGCTCGACACAAGGATTGCCGCCGCCAGGCCCTCCTGCTCCCTCTCCAGCGAGTCCTGTGCGCCGGAGCGTCAGCCAGCGCACAAGAGAGCGAGTCGCCTTTGCCTGCGCACCTTGGCCCGCTCGACGTTCACGCGCGCCTGCATCGCCTGGCGGAAGTGCGCCGGAAGGCACAAAGGCGCCAGCGTGGACTCGTGGCCCGCGCGGCACATGGGGCACTGCATGGCGTTCTTGTAGAAATGGTATGTCAAGTGCATGGCCGAGAACGAATGCCCGCAGTCCAGCTGCATTTTGCGGTATAACCGGTTGTCGTCGCGGTACGTCACTCCGGGCAGAAATTCGAGATCGCAGGCCTCCATCGGCTCGCAGCTGATGGGGCACTCTTCGCCAGGATCGGGCGCGCTGAGACATACGGTCATCCATTTCGCCGTCTCAACTGGGCCATGCGATCGCCATGTAAAGTACACTTTGGTTGCAAGCGGCGTCGGGAGATATTCAGGCAGCCGCGCGCCTGTGTCAGCTGGAACTTCGGACATGTCTTTCCCACACATACACCACGGCTCCCACCCCAAATATACACGCTTTTTTTTTCTAGCTGTAAAGATTTATTAAAAGGCCTGCCGGCTTACGCGGCCCGGACCGCGGCCCACAGGGCCTCGGCGGCCGCCGTGAACCGCGGGCACGACCTCAGCGTGTCGATCACCAGCCACTGGTCGATTTCGTCAAAACTCGACGGGCGCGAAAAGTGCGAGAACAACCCGTCCATCATGGCGTCGTCCATGCGCAGACGATTGTCCTTGAGCGTGTACACACCCAACACTCGCTCGATCAGCAGCCCCCAGTCGACGAAGCCGCGCAGCGCGTCCAGGAGTCCTGGCGGGAGCGTGCACTGCCCGTCCTCCTCGTCCTCCTTGTGCAGGAAGGCGTCGATCAGATCGAACAGCTGTTTTTGCAGGTCCTCGTCCAATGCGGGCATCTCCTCCTTCGTGACGGGCCCGCCGCGAACGACAAAGGCCCGCCAGACGTCGAACAAGGCGAACACGACCCGTTCGAGGTACCGATACACATCGCCTCTGGACCATCCTGCGTCGTCCTTTTTCACACGAATGCGCCATGTAAGGTGCATGTCAAAGGCAGGGGCGTGCTTCGGCGCCGGCTCGCCCTCAGGCTCCGATTTCGCTTCGGCTTCCTCCTCTGGATCCTTCTCCGACTCGGAAGTCGAATAGGGCGACTTCTCGTCCCCATCCGCCTCCGAGTCCCGTCGGGAAACCACCTTGGCGCGCGGCGGCTCCTCCGCCGTGGGGGACGCGGCCCGCTTGGCGCCCCTTGCAGGTATGTTGAAGAACTCCTCGAATTCGACCAGTTTTTCCGGCTGTGGGTTCTTGACGCTCTCCAGCATCCGCGCCCAGCTCTCCGGCAACCGCCTGCCTTTCGCCTTCGTGTAGCCCATCGCCTGCATCTCCGCGTCCGCCTCGTCCATGGCCTTGGCCGACTGGAGCCAGCGCTGGTCCAGCACAGTCTTCCAGTGCACCGTGCCGCATTTGTAGTACTCCTGCGGCATCTGCTCCTTCCGCACGTACTTCTGGCTGATCGGCCAGCCGTTTCGGCTTAACGACGTGTAGTACACGCGCAGGATACACAGGTGCTTCTCTATACCCTCAGGAATGTACGGCAGCACATCCATTTTGTGTTTTTTCTGTTTAACGACCGTCATAGGCTCGAGCTTCTTGAGCTCATCCCGCACCTTCGGGTGCACCAGATCCCAATCCAGCGGCTTGCTCAGGCGAAAGAACCCGTCGGGCACCACAGTGTAAAGGTAGAACAGCAGCTCACCGTCGAGTTTGACCCTGAACGCCAGCAGATCCCCGCCGGGCCGGTTCCTGACCTTGACCGCGAGGACCGTGCGGGTCTGTTCGGCGCCGTACTTGTCCCTCGTGACTTTGAACTCGCTGCCACTCGCGCCCCAATGGTGCCTGCTCAAAACAAAGCCCTCGATCTTCCGATCCCGCGCCTCCTGCAGGAGATGCTCGACGAGGTCCTTGCTCTTGAAGCGCCCGCGCTCATCGCCCTTGCCCCAGAGGCCCGCCGTGCACTTCTTCCACAGCGTGGACTGGACCCGCTTGACCACCGTGCTGCCGCGCTTCACCACGTAGTTCAGAACCTGCTCCGTGGTGAAGGAAAAGCACGGAAAACCGTGCCCGCCGATCTCGGCCACGCCGTACACGTAGATGCACAGCTGTGTCCTCGACTGGCGCGGGGGTCTTCCGCGGGCGGTCACGGATGGGTTCTTAGTTTCCCAAGAGACCAGCGAGCTTACAGCCGAGTAACCGAGCTCCTTTCCGTCGAACTCGGCCACCAGCTCCGCGAAGAGCACGATGCCAGGCACGATGTTGAAGTGCTGCTCCGCCCTCACCCCTCCCAGGTAAAGTGTGCTCCTGTCCTTGCGATTCAAGGCGTCGAACACCCAGCCGGATGGCTCCTGGCGGAACACGACCACGCAGCCGTGGCCGTCGTGCTTCACCGCCGCGCGCACCGACGTGGCTTCGTTCAAAAACGTCTCCGCCTTCCATTCCTGCTGCGGCTTGACGTCCCACGGCGGTCGCCCGCCGCGCTGGTTGAACTGGTAAGCCCCGATCTGGTCGAGTGCCAGCCTCGTCTCGCGAGGAATCAACTGCTCCTTCAACCCGTCGGCATCGCCGGTCCGCAACGAACGCTCCCGCCACATGCAGGCAACACGCACCGCGAGCGCGGCGCGTTTAAATACTAGCTTTCGAGTACAAAAGCGCGGCGGCCTCATGCCACGCGCATGTGGGACGCCTTCTTCTGCGATCTCAACTACCTGTCGGCCGATCTCGTCACCGGCAAGAGCATCCCGGTCCTCGTCGCGGTCGCCACTCTCCCCTTGGACCCCAACCTCCTCGGCACCATGGTCCTCTTCGGCGTCCTCTTGGGCTCGCTCGTCACCCTCCTCCGCGCGTGGGGCTCGGGCGGCGACCCGCTCCTCGCGTGGGCCGTCCGCTTCCTCAACCACGCCTTCGCAGCCTTCCTCAGCCTCTCGCTCCTCCTCCGCCTCGCGGCCACCATCTACCCCTCTGGCCTCACCCTCTCCCTCCTCCCCGCCTTCTGCGTCGTGTGCCAGTACGTGCCGGAGCGGCCCGCCACCACGCTCCTCCTCGTCCTCGTCTCCCTCGCGCTCTTCTTCCTCTGCATGGCCTACGAGGCCGCCGCGGTGCTCGCGCCGGCCCCGCGCGCCGCGTGGGGCCAGCGGCATCTCATGATGGCCGCGGAGCACGACGCCCGCATCGACCCCTCCGTCTCCGGCAGTCTCCTCCACAGCCTCGTCGTCGCGGGCCTCGCCTACTACGGGACCGCCAACCATGGCCCCTTCTACAGCTCGCCAGGCTACAAGCGCTACACCTCGGTCCAGTTCGTCTACAACCGCGCCTACTCCGTCTGGCCCACCCTCACCGCCGCCATGCTCCGCGCCTACGTCTACCTGCGCACCGCGTGGTTCTCGGGCAACGCGCTGCATTTAATGCTCCACGGGCGGCGCGGGCCGCTGCCCTGCGCCTGCCTCTACGTCGCCGTGCTCCTCGTCTCGGCCGCCTGGAGCTGCACCCAGATCACCGAGCAGGTCCTCACGGTCTTCGTGGCCGACAAGACCAAGATGCGCATGTACTCCGCCGTCGCCCTCCTCGCGGTCGCCTACTTGTTCCGCTGGGGCTCCGAGTGGGGCGGCTTCGCCGCCGCGGCCCTCGTCGCGGGCGCGGGCCTCTGGGCCTAGCGGCGTGCAACCGCGGCCCCGAGGCCGCGAGGCTATTTAAGGGGCGGGGTCGGGCCTGCCACCAGAGGTCACCCGCCTACCCCCTAAACTATTTTAAAACTATTTTAAAACTAACTTAAAATAACTTAAAAATACTATAAAACTGAACTAAAGCCTAACCAATAAAGCACACACGCACCGCAGTGGAGCTGGCTTGCCGGCGGCCTTCAAAACGGTTTTGTACTCCCCCTCAGTGATCCTCACCCACGGATGCCTGCGCCTCTCAGAGCCCTCCACCACAGTCAAGCAATGCTTGTCCCCTCTCAGCTCACACACGCTGCATGTGCTGTACACGATCTCGCCATCCACAGCCACAAACACGCCGTTGCTTGAGTGTACGTGCACTTCGGGGGGGTCTTTGCAGAGACGGAGCGGGCAGGGCATGCCAGTGACTCGTGCCATGTTGAGGGAGACGCCTTTGGGGAGGTAGTCGTGGAGGGAGCTGTGCACATAGCCGCCTGCCTGTTGCGCCTTCAGTTTTATTGCCTTGCTTTTTTTGCAAACACACAACAATACCTGCAGGCACGGCATGCTGCTGTTGCACTCTCCCCCGCCCAGCGCTGACGCCAGCCAAGCCGGCAGGAACTCCGGAGCTCGGGGGTTGCGAACGGCGGCCTTGTGCCGCTTAGTAGCGCCCCCCCCCACCTGCGGCGCGGCGCGGGCCGTTGTTGGGGTTCGAGCCCCCAGCGCCGCAATAAAAATAGAAACGCACCTCCACCTCGTCGCGCGCGCCGGCGAGGTAGCCCGCGCAGTCCGCGGCCGGCGGCGTGTAGGACGCGTGATACAGCATCCGTAGCGCGCGCTCGGCCCCGAGCGCGGCGATGGTCGGCTCCGCGCCGGCCCAAGGGAAGTCGCGCCGCGACTCCTTCCACGGCAGGCTCTTGTCACGCCCCTCCCACTCGATTACGAGCGAGTACTCCACCTTGGGGCACGGATCCTCCCGCCGCTTCCGGCTGAAGCACGTCGAGTAGCCGTGGCTGCCCCCGAAGGTGCGCCAGTCCGCGCCGATCCACGGCTGATCGATCTCGTCCTCGCCCAGCCCCGCGAAGCTCTTGCACTCCGCGGCCGCCTTGAGCTTCGAGAGGAACGGCGCGATCGCCCGGTTGCACGCCTCGCTGTGCTGGCCCTGCCGCCGCGGTTCAGAGGCGGCGCGCGCGGCGGCGCGCGGCCCGGCGCACCTTAGGATGGCCGGCCAGGTTGAACGTGAAGTGCATCGAGATCTTCTCGCCGCCCGAAATCGGCCGCGACTTGTCCTTGACCGTGCAGCGCACCCGCTCCGACCGGTCCAGCATCCCGACCTTCACCAGCCGCTGCACGAACCACGTCGGGAACGCCTCGGCGGCCGCGCGCGCCTCGGCGGCCGTGCGGCGGCCGCCGAGCATCGGCGTCTCCACCTCCCAGTCGATCAGCAGCCGCGACGCGCGCCCGACCCCCCAGCAGTGCTCGTAAATTTGCTGGACGTCGAACGCGGGCTCCTCCTCAAATGCCGTGCACTCCCCGCACTCCAGGAGCGCGAGAATTTTCCGGAGGCCGTCCTGCCAGCACTGGAACACAAAGAAGGCCGAATTCGAGCTGCCGCGCGTCTGAAAGCAGAACGTCTGGTACGGGCGCGGCCAGTGCTCCTGCGCGGCCTTCTGGATCGCGCGCTCCTTGCCGCCGGCCCCGCGGTCCACCACAAAATTTTGCGGCGCCACCGGGTGGATGCCGCACGCGTTGAACTCTTTGCGCAGGCGCTGGAAAAAGCCGTCGCGAAAGGAGCCGCTGTTCAATCGATCGACCGAAACGTCCAAATCGCGCATGAAACCGAGCAGATCGCGCCCGAAAAAACTGGCCTCCAGCAAATCGGGATTCCTCAACCAGAAAAGCAAGGTGAAATCGCATCCTCGGGACTTCAGCAAGCCGATCGCTTGCTTTGCGATTTTTTCGCCTTCGCTCATTGCGAACAGAAAAAAAAATTATTACAGCTGTAATCGTGGTAAACACGCGGCCAGCCCGTCACGCGAAACGTTACCAAAAATTATTTTAAACCAGTTTCATCACCCAAAAAAAAACGATTCCTCTGCTGTCAAATCGGGCACTCTTTTTTAATTTACACGTTAATCGATTTTTATCAGCGTTTACACGTCCACTGAAATGGAAATGGAAAGGAATCCAGTCGCCTCTCTCGCCCAAAAGCTCAACATCAAGCCCGCATCGCCCAACTTTCGCACGCTCCAATGCTTCTTCAACGAATATTACAAGGAGGCCGAGGACGAACTCCAAGAAACCATGCAGCAGATCCATGAACTGCGCGAGGAAAACGACAACCAATCGGTTCTGCTTCAGGAGGCGCAGAAGCGGACCGATTTTCTCGTCACGCAGATGTGCGAAATCAACGAAAAATCCAAGGTGTTTCAAAACCAAATCTCGGCGCTCAAGAACGAAAACTTCACGCTCGGGCAACAGATCGAGTACCAGCGATCGCAGCTCTGGACGTACGGCAACAGCAACGTCAACCTCAGCGACACGCTCACCAAGGCCCTGGCGCAGCGCGACCTGTTCCGCGCCAACTACCTCGCGTGCCTCAACGCCTTTCAGGATTCGCACAGCCCCAAGATCTTCGAGGAGACGCTGGAGGCCGTCGGCGCGCAGACGGACAAGCTCGCGCTGATCCTCCGCACCTGCATCGGCATCTCCTCCGCCTCGCCGCCCATGGCCGAGATCGCCATGCCGGCGTCGCCCGCCGAGCCGGAGACGCCGAAGTCCACCGAATGGGACTCCAAGCTGGACAGCAAGAATTCGGACCTGACCGAGACCAACCTGCGGCTTCGCCAGTGCGTCGCCGACCTCAGCGCCGAGGCCAAGGCCCTGTCGCTCTTCGCCGAGGACGTCTGCCTCGATAGCACGCTTCTTCACAAGCGCGTGCTGGACCTCGTCCGGGAGAACGATCAGCTCGAGAACGACATTGCCCAGCGCGGTGAGACCGCCCGACTTCTCCTCGACGACTCCCTGAGCCGCAACTTAGAGCTCGCCGTCGAGCGCTCGCGCTGCGCAGATCTCGCCGCCGCGGTCGACCGGCGCTTCGAGGAGGCCGCCGCTGTCCGCGCCGACCTCGAGGCCGAGCGCGCCGCGCACCTCTGGGTGCGGGCGCAGTACGAGACGGAGATCAAGGCCATGGCCGAGCGCGTCGAATACTTCAAGACCGAACTGGAGGCGGAGCGGGGGCGCGGCGAGGCGGAGCGGGCGCGCGCCGTCGACGCCGCCAAGAAGGAGAGCAAGACGGAGATCTGCAACCTCCAGAAGCAGCTGGACGACGTGCGGAGCAAGAACGCGCGCCTCGAGAAGGACAACAAGTACTACCTCGACGGCTTCAAGACGCACGCGGCGCGGCTCCGCCAGGAGATGGCCGAGTTCGCCGTGGCCTGCAACAGGCGCGTCGACGCGGTGGCCGACGATATGTGCAAGTGCAAGGCCCGCCAGAACGAGGCCGTGGACGCCGCCTACCGCGAGATCCAGCGCGTGAAGCTGTACAACAAGAAGCAGCGCGAGGCCATCCAGTACCTCCAGGTGAAGCTCGAGACCTTCGAGAACGGCTCCAAGCGCGAGCGCGACGAGTTCGCCATCACGCGCGACGCCTACGAGGCGCAGCTCGCCGAGCTGCGCGCGCAGCTCGACATATGGAAACAAGTCGAGGAGCGCCACATGAGCACGGAGCCCCTCGCGCAGCAGGTGGCCGCGAGCTACGACCGCGCGAACGGGCACCTCGCGGCCATGGCCGGCCGGCAGCGGGAGATCGACGGCCTGCGCGCCCAGCTTGACCAGGCGCAGCGCGCGCTCAAGAAGCGCGACGCGGAGGCGCGCAAGCTCGCCGAGATCAAGGAGGAGAACGAGCTGCGCATCGTGGGCCTCACGGCCGAACTCGACCGCCTCGCGTCGCGCGGCCGCCGCGGCCGCCGCACCGGCCCCACCGCCGCGGACATCGCAGGGGAACTCCAGCACGCCGTCATGACGTCGGAGACGGCGAGCGAAGCCAAGCAGAAGCTCGAGGCGGCGGGCTGGCGCGTCGAGGGCAACGGCAAGGTCGTCGTAACGGATCTGCGCGAGTTCGCCGAGGCGCCCGCCGAGACCCTCGAGCTCCTCCACGCCGCTTAGGCCTCGTCGGCGTCGGCCGAAGGCGCGTCGGCGTCGGCCGAAGGCGCGTCGGCGTCGGCCTCGGCCTCGGCCGGCGGCGAGTCGGCCATGTGGCCCAGGCGGGCGCGCGCCATGAGCAGCAGCGAGCCGTAGCTCTTCGTTTCGTAGTACTTCCGGTCCCGAGCCGGTTTTTCCTGAAATAAAATGGACTGCGCGGCCATCCACTCGCACATCTTGCGGTGCACGCCGTCCCCTATTTTGATGGAGTCGAGCTCGGCGAACTCGATGGGCGGCTTGGGGCCCTCGAAGTAGGTCTCGATGTGCTCGCGCGTATACTGCCGGTACAGGCCAAACAATGCGGGCGCGTCCATATCGAACCCGCCGGCGCCGAGCGCGTGCATGAACTTCTGGAACGCGAATATCTGCGCCTTCTCCCGCCGCCCGTTGGCCGCCTTGTCGTTGCGCTCCGCCGCCTCGTTGAGGCAGCGCGAGATGAGCGTGTGCGTCGTCGTCGTGCGGTCCTCGCCGGGCGCGCTCAGTTCGAGCGGGTCCCTGCTCTCCACCCTGACGGGAAGGGGCGGATACGGGAGGCTCATGACCACCATGGTGCGCATCTCTCGCAGGTCATCCACCATGTGTGGGCAACCTGGAATTTTCAAGGCACCGCCATGATACGACCATGCTTTTTTAATGTCGTGGCCATTGTATTTAAAGGGGCGGCGTTCCGTGTGCATTCGGCTACCGACTCGATGGTCTTTGTTTTTGTTGTAAACAACTGCACAATCGTTGATTTGATTGTGGATATGCAGGATCGCAGACTTGAAGTGGTTGTTGCTAATACGCCATCCATTTACTTACTTACGGAGCAGGCTACCGACCAGGTGCTGAAAGCCATCCAGGATCTGATCGCCGAAGACGCCGTCATGGAGATCGGCGTGCCGTTCGCGTTCGGCTTTATTTCGGTGAGACGGCTTCGCGGGAAGAGTTTCAACTTGAGTTGCACAGTCTGTTTTGGAGGGCGCCAGTCGACGCGGCAAGTGCGTGTTTGCCCAGACTTCAAGGCCCTGTTTCCTGATTACACGGTAAATTGCGTGCAAGACCTTCCGCGCTGGCTCCAGGACGGCCAAGTGAACATCGCCGAGAGATTGCGGCGGGGCTACTACACGCCCGACATGATCAGCGTTTACGCCTTGTACAACGCACGCTTGATCGCCCACGCCGACGATAGCACGGATGCCGACGCCGACGAGCGGCGCCGCGCTTGAACGCGCATGGCGCGGAATAAACCCTATTACTCACATGATACGGTCATTCATCGCGCGTGTAATCAAAATACAAAAGCCGGCCCCGCGCGCCCGCGCCCGATGGCCTTCCTCTTCGGCGGCGCGCGCGAGGCCAGCGGCCGCAACCCGATCCGCGACCTACAAACGCAGGTGCGGGGCAGCGTCCGCGCCAGCGACCGCGAGCTCCTGCGCATCGAGCGCGAGGAGAAAGCCCTCCTCGCCCAGCTGAAGAAGTGCGGCACCGCCGACCGCATCGACGAGGCGCGCGCCAAGGCGCGCGAGCTCGTGCGCGTGCGCGCGCACCGCGCGCGCCTCAGCGGCCTCAAGACCGGCCTCAACGGGCTCTCGCGCCAGCTCGGCGAAATGGGCTCCTCACACCGCATGCAGGAGGCCCTCGCGCAGACCACTTTAATGCTGCAGCGCCTCAACGGGCAGCTGGGCCTGGCGGGCACGCAGCGCATGATGATGGAGTTCGAGCGGCAGAGCTCGCAGATGTCGGCCAAGCAGGAGGTCGTGGACGACGCGCTCGACGCCGCCTTCGAGGCCGACAATGAGCAGGCCGACGCCGACGACGCGGTCCTGCGCGTGCTGGAAGAGGCGGGCCTCGACGAGGCCTGCAGGGTCTTCCGCTTTAAGACGCAGCAGCCGGCCGGCGACGCCTCCGCCGAGGACCTCGACTCGCGCCTCCGCGCCCTCCGCTCGCCTTAGGCGTCGGCGTCCGGCGGCGCGCGGGCGTCCTTCAGAAACCTGCGCTTCGGGTCAGATGGGCCTCGCTGGAAAGACAAGCGCGAAACGCACCCGAAGAGCAGGCGGATCCGCGCGCGGATCGGCGAGAAGGGGTCGTTGTCGTTGCGGGTCGCGGGGGCGCCCAACGCCACCTCGCGCCACAGATTATCCGGGCCGACGTTGACGAGCGCCGACGGGGCGTCCGCGATCCGCGCGCCCATCACCGGGTGGAAGTGCTCCGGCGCCAGCGGCGGCTCGTCCTCCGGCGTGGGGCGGTACTCGAAGGTGATGCGATACTTGCCCAGAACGTCCTCCCAGAATCCGACGAAGCGGCAGCTGAAGGCGTCCCGCTGCGAGCTGGGCGGCTCCCCGTCCCACCGGAAGGTCTCGCGGCAGGCGTCGCAGCGGCACCGGATGCGCGCCTTGTTGATGGACGCCATCAGCGCTTTGAGTGCGGTCGCGCTGAATTTGGCGTAGAACAATTCCATCTGCAGGTCCAAAACTTCGTCCTCAAGATGCCTGCTCGGCGTTCGTCAAAAAAAATTATTTCGAACAATTTCAAGCATTTCGAAAAATGCAGAGAAAAATGCCCGGCAAGCATTTCGAACAATTTCAAACACTTCGAATTTTTTCGAAATCACATTTGGCGTAGATTCATGTCGTGCTTGCGGCGCCGAAGTTCGCGAATATTGTTGTTCAGTTCCCGAATCCTCTCCCGCTCAACTCCGAGGTTGTGAATGAAGCCGTCGGGCGCCACCTCGGTGAAATTGTTGGATCGCGTAATCGCGTTTGCCATTTTGCCCGTCAGTCTTCCGAATTTTTTATGGCCCGCGCCGTGACTTTCCATTACAGCAATTTTTTTTTGCGGTTTCAGCTCGCAACAAACATTTTTGAAAAATCTCGGTTCACAAAAATTCGAGATCGAAATTTCCACGCAACATGCTCTTGGACGACGCTCTCTCCCTCGTCTGCAGCGAAATATGCCTGCAAATCCATTCGGCCATCGATGCCGCAATGCAGCCCGTCGTGATCAGCACCGGCGAAATTTCCGAAAACGATCACGCGTCCTGGCTAGTGGAGGACACGCATTTCTTCACTCTGATCAAGACCAAAACATCCACGCTCGCCTTCTGCCACGGCAACCAGACGCTCTTCTACGCCCGCCCTGACTTTGCGCTGGCGCCGTCCACCCCCGAGGGGCACTCCTTCCTAGCGCAAGTCGCCGAGGACAAGGAGAACGGCCTCATAGTCCCGCGCCTGCTCGTGCTCGACTTGGTCACGCCCAGCGTCGAGGAGCCGCGCGCGCGCCACGAGGCGCTCCGCGCCTGCACCGGCTTCTTCCCGCCGTCGTGCGTCCTCCAGTGGTCGGGCCTCCCTTCGGCCCTGCGCCCGTTCGTCTCCTCCGGCCTCCCGCACCGCGTCGAGGGCCTGGTGGCGCTCCGCGCCCCGCTCGCCCTCACGCGCGAGCGGCCGGCGTCGGCCAAAAAATGAATCGGCTCAGCCCGCGTGCGCGAGCTGCGCGCGGTACGGACAAAAGGGCCGCTGCTGCAGGAAGACAATCTGGCCGTTCGGCAGCAAGACCGTGGTCCATCGGTCGACTTCGGGCGTCGCGAGCGGCATTTTATTTTTGAGGCGGCACGCCCACGACCGGCGCCGAACGCCCATTTTTAAAAAAATCACGACTTCACCAGAAGCTGCATGAACGCCTCGGCCGCAAACGGGTTCGCCTTGACGAACCCCTCGCACGCCCGAATCAGATTGACCGAGATCACGCCGACCACGCTCCGGAACACGTCCTTCCAGATGCTCGGGGCCTGGTAGATGGCCACGTACGCCTGCAGGATCTCCGACAGCGTCATCCGCTGGACGTGCGTCACCGGCAGCGCCGCGAAGCACTCCACGCGGAATTGCGTCAGCTCAGGGAACGGCGCCGAGCCGTCCATCTTGAGGCGCCCGACCACCTTCAAAATGATTGGGAGGTCGGGGTTCGTCACAGGGTACTGCGCGATCTTGGCCAATATAGGGCCCGCCGAGCTCAGCACCATGTGCAGGTGCTTGGGCCACTCCCACGTCGTCTGGCTGCTTAAAAAATAGAGCCGGTGCTTGATCGCCTCGCTCAGCGTCGTCGGCAGCGTGTGCAAATACGACCAGCCCGCGTACGACTCCCACGTGCTCAGCGCGATGTCCGCCTGCGTCTTGCTCTCCAGCGTGTTGAGCGTGCTCGACACCCGCTCGCGCAGCCGCGGACGGCCCTTGACCGCCACCACCGACTTGAGCTTCAGGCACAGCTCCCGCTCCTCCCGCCGCGCCCGCACGATGGCCAGGTTCTGCGACAGCAGCGTCACATTCACCGTCGCCTTGTCCAGGATGAAGCGCACCGTCGCCGCCTGGTCCTCGGGCGTGTACGACGCGTCCGCCTGCTTCGCCAGCAGCTCCATGCACGCCGCGTGCGTGTTGCGCTTGAAGAACTGGCACGTCAGCATCTCGAGCGAGTGCAGGCCAGGCAGCCCACGCACCAGCGTCAGGAGCAGCGCATGGCACGCCAATGTCCACCCGTCGCCGGGGTCTAGGCCGGTATCCCGCATGTTTTTGCGCATGTTCGCGAGGCTCGCGTGGCCCGCCACGATCTCCCCTTCGTGCTCCCTCAGATTCGGCCACGCGCACACCCCGAGCAGCGCCAGCCACGCGCTCAGGTCCCCCAGCACGTTGGCGTTGGCCGCGTGCTTCTCCACCAGCTCCCAGTGCACGAACTCGTCGGCGCCGAACAGCTCCGCCCACAGATCGCGCCGGTTCACGTACCTCAAACTCAGCGTGACCAGCTTCTGCACCAGCCGCCTCAGGTCGGCCGTCGACGTGTTGTAGTGCTCGCCCACATGCAGAAGCGTCGCCGCCAGCGTGCACGCGTCCATAGCGCGCGGCCTGTGGCCACCCCAAGCTTAATAGCGGCCGCCGCCTCCGCCGCCCCAGCCCAGCAGCCGCCGCGCGCCGAGCCACTGCGCCCCGGTCGGCACGCACGACGTCTGCGTCCACCACACGTAGTTGACCGTCAGCAGCGAGTAGCCAGGCGCGCACGCCCACTCGCACCCCGAAGTCCACTCCGAGTTGTCAGTCGGCTTGCGCGGGTCCTCGCACGGCGCGTCGCAGTTGGTGTCCGCCCAGTCGCTGCACGCCGACCGGTTGTAGCCAGGCGGGCACGGCCCGCTCGCGCACTCCGCGCACGTCCCGTTGACCGAATAGAAGCCCGCGTCGCAGATGTAGCCGCAGCTGGTCCAGTGCCGCGTCGCGTTGGGCGGCAGCGGCGCGCAGTCCACGCATAAAAACATGTCGGAGTACACCGGGCACGGCGTCTCGGCGTAGCCCGCCGCGCACGTCGCGTTGCACGGCGCGCACGACGATTCGTTGGTCGCGTCCGCCGCGTAGTATCCTTTTAAAGGGCACACCTCGCACGCGTCCATCCCGTCCTCGCGATACGTCCCGTTGGGGCACGGCGCGCACGCCGCCGCGCCTCTCGTCGCGTTGAAGCCCGCGGGGCAGGGCACGCACGCCTTCGCCTGCGTGTACCACGCGTCCGTCAGCACCAGCGTCTCGTTGCTGTAGGTGTTGGGCCCGCAGGTCGCGCAGCCGTCGTCCAGAAACTCGTTGCCGGGGCCGCACACGCAGTCCCCATGGAAATCCTGCTCGGTGTCGGGGCTGCACACGCACCCCGCGCCGCCGTAGTACGGAATCCGGTAGCCAGGGCAGTAGTCGCACCACAGCCCGTTGGGGCCGTACAGGCCGCTCGCCCAGGGGCACGTCGCGCACGTAGGAGCCCCGCTCTGCGCGTCGATGCCGGTCAGGTACTGGCCAGGGTCGCAGTAGTAGGCGCTCGTCAGCCACGGATACACCACGTAGCTCGCGTTCCGCCGGCAGTCCACGACCTCCGAGCACACCGTGTCGGACAGCGGCGCGCACGCCACCAGCGGCTCGCTCGCGCACACCGTGCAGTTGCTGCAGACAGGGGGCGCGTTGTCCGCGCAGCCCCCCGAGAGGAACTTGCCGGCGGGGCACAGCGGGCACGCCTGGCAGTGCACCGGCTGCCCGATCTGCGCGGTGCTGCCCAGATTGCAGTCGCCGTCCAGAAAGTCGCCGACGGGGCAGACGCCGCAGGAATTGCACGTCGAGTCAGACGCCAGCCCGCACGTTGCAGAGAACCACTCGCCGGCCGCGTCGCAGAGCGTGCAATCCTGGCAGGCGCTGGCGCCTGGCGCCGTGTTAAAGGTCGAATACAGTAAGCATGACTCACACACGGTGGAAGCCTGCGCCGCGGCGTAGGTGCCAGCCCCGCATGTGCTACACACCGTCGAGGCCGACGCGCTCTGGAAGGCCCCCTGATCGCACGCCACGCAGGTGGAGGCCACCGAGACGTTCTGGAAGGTGCCAGGATTGCACGCCACGCAGGCCGTCAGCGCGGCCGCGCTCGCGTAGAGCCCAGGCGAGCACGCCTGGCACAGAGTCGAGGCCGTCGCGCTATCGTAAAGCCCAAGCGAGCAGGCCACGCAACCGGAGGCCGACGATGCGGTCTGGAAGGTCCCCGCGCCGCACGCTACGCAGGCCGTCAGCGCGGCCGCGCTCGCGTAGAGCCCAGGCGAGCACGCCTGGCACGCCGTAGCGGTCGCGCCGCTTTGAAACGCGCCAGGCGCGCACACCTGGCACGCGCTCGCGCCTGCCACGCTCTGGAACACGCCAGCCTGGCAGCTCTGGCATGCCGTGAAACTCGAGCCCGATGCGAACGTGCCGACGGCGCACGCCGCGCACGCGCTTTTTGCCTGCAAAGTCTGGTAAGTCCCTACAGTGCATGCTGCGCATGCGGCCCAACCAGATGCGCTGGCATAGCTTCCTGTCGCGCAAGAAGAGCACGCAGAAGAGGCGGACATCGGCTGGTAAGTCCCGACGCCACATGCAGTGCAAGTGGATTGGCCGTACGCTGAAGAGTACGTGCCGTTTACACAAGCCAAGCACGCCCCGATTAGATTCCTGTAGTAGCCTGCATTGCACAAATTGCATGCGCTGGCACCAGAAAGCGAGTAGTATCCTGTACCGCAAATGGAACAGGCCGAGGCAGCTGACTGGGACGAGTAGGTGCCAGAATTGCATTGTCTGCAGGCACTGACGTTAGTCACCGAAGCGTAAGTTCCACTGTTGCAATTCGTGCATGTACTCGCGCCGGACCATGTGCCATATGTGCCTGCGTTACAGTTCGAACAGGCAGTTTGGCCACTCTGAGAATAAGTGCCCGCACCGCACTTAAGACATGTACTCTGTGCTGTCAGTGGATTGTATGTTCCTGCGTTGCAATTATAACAAGTCCAAGCAATTGTAACGATGCCGAGTTTCCCTTCATATAGAATGTTTGATTTTACATATGGTGAACTGGAGAATGCCCCGGTAGGGCATGGGATACAACTGCCACTATTGTCCACAGTGTAGCCTTCAAAGGGCGGTCCTCCCGTTTGCTGAGGGAAGACGTCCTCAACGTCTGTATAGCCGTACGCAGCTTCATCTGTATAAGTGCAATATTCATTGATTGGGGTAGTTATGGATTTCACCAGCGTAAAAAAGATGAAAGCAAGCCAATAGCGCGTCATCGTGCCACCCTTTCTTCATTGAGCATAAATAAACTTTAAGACGCGCATATACACGCCTCCAACACGTACCGCATAACCACCACGCCTGACCGGCCCATGCCATAACTCCCCGCGCCGCTCGCACCCGCGCCCCCGGAGCCGTACCCCGCACCACTCGCGCCCGCTGGGCACGACGACGCGTTCCCCGACCCGCCGCCCCCGCCGGCCGCGACGCTCCCGACCGGCCAGCCGTTCACAACGCCTCCTGCGCCCCCGACGCCTGGCTGGCATGCCGCCGAATTGTTGCCCGCGCCCTGCGAGCCTCCCCCGCCGCCGCCCATATTCCCGACCGCATCCACGCCCCCGCCGTTCCCCGCGAGCCCCCC
>Ga0316231_1001923_pt1 | contig 21351 bp, 12 predicted proteins | sample TBH18027metaG_FD_206002 | JGI IMG/M metagenome (GOLD analysis project Ga0316231, IMG submission 206002) | Freshwater microbial communities from Trout Bog Lake, Wisconsin, USA - TBH18027 | ecosystem: Environmental > Aquatic > Freshwater > Lake > Hypolimnion/Profundal zone | place: USA: Wisconsin...
AGCCGTGAAAGGGCGGACCAATTTCAACCCGACTTCCGAGATTGAATTGCCACAAAAGAACACAGCGCGGCTGAGGCCGCAACCAAATCGTCCTCGTCGTCGTGCTGCGTTATGACCGTGGCGCGAGCTTTCCCCGTCCCGCAAGGACGCATTGACAATAGCCCGCAGCTTCAACTGCGGACGATTGTCAAAAGCGCCGTTGGCGCTCCGGTACAGGCAATCTGCATGGCGGCAGACGACGTTCCGGAGCTTTTCAATGGCGTTGGGTAGGTTCATAATCAGCCCGATTTCGGCAGTGAAGGTTTGATACAGCCGGTCCATGGCGCGATTTCAATAGAGGTTCCGTCGGCGGATGTTAGTTGGACAGTAGCAGGCACTTTGCGCGTTAACGTCTTGGATTTTGATGTCTTGGATGTTGAGAGACAGAGCGGCGTCGGACATTCCACGCTGAGTGCATTTGATTTACTCACCCACACGCGACCTGTCAGCGAGACAGAGGCGCTTCCGAACGGCACGACGATTTCGCGATATGTCGAAAAGGCTGACCAGGATGGCGAGCACTTGCATTTTTACAAGTGGCAGATTGGAGTTCACGTATCGGTCACGCATTTTCGCATCGTGGTTTTCACTTACACGATTGTAGCCGGACAGGAGCGATCGCCCCAGATGCAGGACGAGTTGAAGCTGCTCGACAGATTGATTGCTTCCGGCGAGTACCCAGCACTCGAAGGGATTGCAGGCGACTATGTCCATAAACCAGCCACCTAACCCGTTCGCCGGAGTCGGAGCCGGGCGGACACCTGAATTCATCGAGATGAACCTGGTTGGCACGGACCGGAAGTCCGGCTCGGCTCTTGGTGGGTTGCACTATGAACGTCTTCCCAGGATAACTCCTCCCGCCTGCGTTGCACTGCGGCGTGACAAGTCGTCGCAACCCTGGACTGGATGATCAAATCCCGTTGGGATTCAAGCTCAGAATTTGCGAAAGGCATTATCATTTGGCTACATTCGCACATCACATGATAACCGACGCACAACGCAAGCATTACGAGACCGCCAGCAGTTATTTAGTCAGCCGCCGCGAGAAAAGGCAGCAGGGTGCTGACAAGACATGGCCCCTGATTAGAGGCGATCTCCGCATGCTGGTTTCACTTATTGATCAGGAGAGGCAAGCCAGCCAGCCAATCGCCGATCCGATACGACTAGCCGCGGTGCGCGAGAAATTGGGAGACTTGGTCGCAGACGCCCCGGAGATGACCAAAGATGAAGCCCAGAAATTTAGATAGGGTAGCCATGCTGAACGTTTCCTTTCCCGAGGCGTTAGCATCAAGCAATACCAACCCGCCGCCGTGAAGAAAAGTGAGGTTTACGCAGGCACATTTTTCTGGCACCATCTTCCCATCAATCAATCAATCAATCAACACCGCCGCGGGACATCCGCATGTCCTGCAATTGTAATTGAACCTCCTGCCGTACCAGGCTTGGGGAGTGGACTTAATGTTATGAATAAATTTTTTATGTTGATCGCCGGCGCGTTCTTTTGCGTCTCCGCCGGGAGCGCGGAACCGTCGCTGATGTCACTGGCCAATCCTTTGCAGGGCACCGACGACCCCGAGAACTTCTCCCACGGCAACGAATACCCCGCCATCGCCCTGCCCTTTCCGATGAACGTCTGGGCGCCATACACAGAGCCGGAAAAGAATTTTCTTTTTTACCAGTATCGCCACCTGGAAATTCGCGGGCTGCGCCAGACCCACGAGCCGAGCCGCTGGGTCGGGGATTACGCCAACTTTTCCCTGATGCCGGTCTCCGGCAAGCTGGCGGTGACGGAAACCGAGCGCGCCTCGACCTTCCGGCATGAGAATGAAATCGCGCTGCCGGGCTATTACAAAGTGCTGCTGGACACCTGGCACGCCACGGCGGAAGTCACGCCCACCGAGCGCGCCGCGCGCCTGCGCTTCACGTTCGCGCAACCGGGAAACGCGTATGTGGTGCTGGATGTTTTTGGCACCAAGCGGATTTCGTCCGTGAAGATCATCCCGGCGGAAAACAAGATTATGGGGGTCGCCCGCAATTATCACAATCGCCACGGCGTGGGCATTCCGGAAAACTTGGGCAATTATTTCGTCATGGTATTTGACCGCCCGTTTTCCGCCAGCGGGGTCTGGTCGTCCAACCTCGTCCAGCCAGGCGTGACGGAACTCCAAAGCGCGGAAACCCTCGGGGCGTTCATGCAGTTCGATACCAGCCAGGACAAAGTGGTGGGCTGCAAAGTGGCGTCATCCTTTATCAGCGCGGAGCAGGCGGAGCGGAATCTGGCCGACGAAATTGGCGGCGCGGATTTTGACACCATCCGGCAACGTGCCGAAGCGCGCTGGAATGAAATGCTCGGCCGCGCCCGGATCAGCGGGGGCACGGACGATCAGCGCCGGACCTTTTACAGCGCGCTGTATCGGGCCACCCTGTTTCCGCATCGCTTCTATGAACTGGATGCGAAGCAGCAGCCGGTCCATTTCAGCCCTTATGACGGCAAAGTTCACGCCGGCCACCTCTACACGGACAGCGGTTTTTGGGACACCTTCCGCTCCGCGCATCCGCTGATAGATTTGTTATATCCCGAGGTGGGCGGGGAAATCCTGGAAGGGCTCATCCATGCCTACGACGAAAGCGGCTGGCTGCCATCCTGGTCCGGCCCCGGCCATCTCGAATGCATGATCGGCAATCACGCCTTTTCCCTGCTCGCCGACGGCTGGATGAAAGGCCTCCATACTTTCGACGCGGAAAAAGCCGTGGCCGCGATGGTGCATGATGCGAACACGCAAGCGCCGGCCGACTGCCGCGCGATCGGCCGCGACGGAGCCGAGTATTACAATTCCATCGGCTACGTCCCCTATGCCAGCGATCGCGCGGACAAAAGAAGCTTCCGCGAGGCCGGCGCGAAAACGCTGGAGTTTGCCTACGACGATTTTTGCGCCGCCCAGCTTGCGCACGCCATTGGCAAGCAGGCCGAGGCGAAGAAATTCGCGCAACACGCATTGAATTACACCAATCTATTTGACCCTGGCACCGGCTTCATGCGCGGGCGCCAGGCGGATGGTTCGTGGAACCAGCCGTTTTACCCGGACGAATGGGGCGGGCCGTTCACCGAAGGCAATTCCTGGCAATGGACCTGGAGTGTGATGCAGGACGAGCCGGGCCTGATGAAATTGATGGGCGGCGAGCAAGCCTACGCGGACAAATTGGATGGCGTGTTCGCCTCCGCCCCGTCGGTGCACACCGGCACCTACGGCCACATGATTCACGAGATGATTGAAATGGTGGCCGCCAACATGGGCCAGTACGCCCATGGCAACGAACCGGTGCATCACGTGATTTACCTGTACGATTATGTCGGCCAGCCGTGGAAGGCACAGTCGCGCGCCCGCCAAACCATGGCGCTGCTGTATCACAACACCCCCGATGGCATGTGCGGCGACGAGGACACCGGGCAGATGTCCGCGTGGTACGTCTTCAGCGCGCTCGGATTTTATCCGGCCTGTCCCGGTGATCCGAATTACCTCCTCGGCAGCCCGCTGTTCGACCAGGCGGTCCTGACTTTGCCGGCGGGAAAAACCTTCACCATCACGGCCAAAGACAATGGCCCCCAGCAAGCCTACATTCAAAATGCGAAATTGAACGGAAATGACTTTGACCAGACGTTCCTCAGCCACCAAACCATCGTGAACGGCGGTGAAATCGTGTTCCAAATGGATGCCGCGCCAAATTACCATTGGGGCACGTCGCCTCAAAGCCGGCCTGTTTCACCGCTCGCCGCCTTGCTGAAAACGATCGGGCATTAGGGTTAGGGCTCGATCTACGCGGTTTCACTGACGAGACGCACCTGCGAAGGCTCGTCTTCTTCGATGCCCGGAAAGCGGCCGATCCCGGGATTGAAGAAGATATTGTCGTTCCGGTCATCGTTGGCGGTGGAAACCTCGCCAATCACGCATTCCGCCGATGCGCCCCAGAAGGCGTGATAGATCCCGGGCGTCAACGTCACCCGTTCGCCGGCCTCCAACACGGTCACCTCGCCAGAGTGGACCAAGCTCGGTAGGCCGTTGCGTTTCAATTGGAACGGCGTCCCCTTCGTGGTCTTTTCCGGATGACCGGCCCAAAGTTCCATCGCCAATTGTCCCTGCCGGCAGATGATGTCCTCCTTCTTCCGGGCATGGGTGTGCAGCGGCGTCACTTGGTTCTGCCGGCAGTACATCAGCTTCTCGCAATATTCCGCCTCCTCCGCAAGATTGACGAGGACCAGCCCGGTCCGCTCAAACTCCCCCAAACCAAAATCCGAGATGTCCCAGCGGGGTGCCGGCGGCAACTTCCATTGGTGGTGCTCGAAGCAGGCCTTCGCCTGCCGATAGGCGCGGTTGATTTCAGAACGTTTCATAGCATAATCTCCAGTATTTCATCCCAGCCGCTGGCGATCGTACGCCAGGCGTTGCGCTGAATTCATGTGTTCGAAGTCCGGCGATCCATCGGCGCGCTCCGGCCAGCCCGCGGACCTCGGGCCGGGCGGGATGGAAGACGATGGCACCGTGGCTTTCGCCAGCGGATTATTGCGAATCTCCACCGTCGCCCGCCGCGCGGCGCTGCCGTCATAACTCATGGCCTGGTCGGTGATTCTTAAATCGTCGGCCAGCGAACGGTGCGGCGGGATGCCTTTGGCCTGCAAGACGCCGTGGTAGGCGTGTACGGCTTCCTCCGGGGAGATTTTCGCGGCGGTAATAAGGCGCAACATCTCGATAAACGCAAGCTGGTGTTCCGCTTGGTTGATTTTGCGGCCATAGAGGGCCACGCGCGCACCATATTTTTGCGCGTCGTGCAGGAGCTTGAACGCATCGTAGGTGGTGCCCGCGCTGCCGCCGAGAATGCCGACAATCAAATTCGGGTCGTACTGTGCCAGCTCCTCCATGGCCTTGGGCCCATGATAAACGATCTTCAGGAAATCCGGGCGGCCGGCCTGCGGTACGCCGGCGAGAGTGCGGATGATATGGTCGTTGATGAATTCGCCGAGCTTTTCGGGGGGAATGCCGCTGGGGACATTGGGATCGAAAACTTCGAGGAAGTGCCGGAACTTTTTGCGCTCGGCCTCTTCCCTGAATTCCTTGTACCACCGCAGCGCCTCCCGGTCCTGCTGGAGGTCGTTGACAAAAGTCAGGGAATACAGGCCGAGGTTCGCGCCCGGAAAATCATCGGTGGAGCGGTCGCACTCGACCTGACCGCATTGGATATGGTCAATTCGGGCGGAACGAAAGGGCTGCGAGGGCTCACGCGTGTAACACCCATGGCGGACGGCCCAGACATCCGTGGTGTCGTTGGCCCGTGCGGCAGGGGTGACCGCGGAGTGGGTGAACAAGCCTTCCTTGATGGTGAGTTGCTCATTGACGTAGGCGGACATCAGTACGATGTCCACCAAGCCTTGCTGCACCACTTCGCGGATGATGTCCAGGAACTCCGGCAGATTACGGTAGCCATATTCCTCCCGCGTCCAGACTTCGGGCGAGAATTGGGCGGGCCGGGCGCCCTGGCGCGCCAGATAACTGCGCGGGCCGGGCGCCCGCACACCAAAGGCCATGTCGGCGTCCTTGGCGTCGGCAAGGATAAATTCACGACTGCCCGGCGCGGCGTGGATGGCCGCCAATTTTTGGTCTAGGGAACGGATCATGCGCTTGATTTGTCAGCATGAAAACCCAGTTTGCGGCCGAGCGCAAGACAGTTTGGCCACGGCTCGACCCCTTCGGAACAAGTGGCGTGGCGCAGGGAAACTGCGGCGGCACAAACCGCCAACTCCAGGCAACGCTGAAAATCCCAGTCCTCGTGCAGACCGAGCAAAAAGCCGGCGCTAAACGCATCGCCGGCGCCGGCCGTGCCGACGATCATGCTGGCTGGCACTTGAACCGCCGGCTGCCAGATCGGAGGCTGCTTCCTGGCCAGACAGAGAGCGCCTGCGGGCAGATGCACAATGACGGCACCGCGCACGCCGCGTTGCAGAACTTCATTTGCTTGGGCTTGCAGTTGCACCAGATCCTCGCTGGCGGTGGCTCCCGCCAGGCGCGCGAGTTCATACTCGTTCAAGAACAGATAATCCAGATGCGGCAGGCTCGGATTCACCATGGCCGAGAAATCGCCGGTTTCAATGCTCACCAAATCCGCCGCCGTAATCATGCCGGCAGCGCGCGCTTCCTCCAACACCCGCGAGGCCTCGGTACGGCCGGTATCATCCACCACGTCCATAGCCCGCAAAAGGCAGAGGTAACCAAGATAGAAGATGCGGGCAGAAGTCCGGGTCAAATCAAAATGGGCCCGGCCAAGCAGCGCATTGGCGCCGTGTTGATGGAAGAAAGTGCGCCGGCCCGTGCCCGCCACCGTCATCACGTCAGTATAGGAAGTGGGCGCGTCGCCGGTTGGTTGAATCGCCGTGCACTCGATGCCGTGCGCCTGGCAATCCAGCAATATTCTCTCCCCATCGGCGTCGCGGCCGACCAAGCCGACACCAGACAGCGGAAACCCGCAGCCCAGCTTGGCGAGATTCTTGGTGACATTGTAAGCGCCTCCGCCGTTGCCATCGGATTGGGCGCCGATGGTGACGAGTGAATCCTGGGCGGGCCACACGTCAATCAGCTTGACGTGATCCACAATCCAGTTGCCGCCGGCGAGCAAGCCGCGGCGATTCGGATCAAACAGTTGCGCCGGCATAGTGATAAAACAAAAGGACTTTTCCGGCCCATTATCCGGCCGGCAAATGAATCATACGGACAAAGGCTCCCAAGGTTAAACCAACATTGGGGACAAGGGGATTATTGCCACATCGGGGACGGTTGGCGATAAAAATGTGAGGCCGACATTTCTGGCAGTTAATTCTTATATTCCAGCCGGAAATACTGTTGCAAATTTGTCGCCGCGTTGTTCGTATAAGGAGCGACCGCTCCCGCCAGGTCCGAAAAAGGCCCCAGAATATTGGTGGCGCGTTCCAAGGTATAGGTTCCACTCCAACTGAGAACCCCGTGCTGGCCAAAGGTCAGCCACGGGCGCACCAGCAGCAGCGCCGGGGTGCTGGTGGAAGCGCCGCCATAATTGTTGAACACGGCGGCATAATTGCCCAAGTTGGCCGGCTGCACACTGGCAATGGCATAATTCGTGGCCTGCGCCCCGGAAATTGGAGCGCCGTTGAACAGCCATTGACACGTCATCGCGGCCAGGCTGCTGGCGGAGGCGCTGAACTGCACGGCCGCGCCCTGATTCACCGTTTGCGACCAAGGCGGCACGCCGAGAAGGGGCGGAGCCACCGGCAGAGCAGTTGCCTCCACTGAAGCCGGGCCCTCGCCGGCGGTGTTGGTGGCGGCCACAACGTAGTAATACCGCACTCCGTTATTCACGGTGGTGTCCAAGTAATTCGTCGGGGCCACAATATTGGCCAAATTGGTATAAGGTCCTCCGGTGACCGATGCGCGTTTGACATTATAGCCGGAGGCGCCACTGACCGGGGACCAGACCAGCGAAACTTGCGCATTGCTCGGGGTCGCCGTCAAACTGGCTGGCACCGACGGCAGCGCGTGCCAGACCACTTGATTCACCGAGTCCCAAGTCAGGCAGCCAAGCGCAAAATCCTGCCGCCGGCCGCTGCCATTGGTAAAGGCGTTGTCCAAGGGCAAGCCATAATTGGTTCCACCATGGTTCGCCTGGTAATAACCCCAAAAGCCATACAAGTTATTTAGCTCAAAAGTGCCGTTGGTGGAAGCGATTACGGTGACATTTGAATGCGCTCCGCCATAATAGTCCTGGGCCAAGGCCGTCAGGAAATTGGTCACCCAGGGACCATGTCCAAGGTCAGATGGACAGCCCAAGCTGGATTGGCCCAGATGCGAATAATAGGTTTGAATGGCCACATTGGTGGTCCCGTTTGGGTACATTCCTTCAAAACGCTCGGCGAGCTGGAAATCCGTATAAGACGGCTTCGCTACTCCTGAGGAATAAAGCACACCATACCACAAGGCGCCGGCAGGGTTGTCTTCCCAATCAAACCAGATGGCCATTTGCACATAAGGAGTGGCGTGAATGGCGCTGAAGGCGGTGGCCAGATTGGTGTCCTGGATGGCAATGGAAACACCGTTGGCGTTGCCGCTGTTCGTGGTCTGCCAGCCAAACTCGGTAATGAACGTTTTTTTGGGGGAATTGGTCCCTTCATATTTGGTGAGGGCCTGGTGTACCCAATCCTCGTACTGGCGAAAATTGTTGGAACTTACCAAGCCCCCCTGCGAGAGGTACATATGCTGCCCAATACCATCCAAAGGATAGGCGTTGTAAACAGCCTTGGTATGCGCAAAGGAGCCGCCCTTCATCACATTTGTGCCGGTATTGTAAGTGTCATCCAGGTATTGTCCGCCGGCGGCACTGTAGCTGGCCCCGTAGGCATTCAGGCCGAACAGGCCGCCGGAGAATAACGTCACGTCATTGAACTGATCGGCGCCGTGAACCGCCTCCCAGCTTCGCGTGAGCAGCCAGCCGAAGTTCGACGGATAAATATACGTCGCCCCGGTATAAACTCCATTTGAGGGGTTGGCGGTCCAACAATTCGGCTCATTCCACAATTCATATGCTTTTACGCGGTCGTGGAAATGCTGGACCAGGGGCACGACGGCGTTGGTGGCGTAGTTCTCCACATAAGCGTTGTCACCGTTGGTGCCGGGATTATTTTCGGAATTATTGGTACACCAGGCCGCCTGGTTTCCCGGCCAAGCCGCGCTGTCAATCAGCATCAGGACCTGCAGTCCGGCATTATGGGCGTTGTTCACCACGGTATCGTAATATCCAAGCATCGTGGCATCCCAATTCGTATGCCCCTTGACCAGGGCCGCTTCCACCCGCACCCATCCAACCTCGCCCTGCGACAACTGGCTGGCCATCGCGGCAGTAAAATCAATGGCCCCGCTGGTATGATCCACGGTCCAGCCGACATCAACTCCATAGGGCCCGGCGGCGCGGGCGACCAGCAACCAGTGCAAACAGAGCAAAAAAGTGATGGCTTTTGTCTCAAACTTCATCTGGCTCAATACTGGCTGACATAGATCACCGAAGGCACGTTCACGTAATTCCGGACTTCCGGCGGCAGCGCGAACTCCCGGGGATGCGAGGCGGAAAGGTTGGTGAGCATCTGGCCGGAAATGATGTGAAAACTCTGCGCCCAAGCCAGCGGCGTATTGTGGCCGGCCACGCTGCCCAGATACATTTCCGGCACACACCCTTCCGGCGTCATGCTGCGCTCGAGCTGCTGAAAATAACGCACGGACTTCTGGAAGAAAACTCGGCGCTGGCCCCAGTCGAAATGAACCGGCTTGTGCGCCGGATCAAAATCACGCCCATGTTCGGCCAGCTTCGCGTAACAAATCGCCAGCCACGCCAGCCCCAGGGGCCACTCGGCAGCTTCGTCATTACGAGGCAGCAGCCCCTTGCCGCGATACACGTCGCCCGGATAACGCCGCACCCCGCGCTCGCCAACCAGATGGGTTTCAATGTTGTGCAGCAGGATCTTTTTGGTGTGAAAATCCACAATGTTGTAGGGCCAGATGAGGCTCAATTGCGCCATGTCATAAGGGCGGCCTTCCGATTCGCGCGGCAAGACGCGCGCCAGCGATTTTCGCCCGTCGGCAATCATGCGTTCACTCACGGGCACGTAATGGCTGATTTCGCTTTTGTGCCGGTATTTGTAATCATAAAAGCCCTGGTCAAACCACATCGTCAAACCGCCCAGCACCGCGCCGAAACTGCTCGCGTGATCCTCCGGCCCCTCCTCCCACATGCCGTAGTCCGGCTCAAAACCCATGTTGAAAATGTAATTGCGGATGTGGCTCAGCAGGAAGAAATCCTCCGCCTTGAACCGGAAGCCATAGCCCTTTTTGATCAGGTCGCCCATCTTGTACATGAACAGGCCATAGACATCGAGCTGGTGATGGCCCCACGCATCGGTGATGGTGTCGAGGGTGGTCGGGTGTACGCGCGCCGGCATGAATTGGCCCGTCTGATGTCGCACATCCGGTTTGATGATGGAAGCCTGGATGATGCGCGAATGATAGCGCTTGAAAATGTCCAACACGAGCCGAAAGCTCTCCACCATCTTGTCAAAACAGCCGAGATATTCGTTGGCGTAGGTGGCGAACATGATGTCGCGGATCCAGAAGACATTGTAGGCGTCGCCCGACCCGTCCTCGGCGTTGTAGGGACTGGCGATATAGCCGCCATTGGGCCGCCGCATCCGTTCCAATTGCAGATGGGAAACGTTGATGCGTTCCTCCAGTGAAAGTTCATGGAATGTCTTCATGGCATAATACCAAAGCTCGGTTGTGGTTGAACTTCTGGGTTCGGCTCCTTTTAAAGCGAACTCCATCCGCGCCAGCTTGCCGCGAATCCGGACGGGAAGCAAGCACGGTGTGGGCAGCACGGGTGGCTACAACGATGCCCGCCCTACGGGCTTTTGATAAAAGCTCCGCGTCCCTGGCGTTCCTTGGGAGCGGGAAGGGTTGGTGCGGGATTTGTCAGGGGGTGTCGCTCCTGGCGTCACTTAGCTTCGACATGGCAAGGCGCTCAACCCCCAGCTACTTTCCATCCCTTCTGGATGCCCACGGCCTGAGAATTGCAGCGCGGTATTGTTCACCGCGTGCACCCGCAGGCCGGATAAATCAGCGACTACAACATAATCAGAATTGCGGCGCGGCGTATTTCATTCCGTGGGCGTCGGCCACGGCCCGGTGCGTCACGTGGCCACCCATCACGTTGATGCCGCCCAGCAGCGCCGGCTGGCGCTGGCAGGCCTCGGCCAGGCTGTGATCGGCGAGGATTTCGATGAACCGATGCGTAGCATTGGTCAGCGCCTGCGTGGCGGTGCGCGAGTAGGCACCGGGCATGTTGGCCACGCAATAATGCGTGACGCCCTCCTCGACGAACACGGGGTTTTCGTGGGTGGTCGGGCGGGATGTCTCGGCGCAGCCGCCCTGGTCAATGGCAATGTCGACCAGCACGCTGCCAGGGCGCATCAGTTTGAGCATGTCGCGGCGGATCAGTTTGGGCGCCTTGGCGCCCGGCACGAGCACGGCGCCAATGAGCAAGTCCGTGTTGGGCAGCATTTGCAGCACATGCGATTCGTCGGAGTACAGCGTGTGGGCCGTGCTGAGCGTGATATCGAGATACCGCATCCGCTCGATGTCCACTTCCAGAATCGTGACGTCGGCACCGAGGCCGGTGGCCATGCGGGCGGCGTTGATGCCGGCTGAGCCGCCGCCGAGCACCATGACCTTGCCGGCCAGCACGCCGGGGACGCCGCCCAGCAGCGTGCCGCTGCCGCCGTAATGCTTGGCCAGATAGTAGCCGCCCACCAGCACGCTCATGCGCCCGGCGATTTCGCTCATGGGTTCCAGCAGCGGCAGACGGCGATTCACTTCAATGGTTTCATAGGCGATGCCGGTCACGCCGGACTTCGCCAGCGTCTCGGTCAGCGTTTTATCCGCCGCGAGATGCAGATAGGTGAACAGCAACTGGCCGGGGCGCAGCATCGCCACTTCAACCGGCTGCGGCTCCTTGACTTTGACGATCAGCTCCGCGCGCCCGAAAATTTCCGGCGCCGCGTCCAGGAGGGTGGCGCCCGCACGCTCATATTCGTCATCGCCGAAGCCGGAGCCGATGCCGGCGCCGCGCTGAACGAGGACTTGATGGCCGTGTTTGATGAGTTGATAGGCCGCCGAGGGCACCAAGGCGACGCGATACTCCTGTTTTTTGATTTCTTTGGGAACGCCGATGATCATGTTTTTTATTTGGTTGAGGGTTGAGGGCTGAGGGTTGAGAGTGAAAGCACGCCGCGTGAGGGCACGCGGCCTACAGGTAATGCCTTTCGGAAATCCCGAGTTTGAATCCCAAAGGGATTCCATCGTCCAGCCCAGCTACCCTGGCCAAATGCCCCAACCATAACCTACCCCAACAGGGTTGCATCTTCCCGGTGGTTTTCGGCCAATTTGAATTTCCGAAAGGCATAAGGGTTAGAGATTTGTTTCCAGGCGCGAGTTTTTGGGTCGGAACAGCGGCAGCGCAATCTGCCAGCGGATGCCCGCCAGCCGGAGCAACAGCGTGGCGAGGACGCCGAGGATGGAATTCCATTTGGCGCTGGCGGAGTAATGGTTCAACAAGACGAAGGCCGACGCCCCGCCAAAGGCAGCGGTGGCATAGAGATAGATATGCCGGCGGAACACAAGCGGTATCTCGCCGATGAGCAGGTCGCGCAGGATGCCGCCGGCCACCCCGGTCGTGACGCCCATCATCACCGCGATGGAGGGCTGGACGTGAAACGCCAGCCCCTTGCGTGTACCGATCATCGTGAACAGCGCCAGCACAAAGGCGTCGGCCACCATCAGCACGGTGGTGGGCAGTTCGTGATACCGGACCAGGTAGAAGGTCACCACGGCGGTCGCGGTGGCGTTGAGCACGAAACTCTGGTCCGCGGTCCAAAACACCGGCAAATCTCCCAGCAAAACATCGCGGACGGTGCCGCCGCCCAGCGCCGTCACGAGCGCGAGCACCAGCACGCCGAACAGGTCCACCTGCTTGCCGCGCGCCGCCAGGACGCCGGTGATGGCGGCGACCGTGACCCCAAAATGTTCAAGGAAGTACTGCACAGTCAATTCACCAAGCCGCTCATACTCGTCGGCAGCGGCCGTTGATGTGAAGGCGGCTGCGGACAGGAATGTCCGCGCTCCACAAATTGAAGGCACGCCTTAGTCATAATGAAATTGCGCGGTGGCCAGGCAGTCGCGGTCGGCGATCAGCCGCACCCAATAGGCGGAAAAGGCGTCCGGAAAATGGTGTTGCACCGTCTGCCCGGGAGCGACCGAAAATTCCCGGTACGCGACCCATTTGCCCGCGCCAGTAATGTCCACCTGCACCTGGAATGAAACCGGCGTGGCGGAATCATGCGCGAGCCTCAGGTCTTTGTGGTCATAGCCGGTCATGAGGTAGGGATCGGAAGGCTGCCCGGACTTGACCGCGGTGTTTTGCCACGGTCCGCCGAAGCCGCGCGGCTTGCCCAACTGCCAGAGATCGTCCACCGCGCCGACCCAGAGTGCGCACAGGCCGTCAGCGGAACGGATGATATGTTCGCCGGTGGCGGTGGCGGCAACCCCGCTTAGAACCAGCAGGCCGCGGTAACTCGCGTAGTCTTTAATGCGCCGGTTATGCGTGGCAATGGGCCGAATTTTGCCAAAACCGCCCGCGCTTTCGGCGGGCAGCTCGTAGAAGGTGCCAAAGGCGTTGAACAAATCGCGTTCGGTGACTACTTCGCGGCAAACCCGCTCATCATCGCCCGCGCCGGGTAGAGCAAACAGGGGGTCGCCCATGGGCAACCGCCAGCAATGCTGATTTTCGACACAAATCACCGAGGCGTCGTCCACGGTCAGGAAATCGCGCGGGATGGCGAGATTGGTTTTGGCCCAAGCCACGCTGACGGGATCGTTCGTCTGGCGCAGCTTTAAAGCACCGTCGAGTTCGTAGCAGAACGAGGTTCCATCGGCGGCAATGCATTGCAAGGTGCGGGCATTCCCGCCGCGCTGGTGAAGCCGGCCGCCGCTAAAATTGGTTTCCTCGGGCCGGACGAGGCCGGCGAACATATCCGCCGGCGCCGCACCGCGAGTATCGGCCTGATGATAATTGAAAAACGCCGTAACATTGGAACAATCACAACTGGTCTTCAGGCGCACCCAAGCGCCAGCTTCCGCGGCTTTGAATTCAGTCCAAGTCGCGCCGTGCGCCGGCACCGCGAGGTCGCGCAGCTTTTTCCAGTCCCCATTGCCTCGAGCGTCCACTTCGAGCGTAAAGGTAACCGGCTGGGGCTGGTCGTGCGCCAGAAAAAGCGTGCGATAAGCATAGCCGGAGAAAAGAAACGCATCGGAGGCCGCGCCCGCCCTGACCGCATCATCGAGCCAGACTGCACCGCGGCCCAGCGCCGGACCGAAGCTGTCCAATTGCTTCGGGTGCAGAAATTGCAGGTTGGACTGGGATTGCCCCGCCTGCGCGAGCCGGCCTTTCATCTGCCGTTTAACCTCAATTTTCGTCGCGTCGTCGCAGCCAATCACAATGCGGTCCTGCCAGCGGCAGAAATCGCCGATGATCTTCAAGTAGGCGGAGCGGGGCGCGATGCCGGCGGAGTTGGCGACGCAAAATGTCTTTGGGAAGTGCCAGAACGCGCCGTGCATGGTCATGAGCAAATCCTGCTCCCCGACGTCACGGATGCGCGGCCATTCCGTGTACCAGCCGTGCGCACCGTCATAGGCATGATCCGGCTTGGGCAACCGGTAGGCCTGCCAGGTTCCGTGGTCGAGACACATCAGAATCAGCGAGCGCTCATCCCAGCCCAAGCTCCAGATGGGATCGGTGTCGGGATGTTCGCCGCCATAAATCCCGTTGGGCCCGGTGACCTCGGTGAATTGGTTGCGCCGGATCAGCTGCCAGTCCTCGCCAGGCTGGCGCCACTCCGCCAGCGCACCGCTGAGGGTGGCCGGGTTGGTTTCCGCCGCCTGGCCATGTTCACCGTTTTGCGCATAAATCACGCGGCCCTGCCCGGAATAAAGTCCCTTGCCGTGATAGCCAGGCAACTTGGAAGCCACCGTCGGGGAATTGGTTTCGGCGGATTGTCCCGGAGGGAGGCGGTTGCCATCCTGGATGAGGCCGGTGACGGTGAGCGAACGCACATCCACCTCGTAAAGCCCTTCCTCCATGGTGGCAAAATAGACCTTATGTTCCGGGTCGGCCAGGTGCCGCGCATTGGCAGTGAGCCGGCCCGGCATCAGTTTCGGAGGAATAACGCGAACGTTTCGGTTGGCGTCAATAAAATATGGACCGATGATCAATTGTCGCGACTCGCGATGAAGCATCCGGTTGGCGGGGGTGCCACCGACGCTTTCCGCGCGGATGACTCGCTCCAAGCCGGGAGTGATTTCATACAGCTTGTCCGTGGACCCCAGCGGCCGGTGCGGCCCATAGGTGATGACCCAGAGGCGGTCCGCCCACGGCACCACCGCGCCGGTGCCGCATTCGCCTTCGTCGTTGAACATGGCAAGTTGCGGATAAATGCCGGAGATAGCCAGCGGGCGCTGCGCGCACGCCGCTTGCACGGCAAACAAGACGAGCAAACTTAAAAGACGCGATGAATATGGCATAGGACTCAAGTTACAGCACCTCGGCACGCACCTCGCCGGCGCGCAGACCGAGATTGCCGTAGCGATGATAGTCGGTGCTGATGCTCTGCTCACGTAAATACCAGAGCATTTCCAAACGGCCCACGCCGGAAACCGGCGGGCTGACAACGCAGCCGCCGGCCTCGCCACCGGCGCGGAGCACCTCCAGCGGCACCCGGTCCGGGGCGGCATAACGCACCCGGGCGGTTTGCCCGCCGCGGATGCCAGCCGCCAGTTGCGCATCGGTTTGCTCGATGAACTCAATGGCGCCGGCCCAGGATTCGGTGAGTTCTTCGAGGAGGGCCGCCGGTGAATTGAGTTGAGCCGGCGCTCCGGGAGGGACGCTCACCGTCACGCGGCAGCCGGCGAGATGTGCGGCGCAGGCGCGCACAAACACGTCAAACGCGCTGTCGGCGGGATGGATTCGGAGCCACACATTTTCAAACGGCTGATAGCGGCGCACATTGTCCTGGCCCACGAGCTTGAAATGATCGTGTTCCTGGCCGAACTCTTCCCGCTGCGCGGATTCGCAGCCCACGATGGCAGTGATGATCCGCTCGGCATCGGGATTTTTCTTGGCCAGCAGGCCGCCGCACAGAGCCACGAGGGAAGGCTTCGCCGGCTTGCTGGATTTCTTCCCCAGCGGCGCGTCGGAAAACTCCATGAACTGCGCCACATAGTTCGGTCCGCCCGCCTTCATGCCCGCGCCAAACACGGATTTGCCCCGGCCGCCAAACGGCTGGCGCAACACCACGGCGCCGGTGGTGACGCGGTTGACGTAGAGATTGCCGGCGTGGATATGTTCGCGCCAGTATTCCCATTCGCGCTCGTCGAGGCTTTCCAGCCCGCTGGTGAGGCCGAAACCAGTCTGGTTCACCAGCGCCACCGCCTCGCTCAATTTCTCGAAGCGCATCACGGCGAGCACGGGGCCAAAAAACTCCGTCAGGTGCATGTAGCTGCCGGACTGCACGCCGTACTTGATGCCGGGCGTCCACAGATTCGGATTGCCGGCCATTGGCTTGGGCGGCAGCGCCCATTCCTCGCCTGCATCCAGGGTTTTCAGCGCCCGCTCCAAATCCCCGCTCGGCGGCCGGATGAGCGGCCCCATTTTCGTGTCCAGCTCCCAAGCCGAACCCACTTTCAAGCTGGCCACCGCCTCGCACAAGCCGCGCCGAAATTCCGCGTCATCATAAACCTCGGCCTGCAACAGCAACAGCGACGTGGCGGAACATTTCTGGCCCGCGTGGCTGAAAGCCGAGTGCATAATATGCTTGATGGCTTGATCGCGATCGGAAACGGCGGTCACAATCGTCGCATCTTTGCCGCCGGTCTCCGCGAACAAATGCAAACGGGGATGATCCCGCAGCATGGTGAGGGCGGTTTCGGTGCCGCCGGTAAGAATCACCGCGCCGACTTTCGGATGGTTGATAAGCTGCCGGCCTTCGCCACTGCCAGCGCAAGGCACAAATTGCAGCACGTTTTTGGACACGCCTGCGCGCCAGAAACATTGGCACAATTCCCAAGCCACCAGCACCGTATCCGAAGCGGGCTTAAGAATGACCGTGTTGCCCGCCGCCAGCGCCGCCGCCACCCCGCCGCAGGGGATGGCAATCGGAAAATTCCAGGGCGACACCACCACCACCACTCCCCTGCCCCGGGCCTTGAGGGAAGGCAGCTCGTGCCACCACCGCGCGTTATCGCGATAGAATTCCAGAAAATCAATCGCCTCGGAAACTTCCGGGTCGGACTCCGACAGCGTCTTGCCGCCATCGGCCAGGGCCGCGCCCATCAAATCGCCGCGCGCCGCGCGCAATTCCTGCGCGACGCGCCCCAGGACTTCCGAACGCGCCGCCGGGGCTAATTTGCGCCAGCCATCCACGTCGGCGGCGGCGAGGTCCACGGCGCGAACCACGTCGGATTCGTTTGCCTGGCGGTATCGCCCCACGACTACGCCGGGACGGGACGGGTCGAGGCACTCGCGGGTCGCGCGGCCTTCAAGGATTTCCCCGCCGCCGATTACCAACGGGATTTGCGCTGCCTGGGCGCCGCAGCGCGACTGCCATCGGGCGATGATTTGCTGCGCCCACTCTCCGTTCCGCGGCAGCGCAAAATCGGTGTCCGGCTCGCTGTCCAACTGCTGCCAGCCGCGCGCGACGGCGTTAACCCGCGCTGGCGGCGACTGGCGATTCTGCGTCCGACGCGGCGCAGTATCCGTCATGGCGATGGCGGCAAACGAATCGAGAAAGCCCTGCTCCAGCCGGTCCCACTCCGGGGTGCCAACTTTGATCTTGAACGCGTGGCGCAGAAAATTTTCCGGCCCGGTGTTCTCATCGAGACGGCGGATGAGATAGCCGATGGCATTGATGAAATGCTCCTTCTTGCAGGCGGGCGCGTACAGCAACAGGTTGCGCGACAGCTCGAACAGCGCGCGGCGCTGGTGGTTGGCCATGCCCTCGAGCATTTCGAACTGCACCCGGTCCAGTGCGCCGCGTTCCTGCGCGAGGACCAGGCCGTAGGAGAGATCGAACAAGTTATGCGAAGCCACCCCGACATCTATCGCCGCGAGATTTTCCGGCTGCAACAGCTCGTGGACCATGCGCTTGTAGTTCGCATCGGTCTCCAGCTTGGTGTGATAAGGCGCCTGCGGCCAGCCGCGCACCGAGGACTCGGCGCGCTCGCTTTCCATATTCGCGCCTTTGACCAGGCGGATGGTGATGCGCCCGCCGCCGCCGGCAACGCGCCGGCGCGCCCAAGATTGGAGGTAGAGCATCGTCTCAAACGAGTCGGGGATGTAGGCTTGCAAGGCGATACCGGCGCGGACGTGCCCGAGGCCGGGCCGGTCCAAGGTGCGCATGAACGTCTCGGCGGTCAGTTCCTTGTCGCGGTATTCCTCCATGTCGAGATAGACAAATTTGGGAATGACCTGGCCGTCTGGCCGGGTGAACCGTGCGCCGTCGGCGGCGCGGATCAGTTTTTCAAGCCGGTCGCACAACACGGACACGGTGTGTTCCCGCGCCAGCGCGGAAATCTGCGAATAGAGCGTGGAAATCTTGATGGAAACCACTTCCGTCTCCGGCCACTGAAGTCCTTGGAGGTACTGCTCCAGGCGCTTTTCCGCCTCCTCCTCGCTCAAGATCGCTTCGCCGAGAAAATTCAGGTTCATGCGCACGCCTTCCCGCGCGCGCCCGGCCAGGTGCTGAACCAGCAGGTTCTTTTCGCCGGGCAGAATCACATTGGCAGTTTCCTTCTGCATGTGCTCCTTGACGAGCGGCAGCGCCACCCCGGGCAGGTAGCTGCCAAAAGACTGAAAACCCTTCATCAGCGTGCGATCCACGGGGCCGAAAAAGCGCGGCACGCCCTGCACGTCAAGAATATGGATGAGATGCTCGACAGCGCGATGCGGATCGTTGGTGCGAAACGCCTGATCGGTCATCTGCGCGAGCGTGGCCTTGTCGGACGGGGTCTGGAGCATCCGGTCCAGTTCGGACTGCTGCCGTCGCTCCGGCGCGGTCTGGAGTTCCGTGGCGCGTTCTTGTAAGCGGCGCGCAAGGAACAGCGCTTTCTGCACGGCCAGGGGGCGCGGCGACTGGGCGTCGGACTGGAAATCGGCAAGGGTCTGATCAAGTAATGAGGGATTCATGGAACTCATGTTGAAGCATGGATTGAAAGCACGTTTCCCGTTCCGGAGCGCGGCTTTGTGAGCCGCAGCCACTGACAAACTTCACAGCGCGTGCGGTTTGGCGCAGGCGACTCTCGCTGATGAAATTGCCGTGGGTCACTGACCCGCGCTCCGTCAACAGGTTTAAAACAAAACATGGCGAATTCTCGGACAATTTTCATTGCGCGCTAAACTCCAGCGTCCAGTGAACCGCGCGGCTCTCCTTCGCAGCGATGCCGACACGGCACCAGCCATCCTCGCCAGCAACCGCGGGCTTGGACATGATGGCAACCCCGGCGGCCTGGTCTTTGGCGGAAACCGTGGCGTTGGCGAGCCTCCATTTTCCGCCGGCCTCATCCAGCCCGGCCACGCGCAGCTCATACGGGTCGTTACCAACGATCAGGCTGACCCCGGAAAGGGTCTTGCGGGAGTCATTCCAGACTTCGCCGGTGACGTCCACGATGCCTTGGGTGACATGGCGGGAAGTACTGACAAGCACCGGATGACTTTCCACACCGCGCACCGCGATGATGCGGCAGGAGGTGGACGGCACCTTACATTTGAAACCGCCTTGGAACGACGGCAGCGGCGCGTCGGCCCAAAAGTCGAAGGCATGATACGTCTTTGCGGGATCAAGGCCAAGTTTGGCGCAGGAATAATCAACGTTCAACACGGTGGTGTCCTGGTTGAACACCCCGATCACGTCGCGGCGAACCGCCTGCTGCGTGTCGGTCACCAACCAGGTGTGCGGCAGGGGATTCTCAAAGTAGTCCACCGGCCGGGCGGTGGCATGGTGCGACAGCATCGTGCGCTTCAAAACCTCCAACCGCTCCGCCGGCAGCGCGGGCAGCCAATCGCTGATCAGAAAAAATTGCCCCGCAATCGCCACCCACGAAGCGGTGAGACGCGCTTGGTCCAGCGTGACGCCTTTGCCCCCCAAACCGGAACCGGCCGCGCGCACCATGCAAGGGTCGGGATCATTCCACCAGACCCGTCCGTTCAGGAAATAAAACTTCGAGCCGCGGAGCGGGCCGCTGCGAAGGTTACCGTTGGCATCGGGCCCGATGCGCATGGAATCCACCAGGCCGATGGCGGTGAGTTCGCGCATGTTCTGGGCCACGCAGCAGCCGGAAAAAAACACCTCGTCCCCGGCGTTCCTGCGGATCAACTTCAAGCCATCGCGGTAGGCTTCGATGCTGCTCTTCAGCGGATCGTGAAACGGCAGGTTGTTGCCGAAATGGTCTTCCTTGTAGCCGTCATTCACATAAATCTGCTCGCAGGCCGCGCCGGTCCAGAGGCCGTCCATTTTGTAGTAAGTCACGCCCCAAGAGCGATAGAGCTTCGCGATCTTCGCCAGTTGCGCCCGGACCCCGGGATGGGTCAGGTCGAGGCAAGTGCCTCCCCAGGAGGTGTCATACGGCTTGCCGTTCTCACGCTTCACAAACCAGTCTTGACGGTCCTGGTATTCAGGGTCTTGATAATTCCGGCCAAACGGCAGCCACCACAGGCCAAAGGTCAACCCGTCCTTGGCCACCTCGGCGGCCACCGGCGCCATGCCGTGCGGATAAGGGCCATCCGGGCGCACCCGGTCGAAGCCACGGCGCGGGCCGTTGATATGTTTGCCGTCCTGCCACTCATCGTCAATCTGCACCACCCCCAAACCGAACGGCTGGAGTTCCCGCGCGGCGAACTTCGCCAGTGCGACCGTCGAGGTTTCGTCGCCAGCCTGGCCATGCTGCTCCGCATACCAGGAACAATAGGTGGCCTGACGCGGGCGCAATTGAATGTGATATTGCCGCTTCACCGCGTCGGCGTAAAGCTCCCCGCCCAATCGCGCGTCGTCGAAAACGCCAACCGCCAGAGTTTCGAGCCGGGCGGAAGCGCCGGCGGGAATGCGAAGATGGCCAAAGTCAATCCGCGCCTGGAATTCGACCGCGTCCTCTTTCACGCTGGAGAACAGCACGCCGCTACCGCGATCCTCGGTGAGCCAGCCGGCCACCACACCGCGCCGCGTCGCCGGCACCGCTGCCGTCAGAAACAAATAGCTGCCCGGATTTTTGTCAGGCGCAGTCAACCCCGCCGTGCCCAAGGTGCGCAGTTCGCTCGCGGGCCGGCCAAAATCGAGGGTGAATGTGGCCGGAACCACTCTGGCCAAATCCAGGATTTCTCGGCCCGGGTTGTGACGGGTGCCGCGAATCAGCAAGAACGGCAGATCGGGATAGATTTCCAGCGACATCGCATTGCCATCGGCTTGGCTCACCAGAATGCTCTGGCCGGAGCCAAACACGGGATCGTGCACGCCCCGGGTTTTGGCCGCCCCGGCCCCGCCATCCAGTTTGCCATCTTTGAGGAAGTCTGAACCGGAGGCCTTCTCGGTCACGGAGAAACTGCCGGACGTATCGTCATAGGCTGCCGAGAGTGATTTGTTCTGAATTGTCAGTG
>Ga0316231_1001925_pt1 | contig 21327 bp, 19 predicted proteins | sample TBH18027metaG_FD_206002 | JGI IMG/M metagenome (GOLD analysis project Ga0316231, IMG submission 206002) | Freshwater microbial communities from Trout Bog Lake, Wisconsin, USA - TBH18027 | ecosystem: Environmental > Aquatic > Freshwater > Lake > Hypolimnion/Profundal zone | place: USA: Wisconsin...
GCTACGCTACAACGAGATATTCTGACATGACTCCAATTTTCGGGGGTTGAACCGATAGGAGATTAAAAACCATTTTCGTACCCTATTACTTTTTTTGCTTTATCGACAGCCTGAGAACTCTCGTCCGCAAGGACGGGAGTTCTTCAGGTTGTTGAGAAACCTTAAAACTTTCATTTTCCTGAAAATGGTCTTTTAAATGTCGTGTAGAAATAATACTACACGACATTTTTATTGCTTGCGTAAGCAGAATACCACGCGCTAGGCGCGTGGTTCCAAAAAGCTTACAGCTATGCAGAAAAGGTTTAAGACCTAAAATTAGAATGTATTTCAATACGCGGTCACAATATTATGAGAGATTTCAAGTATAAAGTCGCGGTGTGAAATAAGAAATTTGGGTCAAGCGAAAAAACGAATTTTAGCAACTTGCTCCAACTGCCAATGAATTTGCTCTTTTAAGAGCGGTAGGGCAGGTATGCAAAAGATGGATTGTTCAGTGAGTCTTGAGACTCAGCCAGTAGCATTCCCTCTCTTTTAGGGCTTAATCAAGCCACCCGTTTGAAGGGGGGGCCGTGACTTACGCAGGAACTTTTCTTAGGTCGCCGGTTCGCCAAAATATAGGCCTGTTATAAATATCTTGCTTGCTTTAGACAAGATATTTATTTTTTTTTACCAACAAGAAGGGTTTTGCCAAAAAACATAGAAATAGCAAAGATACTCTATGCTGCCATTTCCCGCCAGGCGGGAAAGGAGGTACACCTAAGGTTGCCTGGGACAGGGCTTTCTTGGCAGACAGGCCCAAGGTCAGGATAAGGAAATATGAGAAACTTATCCCCCGGCCGTAGCTTGTTGATAGAGGAAAAATAAAAAAACCAAGGGGGATTATTCTGTGAAAAAAACTCTTATTTTAGCACTCGTGGTCAGCTTTGTGCTGTCCGTAGCCGGAACCGCGTTTGCGTTCCCGGTAGACTTTAGTGGCGACTTCAAGTATGAATTCCGCCAGAACAGCGACTTTGGAAAAGCAAAGTATCAAGAGAACCGGTTCTATACTGAACTCAAGTTCAGCGGCAAAATTGATGACTCCACTTCTTTCTTCTCTCGCTTCGGCGGCCAGGTCAAAGACAACCAGTCCAAACCCGGCAATGGTGACTACGCCACTACTAGCGGCTTCACCATGGACCAATTCGGCGTTAAAGCCAAAGCTGGCGACTGGAACTTCGCTATCGGTCGCCAAGGCACCCAGCTCGGCCAAGGCGGCATCTTCTATGCCGGCAACGATGTAGACCCACTGACCTACTTCGACGGCGTTGTTGCCACCACCAAAATGGGCGACTTCAACGTATCAGTCATCGGCGGCAAAGCAGTTTCCTCCAATTTGCTTGTGCAGACAACCAATCTTATGGGCATATATCCGGATCAAAGCTGGGTCGGCGTCGACTTCAAAGTCCCAGTTGACAAGGTTACCGTCGGCTTCGCTTACGCTAAATCCTCCGTATATCCGAACGCATTAGTCTTGGGCACTGTACCTCTTAAAGACGCTAAGTATTGGGACCTCAACTTCGCCACCAAGATCGGCAACAGCTTTGATTTCAGCGGCGAATATGTCAAATCCGATGCTTCCACTGCCAACGCAGCTTTCACCTTCGCCGGAACCTATACCTTTGATCCTGACAACAACTTCACTGTTGCCTACAACAACGTTCAGGGCAACTCGACTGATCCTGTCAATTCCAACATCGGCACCCTGTACTATCCTAACGGTAGTGCCTTCAGTTTGCCTGGCACATCTTTTGGTTACAAAGGCTTCACCTATGCTTACCATCACCAAATTACCAAAGCCATGGGCTTCAACGCTTACTATCTGACCCTCCAGCCTTTGCTGGGCACCACTGCTGGCCATACCAACGACGAACTCGGCCTCAACGTGAAATGGAGCTTCTAATTCTCTAACAAAAAAACTTCCGACCGAAAGGTCGGAAGTTTTTTTGTTAACAAGCAAGAACTGCGCACCGGCTCCCCTTGTACCGACATGCCATAATCAGGGTGCGCAGCATGATCGGCGTAATCGCCGAAGTGCTGTGCCTGTTTTTGAACAGCCTGGAGCCTGTAGGCTCTGAGGAACTCCCGTCCGAATGGACGGGAGTTTTTTTGAATAATCTTACCAAATAATGAGCATAATTAAAACAATCTACAAATTAGGTAATTATTTCTTTTAGCTTGGGACATAAAGAAGGAATTTACATAAATGTAAAGAATTACAAATAGATACTCTAAAGCGTCACTTCCCGGCAGGCGGGAAAGGAGGTGCACCCATGGTTGCCTGGAACAGGGGCTTTTGACGGACAGGCCTAAGGTCAGGATAAGGCAATATGAGAAACTTATCCCCCGGCTGCAGCTTGTTTTTAGAGGAAAAATAAAAAAAACCAAGGGGGATTATTCTGTGAAAAAAACTTTAGTATTGGCACTCGTGGTCAGCTTTGTGCTGGCCGTAGCCGGAACCGCGTTTGCGTTCCCGGTAGACTTCAGTGGAGATTTCAAGTATGAATTCCGCCAGAACAACGATTTTGGTCTGAAAAAGTATGACGAGAACCGGTTCTACACTGAACTCAAGTTCAGCGGCAAAATCGATGACTCCACCTCCTTCTTCTCCCGCTTTGGCGGTCAGGTCCGGGACAACCAGTCAAAACCCGGCCACGGCGACTCCGCTACTACCAGCGGCTTCACCATGGACCAATTCGGCGTTAAAGTCAAAGCCGGCGAATGGAACTTCCAAGTCGGTCGTTTAGGCACTCAGCTCGGTCAAGGCGGCATCTTCTATGCCGGCAGCGATGTTGACCCGCTGACCTACTTCGACGGCGTTGTTGCCACCACCAAAATGGGCGACTTCAACGTATCGGTCCTCGGCGGCAAAGCGATTTCCTCCAATGGTCTTGTGCAAACAACCAATCTGTCTGGCTTGTACCCTGATCAAAGCTGGGTCGGCATCGACTTCAAAGTCCCTGTTGACAAGGTCAATGTAGGCTTTGCATATGCCAAAAAGACCACTTATCCGGGCGCACTTTGGACGATTCCCCAAAACGGTACATGGTATGTAATGGGAGTTCCCGATGCCAAGTATTGGGACCTCAACTTCTCCACCAAGATTGGCAGCAACTTTGATTTCAGCGGCGAGTATGTCAAATCCGATGCTTCCACTGCCAACACCGCCTTTACCTTCGCTGGAACCTACACCTTTGATCCGGACAACAATTTCACTCTGGCCTACAACAATGTCCAGGGCTACTCTGTTGATCCTGTCAACTCCAACCTCGGTACCCTGTATTATCCCAACGGTAATACCTTCAGCGTACCAGGCGTAGCCTTTGGTTACAAAGGCTTCACCTATGCTTACCATCACCAGTTTACCAAGGCGATGGGTTTCAACGCCTACTATCTGAGCCTCCAGCCTCTGCTGGGCTTCACTGCTGGGCATAACAACAACGAACTCGGCATCAACGTGAAATGGAGCTTCTAAATGCCTGAAGAGAACTCCCGTCCGAAAGGACGGGAGTTTTTTGTTTAGGCTGTTAATCAACTTGCCGCGACCAGAGGCGTATGGATTGTGTACGCCTCCTGCTGCGAATCGTGAGGCGCTGCATTACGCAAAAATTGAGTTTACCGGCGACATCCTGTCAGATAGGGGCAGGATATTTCTTTTATTGGGCGAATTATCTGCAGTAAGTAAAAGGAGGGGAAGACATGCTGCGCAAACTGATTATCGTTGCTCTGGTGATGATTTTTGCCCTGCCGATTCCGGCTTTGGCCAGCGGCGCCGATATGACGGTGCTGGACAAAACGGCGACGGTGGAGAAAATTCTGTATGGCAGCGAGCAGACAGGCTCGCTGGTTGATAGAGTGGGAAAAATAGAAAAAGACGTCTATGGCGCCGAGACCAAGGATGCCCTGGTGGGCAGGCTTGACCGCGTGTACAGGTATATGAAGGACAACTCGGCAACCCCGTCATTTTTAATTAAGCTCAACGGAGTGGAGTGGACGCTGTCGCACACCATAACCGCCCTGCCTGTCAAGGCGCGGATCGAGAATCTGGAAAGGGTGCTGGTAGGCAATTCGCCACAAGGCTCTTTCGACGAACGTCTGACCAAACTGGCTAAGCTTTCTTATCCCGGCGGTCAGCCGGAGGTTGTCGGCACTACGATAAGCAAGGATACCCTTGTTAAAATTACCCTGGTATCACCGCTGGATACACGGACTAGCCGGGCGGGCGACGTGATCTCTTTCCAGGTTGCCGACGATCTCTATTCCGGCGGGATACTGGTGATGGCCAGGGGAGCTGCCGGCTTCGGCAAGGTGGTCAAGGTGGAACCTTCGAAGAATTTCGGCCGCGACGCCAAACTTGAGGTTACCTATGACAGCATTACCGCCATCGATGGCAACGGAGTGGATATGCTTCTGGGCGAAAAAGCCAAGGATGAAACCAAATCCATGGCTACCGCCGCCGGAGCCAGCGTTGCGGGAATGGTGCTTCTCGGTCCGATCGGCATTGTCGGCGGAGCCTTTGTGCATGGACAGGATTTTGTCATACCGGCCGGTACGGAGCTGTTCATTCAGACGAAAGCCGACGCGGATGTGTTTGGGATCAAGGTGCGGTAGGCCACGCTTTCGGGTGATAAAGGCCCATTATTAGCTCTTTTTCAAGGGCCTGCAGGCCGCCTGGGGCGGCCTTTTCTATATATTGGCGCAGGCTGCCGGGCAGGAAATAGCCGAAAGATGTAGAATAAACATAAAGTTGGGGATAATATAATTACAGCTTCTGGCTATAGGAGAAAAACATGCCAAACACAAAAATGTTACTGCTGGGTTCATTGCTAGTGGCGGCCATTGTTTGTACTGCATTGCCAGGACAGGCCGCGGTGAATGATAAGGATAAAGTTCAAAAGCCGGTCGAAAAAGCGCCGATTGTGGTGGAGGGCGATGAGCTCTATTTCAGCGATTCCACCGGCGATCTATTCGCCAAGGGCAACGTGGTGGTGACCCAGGGCCAGGCCAAAGTGCTGGGTGATGTGATGCGGGGCAACGCCAAGCAAAACGAGATATGGATCGACGATGCGGCCACCTTTACTGAGCCGGGAACGCGGTTGGTAGGGACGACGACCCGCTACAATTACGGAACCGGGAACGGAACGATGGAGCAGGCATCCGGCAAGGTAGACCGAGAATTGGTAGCCGGAGAAAAGATCGAATTCTATCCGCAAGAGATTATTATCCATAACGGAACCGAGACCGGCTGCCCGGCCAAGGTACCTGATTATCACGTCAGCGCCGACAAGATCGAGATCTGGCCCGGGGACAAGATGATCGCCTACAACGCCAAATTTTGGATCAAGGACAAGATTATTTTCTCGATGCCCAAGTATCAAACATCGCTGCGTCCGGGCGCCGAGAGCGAATTTCCCCGACTGGGCTACAACAGCAAGGACGGATTTTCCATCACCCAGCACCTGGAATACCCCATCGACAATAAGGTTTCGGTCTATACCGATATTGCCTACTATACCATCAGAGGCTTCCAACCGGCTTTCGGCGTGACCGACCATGAGAAAAACTATACCATGGGCTTGGTGGACGGTTATTCCCGCGATGTCAACGGTAACTGGATCAAAAGGGAGCCGGAGTTTGATCTGAGTTTTGGCCATCCAGTCGGCAGTCTACCGATAGACTATACCTTTACCGCCGTCTACGGCAAATGGGACGATGACGTCAAAACCAGCTGGCATCAGGACTATAATCTGAATTTCGCCGGTCATCCGATCAAGCTGGGGAACACATTGCAGCTTGCTCTTGGAACCGGGGTCGAGTATGTGCACGAAAGTAACTACAACGGCCTGTCACAAAGCCAGGGAAATACCATCATGAGATATTCGGGGACATTATACAAGACCTTGGGTCCGAAGCTCAACACATGGGCAACGTATACCTACACTCAAAATTTCATTACCTCTGCGTTCGCATATAACGCTCCGGTCCTGGCAAGAGAACTTGACAACGGTATTACCTACAAGATTGACTCAAAGAATACCGTTCAATTTATTCAGACCTATGACCTGGACCTTAGGCGCGCGTATGACCAGGACTATTACTGGATTCACGACATCCACTGCTGGACGGCGACCATCGAATATCGGGCCAAGCGCAAACAGACAATCATTGATTTTACTACCAAGAAGTTCTAGGGCGAGTTGAAAGGATAAAAATTATTAGTGCGATACAAGAAAAGACTTGGCTTCCGCTAAGTCGGAGACGCAAGTGGAAGCCATTCGTTCTATCCGGCGTTCAGCCGGGAAAGTTCAACTCGACTGCGCCGCGCCGCCCCGCCCCTGGTCAGGGGCTGGTGTCAAAGGAGCCATGGATGGCTGCTCCTTTGACCGCCTGTTGCTCAGTGAAAGCCGGGTTTTCCAAGCGGAAGGGGATAGCCTGTTGAAAAACAAACTCCTCGATCTGATCGGCGAAATGCAAGGCCACAAGATAATGATCATAGGCGACATAGTGGCTGACGTATATCTGGAAGGTAAGATTTCGCGCATTTCCCGGGAGGCCCCGGTGCTGGTGCTGGAGCACACCGGTGAAACCGTGGTGCCCGGGGGTGCTGCTAATGCTGTGTACAACGCCGCCACTCTTGGTGGCGACATTTTTGCTGTCGGGGTTATCGGGGATGACAGCGCCGGTCGGCAACTGACCGGAATCCTGCGTCAAGGAAAGGTCAGAACCGAAGGATTGGTTGTCGATCCCCAGCGGCCGACGGTGACCAAGACCAGGATTATGGCCGGAGGGCTGGCAACGGTTCGCCAGCAGATTGTGCGGGTCGACCGGGAGACGAAGGAACCGCTAAGTGCGGCGATCGAAAATGCGGTAATGGAGTACATCGGCGCCCATATCGACGCTATGGCGGCGGTGGTGATGAGTGACTATGGCAGCAAGGCGATATCAGCCCCCATTGGGCGATTTGCCATTGAAGCCTGCCGGCGGCGGTCGATTCCCTGTATTGTCGATTCCCGGTATAACATTCTGTCCTTCAGAGGGGTCACGCTGGTAAAACAAAACGAGTCCGAGGTTGCGGCCGCTCTAGGCTATGACAGTCTTGATCAGGCTGCGCTGCTTGGGGCTGGACACAAACTTCTGGAGCAGATGGAGGCCCAGGCGATACTCATCACCCGCGGCCCGGACGGCATGAGTCTCTTCGAGCGGCCGGACAAAGTAACCCATATTCCGGTGACCAATGTCAGCGAAGTGTTTGATGTCACCGGCGCCGGGGATACGGCGGTGGTGACGGTGGCGCTGGCGCTGGCGGGGGGGGCTTCTTATCTTGACGCCGCGAGGCTGGCCAACTTCGCCGCCGGAATCGTGGTCAAGAAGCCGGGGACGGCTACAACCACGCCTGAGGAACTCAAGGATGCGATAGGTGGTTACCATGAAAATTGTCAGTAGACAGGAAATTAAAGCAGTTGCCCAAAAAGCAAGAGAAGCCGGAAAAACAGTCGTGTTCACTAACGGCTGTTTTGACATTCTCCACGCCGGTCATGTCCGCTATTTGGCGGCCGCCAGAGCGCTGGGCGACGCTCTGATCGTCGGACTCAACAGTGACAGGTCGGTGCAGAGGCTCAAAGGCCCGACCCGGCCGATCAACGCTGAGGAAGACCGGGCGGAAGTGATGGCAGCTCTTGGGGCGGTAGATTTTGTCGTGGTTTTTGATGACGCGACGGCAGAGGGGCTGGTGGCCGAAATCCGGCCTGATGTCTATGTCAAGGGCGGCGACTACCGCCTGGAGGATTTGCCGGAAGCCAGGGTGGCTGCCGTCTATGGCGGCCGGACCGTGCTGATTCCGGAGGTGCCGGGGCGTTCGTCCAGCAACATTATCGGCAGGATAAAGGAGTTGGGCGGGTCTGATGGCAACTGCTGAAGGCGCTCTGACCAATATCTTGATCGTGAAGCTCAGCGCCATCGGTGATGTAGTTCACGCCTTGCCGGTGAGCCACGCTCTCAAGAAATGCTTTCCCGCGGCCCGTATTACCTGGGTGGTGGAAAAGCCTTCCTATGATTTGCTGACTAACAATCCGTATATTGACGAGATTCTCGTTTTCGATAAACCCCAGTTTAAATCCCTGGCCGGCTTATGGAGCCACGCGCCGGCTTTTGTCCGGCTGCTCCGGTCGCGTCACTTTGACGTGGCGCTGGATCTGCAGGCGATTTTTAAAGGAGCAGCTATCGCCTATTTCAGCGGGGCGCCGCAGCGCCTGGTGTATTGTGATACCCGGGAGCTCAGCCATCTGCTGGGCAATCGGGTTTGCGGCGAAAACCGGGCCGGACATGTGGTTGAGCGGTATCTGGACGTTGTCCGGGCCCTTGGCTGCAGCGTGGACGAGGTGGTGTTCCCGCTGGTTATAACTGAAAGCGAGACAGATGCTGCCCGGGCGATTGCCTGTCAGGCCGGCCTTGATGTCAGTCAGCCTTATGTACTGTTGTCACCTGGGGCAAACTGGCCCAACAAGCGTTGGCCAACCCGCTTATTCGCGGCTCTGGCTGCTAAACTCGGCGATGCAGGGTTCATCCCTGTTATAACCGGCGGTCCTGGTGACCGGGCTCTGGCGGAGGAGATCCAGGCCGCGGCGCACATTCCACTGATGGACCTGACTGGTAAAACCTCGCTGAAACAGCTGGCATACCTGATCAAACAGGGGAGGGCTTTTGTCGGGGGAGACACCGGCCCGATGCATCTGGCAGCTGCGCTGACCACGCCGGTAGTTGCCTTACACGGCCCCACGGACACCATCCGCAACGGCCCCTATGGCAGTGGTCACAAAACCTTGGTGACTCCGCTGGAATGCGCCGGCTGCTGGAAGCGGCGATGCCCCAAGGGAATCGACTGTCTGGCATCGATTGAGGCTGAGGGTGTTTATAACGCGGTGCAGGATATTTGCAGGAGATCACCATGAAAAAGCCGGTAGAGGTTCAAAAAATACTGGTGATTAATCTTGCCTTCATCGGTGATATTCTGTTATCGACTCCCGCCATCAGAGCCCTGAAGGCAGCATATCCGGAAGCGGCCATTCACATGCTGGTGGTTCCCGCCACCGCACCGGTGGCCAGGGGGAATCCTTTTGTGGATCAGGTTATCGTTTACGATAAGCGCGGCAAGGATAGGAATTTGGCCAGTCTGTGGCAACTAATCAGGCGCCTGCGCGCCGAACATTATGACTTGGCTGTGGCGATGAACTTCGCCCTGCGTGGGTCACTGCTGGCATGGGCTTCCGGGGCGCGCTTCCGGCTTGGTTATGACGCTCAGCACGCCGCCCCATTTCTTACCCATGTTGCCAGTTCAAGCCGGATAGCTGTCAAACACGAGACCGAGAATTATTTGGCGATGCTGAAGCCTCTTGGCATTGAAACCGGGGATTTAGCGCTGGCGTTTCGGCTCGATCCGGCAGCAGTTAAAACCCTTGATGATAAATTTAAACCGGATCCCGGCCGGCAGCTGGTACTGATTTGCCCCTTTGGCCGCCACCCTTTGAACAGTTGGACCAGCGCCGGATACATTGAAGTTCTGCGCAGGCTGGCAGCTGTCGCCGATTGTGTTTTAATCGGCGGAGAAGCAGAAAAGGAACGTTTGGAGGAAATCAGCGCCGCGGCTGAAGGTAAGGCCAAAGTTCTGGCCGGCGTTTTGTCGATTGCAGAATTGGCTGTCCTGATTGCCAGGGCTAACTTGCTGATATCCGTCGATACCGGTCCGCTTCACCTGGCCGGGGCGGTTGGCACTCCGGTGGTGGGCCTTTTTGGACGATCCGACTATCGGATTTGGGGGCCGCGTGGACCCCGGGATTTTGTTTTGCACCATAAGCAAGATTGCTGGCCCTGCTATAAGCGGGAATGTGAGCATCATCGCTGTATGGCTAACTTAGAGGCGCAAGAGGTAATTGAAGTTGCACTAAAAATATTGTCAACTTCACAAGACTCGAAAAGGGGATGAGGAGAATGTCTTTAGCTGTACTAATCCTCACCTATAATGAGGAAAAGAATATCAGTGATTGTATTGAAAGTGCCCGGTTCGCTGATGAGGTTGTGGTGATCGATAGCGGCAGCACCGATCGGACGGTGGAAATTGCGAAAGGCCTGGGAGCCAAGGTGGCAGTGCGCGCTATGACTGATGGTTTTGGGCCGCAGCGGAATTTTGCTTTATCCCAGACCGAAGCCGACTGGGTCCTTTACCTTGATGCCGATGAACGGATTACCCCGGGTCTGGCGATAGAGGTCAGGAAAGTCATCGAGGGCGGTGAACCTTTTGCCTATGAGATACTTCGGTACAACTATGCTTTCGGTCAGCGCATCAAGCATGGCGGTTTCCGGCCGGACTATTCGCTCCGGTTTTATCCCCGCACTGCGGTTTCGTGGTCCGGCACTGTGCACGAAGAGGCCACAGTAACTCTTCCCAAATGCAAATTGAAAAATGTCATCATTCATTACACCTACACGGATTGGAACCGCTATTTTAATAAATTTAACAGCTATACCAGCCTGATGGCCGAGCAGATGTTGCAGCGGGGCAGACGCTCCAGCATGCTGCACATCATCTTTCGGCCCTGGTGGGCGTTCTTCCGGGTCTACATTTTGCAGTCAGGCTGGCTGGACGGAAGGCTGGGCTTTATCCTAGCCTCGTTCCATTTCTTTTATACCATGGCCAAATACGTTAGACTGTACTGGCTGCAGGGGGAGCGTTGAAATGAGAGTCGCGATCTTCGAGTCTATTGTGACCACCGCTGGCCATGAGCATGATTTCGACAAAATGCTGGTGTCTGAGCTCACCGCCGCTGGGCACCAGGTAGAGTTTATAGTGCCACAAAGTTATCCATTCAAACTGGATTATAAAGTGCCGGTTCGGTATTTACCGGGGGAAGCGGTGGATTATACCGATACTTCCGGCTTGGCCAAAATGCTGCTGGCGGCGAAGCGGGAATGGCGCAGGCGGAACTGGTTCAATGCTTTATATGAATATGCCAAGACAGAGAAGCCAGATGTGATCATCATTCCAACAGCGAGCTATCGGTTTTTGCGAACCATTCGCCACAGCCGGCTAAAAATGACTCCTGTTCCGGTGATTCCCATCCTTCATGGCTTGACACCAAGCGCGGCAGACAAAGTGTTCCGCCAAGCCCAATACCTGGCAGCATACCCGCAAATCAAGCTGGCAGTGATCAATATCGATGAGGAATTGTTCGGTAGGCGTTTCCCCAATCTATTCTGCGTCAAGCCGCCGGTTTATCTGCCTAATGATGATTTGGCCGATATTCCACCGCTTAACGATATACCGGTCTTGGGCTTTTTCGGCCAATACCGGCGAGAAAAGAATTTGGACGGATTTTTATCTGTGTTTTGCCAGTGCCGGTTTTCCCACCCGGTACAGCTATTGGTCCAGGGAGCGACTGTTACGACAGAAGATGCTGCTGATTTTGAACGAATACAGCAAAAGTATGCGCATGTTACTAATATCAAGTTTTTACATAAGGCTTTGATCGGGGAAGAATGGCAACGCGCGATTATTGGGGTGGACGCGCTGATTATGCCGTATGCGGCAGAGCGATATCGGTATCAGCCATCTGCTATGCTGTTTACTGCCATCGGTTTTCACAAAGCAGTGGTTCTCGCCGACTCCATTAATCCGGAAGTGCTGGCCCACTATCGCATCGGCCTGGCATTTCATCCAGAACGGGAGGGAGACCTTAAAGCCGTTCTGGAAGAGTTCGTTAACACCTACTCAGCTCAAAAACAGCAGTATCAAGCCGAACTAAATCGGGCCAACGCGGATTTTTCGCCGACGTGCTTGGTTCAATCGATCCTGAGCGTGCCTGACTAAACAGCAGATGGGAGATGATTCTGCGTTTGAGAAGAAATCACTGACACGACGGATGAAAAACAGACGATGGCAAGGATTTGGATGAGATTATCAACTGAGACTATTCATAACTAATGAATGGTTAAGGAGTGCCTGAGGATGAATAATACTAAAAAAATACTTGTTCTGGCGTTGTTCAATACCGGCGATGTGGTGCTTTGCACCAGCGCCATAGCTTTACTGAAAATGGCGTATCCGGACGCTAAGATCACGGTGATTGTAAAATCGGTTTCCGGCGATGTCGTTCGCAACAACCCAGTTATCGACGAGGTCATTACCATTGACTATCGATCCAAGCACTTGTCACTCGGCAATATGTCGGCTCTTATCCAGGAAATCCGGGCGCGAGGCTTTGATTTATGCCTGGCTTTTGACGGTAAACTGCGTTCGGCGCTGATAGGCTTCCTTGCGGGTATCCCTGAGCGGATAACGGCGGACAAGATTTTTGGTTCGATGCCGGATTGGCGCAAACTGCTTTTTACCCGGGTGATAACGCCTGACTGTGATGATGCTGTAACCCATCAATCCGATCTGTTTCAGTCTATTGTCAGAAGCCTGACAGGGCAACAGCAACAGGCTCGTCCTGTTATGGGCCGCATCGAGGCGAAGAATGACGAGAACGCCAGGCGACTGATAACCAGTCTGCCTGTTCATGAATATAAAATCGCCCTGTGTGTAAAAGGTACATTCCCCTTAAAGGACTGGCCTTCGGATCGGTTTGCGTTATTAGTCGACAGGCTGCATGAGAGGTATGACGCCGCGTTCTATATTGTGGGTGCGCCAAGCGACAGGGACTATGCCGATAGTATTATTGCGAAAACTGCTGTTTCTGTAACCAATTTTTGCGGCAGGACCAGCCTGGTGGATTTGGCGGCACTGCTTACCTTGTCGGATTTATTTGTTACTGTCGATACAGGTGCAGTTCATATTGCTTCCACCACAACGGTTCCGATTGTCGCGCTTTATGGCTGCACTTCTCCGGTCAGATGGCATCCCCTGAATGAGCGCTATATGGTTGTCTATACCCATGAGTCATGCAGTCCCTGCGCTATAAGAGCTGACGCCTGCCCTGAGCACTTATGTATGAATAAGATACAGGTTGATACGGTAATGCAGGCTATTGAAAGTTTGGGGATAATAAAACAACACTAAAGGTGAGCTGTATAGCGTTAATGGAATGGAGACATGTTAATGGATAAATTTACTCAATATAAACGGCATAAAATTTTGATACTACATGGTACAAAGACTCAAAATGAACATGTTGATATAGCTGATATATACATTAATGTGAATCCATTTACAAAAGTGTTAAAAAAATTGCATGAGCATGTATCTATTCCGTTAAAAGAGATTTGGTATGAAAATTGGAAAAAGAAAATACAAAAATATGATGTAATTATTATCTTTGATGGACTACGTGGAAGGGACGTTATAAAATACATACACAAAACCAACCCCTCGACAAGGATCATCCTCTATTATGTAAATAAATTTAGACAAGGCGCAAAAAATGATCCGGAAAATTTCAAGGATTTACCCTGTGAATTATGGTCTTTTGATAAAAATGATTGTGAAAGGGTAAAAATGAACTATAATCCTTTTTGTTATGATGATGTTTTTTCTAATGAAGAAAACAAAAAGGCTTTTCATAATAAAGAGTACGTTGGACAGGAAATATATGATGCTTTTTTCATCGGAGTTGACAAAAATCGCTTGGCAACTTTAATAAAGTTAAAGACTCTATTGGAAAAGTATCAATACAAGGTGAAAATTATTCTAAAAAAGGCGAAACATTTGTCCTATAAAAACTTTACGGCAGAGGATAATGATTTTATTTTAACAGAACGAGGAATAGAATATAAAGATGTAATAAAATATATCCACCAAAGTAAATGTATTATTGAAATAGAAGATACCAATCAAAATGGTTTAACACTACGTTCAATGGAATCTATATTTTTCAAGAAAAAACTAATTACAGATAATCACGATATATTAAATTATGATTTCTACAAAAATGAAAATATATTTATATTAGGATATGATGCAGAAGAACGTTTGAAAACATTTTTGTTAAGTCCCTATGAACCGGTCGATGACGATATAATAAAACAATATACTTGGGAGGCATGGCTGGATAGATTTTTTAGTTAGGGGATCAGTAGCGGCCTTCAGTAAAGCTTGCAACAGATAATAAAGGCTAAAGAAGAATTTCTTTAGATGCGAGGTAGTATAATGATTGATAAAATTATGGACGACCACATCTTGATGGTGAACGCCATCCGCGAGCATTGCCTGCCCGACATCGAAAGGTTTGCCGAGGTCTGCGGGGCGGCGCTGAAGGCAGGCCGTAAGGTCTTGTTCTGCGGAAATGGCGGCAGTGCAGCTGACAGTCAGCATCTGGCGGCTGAGCTAGTGGGCCGTTTCCAGAAGGAACGGCGCGGTCTGCCGGGAATGGCTCTTACTACCGATACTTCCATTTTGACCGCGATTGGCAATGATTATGGATTCGACAGCGTGTTTTCCCGTCAGGTCGAGGCTCTGGCGGTGTCCGGGGACGTGGTTGTCGGCCTTTCGACATCCGGGAACAGCCCCAATGTTGTCAGGGCACTGGAAGCGGCGAAAGCCATCGGCGCCGTCACAGTCGGTCTGACCGGCCGAAACGGCGGTAAGCTTGCCCAGACAAGCGATATTTGTATTAACGTGCCGGTGGAAGTGACCGCAAGGATTCAGGAAGGACACAGCCTGATCGGGCATATTGTCTGCCAGCTGATCGATGAGGAGGTCAGCGGTGTTTAACGACAAGCAGCGGATTATTGAGTTGTTGACCAGCACGATCGCTGACTACACCGTCCTGGTGGTCGGAGACGTCATGCTGGATCGTTACTATTACGGCGAGGTGAAGCGCATATCGCCGGAGGCGCCGGTTCCGGTGACGCGGGTCACTGCCGAGCACGCCACCCTCGGTGGGGCGGCCAATGTGGCCAACAATCTGGCGCTGCTCGGTGCCAAAGTGCAGCTGGCAGGCATCGCCGGACAGGATGAAAGCAGGCGGCAGCTTGACAGGCTGTTGTCGTCCGCCGGTATCGGTCATGAAGGACTGATCGCCGATAAGAGGCCTACGACGACGAAGCTGCGGGTGCTTGGGGGCCATCAGCAGATGCTGCGGCTGGATTTCGAAGACAGTCACCCGGTGACGGGGAAAGCGGCGGATGGCCTTCGCAAGTATATCAGTGGGCAGGTGGCTGCAGGGAAAGTGCAGGCGGTGGTGATTTCCGATTACGCCAAAGGAGTCTGCACGCCGCAGGTATGTCAGATGCTGATCAAGCTGTGCACTGCGCAGGGCATCCCGCTGGTAGTTGACCCCAAAGGAATCAACTGGCAGAAATACGCCGGGGCGCCGATCATTACTCCCAATCTGAAGGAGCTGGCGGAAGCGGCCAAAACCGATGCTGCCAACAACGATCGGGTGATTAAAATGCTAGCCGACAAGGTGCGGAAACGTTTCAGGATCGAAAATGTCATTGTCACCCGTTCGGAAAAAGGCCTGAGCGTGATCACCGAAACGCAGGCAGTACATATTTCGACTTATGCCCAAGAGGTTTTTGATGTATCAGGGGCCGGCGACACGGTGGTAGCCGTCATGGGAGGAGCGTTGGCAGCGGGTATCGGCCTAATCGATGCGGCCCATTTGGCGAACCTGGCGGCGGGCATTGTTGTCGGCAAACTCGGAACTTATGCTGTGAAGCGCAGCGAGCTTTTGGAAGCGGTCCAGTGCCTGGGGACAGAGGGGGAAGGGCAATGATTGTGGTAACAGGCGGTGCCGGCTTTATCGGCAGCAATCTGGTGAACGGCATCAACGCGCTGGGCAGAGATGATGTTCTGGTTGTGGACAATCTGAGTTTGGGCGATAAGTTTAAAAATTTGCTGGCCCTGAATATCAAGGACTATATCGACCAGGACTCATTTTTAGCCGACTTGAGGCAGGGCAAGTATGACGGGGCCAGTATTGAAGCCGTTTTTCATAATGGGGCCTGCTCGGACACGATGGAGCATAACGGAAAATACATGATGGACAACAATTACGAATATAGCAAGGAACTGCTGCATTTTTGCCTTCGTAAACGCATTCCCTTTATCTATGCCTCTTCAGCCTCGGTTTACGGAAACGGCGAGAAGGGTTTCCGGGAGTCACCGGAGTGCGAATGGGCGCTAAATGTATACGCCTTCTCCAAGCTACAGTTTGATCGCTATGTCCGGCAGGTAACCCGCTCCGCTCGGAGTCAGGTGGTGGGACTTCGCTATTTCAACGTTTTCGGACCGCAGGAAAACCACAAGGGCAGAATGGCGTCAGTGGCTTTTCATTTTTACCATCAGTTGTTAAAAGATGGTGTAATGCGCCTGTTTAAGGGAACCGGCGGTTATGCCGACGGCGAGCAGACCCGGGATTTTATTTATGTCAAAGACGTTGTCGATGTCAATCTCTTTTTTTATCAACACCCGGAAAAGAAGGGGATTTTTAACTGTGGAACCGGGCGCAGTCGCAGTTTTAATGACCTGGCCGAAGCAGCCCGGAAAGCATACGGATCCGGTAGCATTGAATATATCGAATTTCCGGAATCGCTGAAGGGTAAGTACCAGAACTTCACCGAAGCGGATGCGGCCAAGCTTCGAGAGGCCGGGTACACCAAGTCGTTTACAGAGCTGGAGGACGGCGTCGCCGACTATTACCGCTACCTCAAAACCGGCGGTTACGTGAAGCGATAAAGGGAGGTTGGTCTATTGCACTCCGCAGTTTTTTTTGACCGGGATGGTGTGCTGAACAGCGACAAAGGCTATTTATATAAAGCAGCGGATTTGGAATGGATGCCTGGGGCGATAGACGCTGTCCGGCACCTAAATTCCCTGGGGTTTCTGGTATTTGTGGTGACCAACCAAAGCGGCGTAGCCCGGGGTTATTATTCAGAAGCTCATGTGGTCGCACTGCACGATTGGATGAACGCCGAACTGGCTAAATCCAAGGCCCATATCGACAAGTTTTATTATTGCCCCCACCTTCCCGACGGCACGGTGGAAGAGTACCGCCGTGCCTGCCAGTGCCGTAAGCCTTTGCCTGGCCTCATTTTGCAGGCTGTCGGCGAGTGGGATATTGATAAGCAGCGATCCTTTCTGATCGGGGATAGGACTTCGGATGTTCAGGCGGCTGAGGCCGCGGGAATAAGGGGCTTTATCTATCCGGGAGGGAATCTGCACGATTTTATAAAGGCGAAGCTGGCCGAGACTGCCGCCGAACAGGAAGTGATATAACTGTACAGCAAGATATTGGTTATCAATCTGATGCATATAGGCGATCTGCTTCTGGTTACCCCGGTACTGCGAACGCTGAGAACCAATTATCCGGCGGCGCACATCGCTTTGTTGGCTGACGCGAAAATCGCCGATCTTGTCAAATATAACGAGAATCTTGATCAGTTAATCGCCATCGATAAAAAAGGCCACCATGATAAGTTCTGGAATTATTTACAGCTGATTCAGGCAGTCAGGCGGGAAAAGTTTGACCTTGTTATCAATTTGCATCGAAATGAGCGCGCCTCTTTTATCGCCGCTTTGAGTGGGGCAGAAAAAGTTGTCGGCTATTCCACGGTTGGGCCGAATCTATTTTTTGACAAGGTGCTGGAAAACCGTAAAGCCGTAAAGCACCAGATCGAGGCTCATTTCGATGTGCTCAGGGAAACGCTGGGGATTACCCGGATCGACGATTGGGGACTGGAGATGTGGCTGGATCAGGAGGCAGAGACTGCAGCAGAGCGGCTCTGGCAAGAGGTCTTTCTCGATAGTGCCGCCATGCCAGTGGTGGGTCTTAATATCGGCGCCAGCTGGCCGACCAAGCGCTGGCCGCAGGAGTATTTCGCCGAATTGGCCGACCGGCTGCTCGACCTCGGATATGGGATCGCTTTTTTCGGCGGGCCGATGGATATCGGGCTGGTGGAGGAGACGCTGGGCCTCATGAAACATTCCGCATCACGGAAGGTCGCAGTTTTTACAGGCCGGGTCAGCTTGCTGGTACTGGCGGCGCTGCTGAAGAAGTGCCGGGTTTTTGTAACCAACGATTCCGGGCCGATGCATGTCGCGGTGGCCATGGGGGTTCCGTTGGTTTCGATGTTCGGCGCTTCGCCGGTCATCGGCTTTTCGCCTTATAATAACATTAGTGTTGTGCTGAAGAGTTCGCTGCCCTGTCATCCCTGTTATGAACACAGCTGCCGCAGGAAGGATCTGGGGTGCATGTACGGCATTACGGTCGATCTGGTACTGGAGGAGACTCTGGAACTGGAAAAAAATACGGCGCGAGGGCCGCGTTAACGCGAAGCTTGACGGAGTTCCGGGTGCTTGGTTGTAATAAAAACATCGATTCTGGCATCATCAACCGCAGATTCTTGGCGAGTTGTAGCTGCCATAAGTGTTTTGATCCGAGGTGTTCACTGAAGGCCCTGATGATAGAGTGCTTTTACTTTCATAATTCAAACGGGGTTTTAAAGGGGAGAATAAAGTGACTGTAAAGGTTCTCGATAAAACAGTCTTCGGTTTTTTGCTGTTATATGCTTTGGCATCTAGCACATCCATAGCCGTAGCCAATATTGCCGTATGCAGTGCCTTGATTTTTGCGATTGTTAGACATATCAAAGAACCGTTGGTTTTCCAGTTTGATAAGCGCATAGTGCAAGTAATTTTCTTGTTTTGGTTTACGATTTTAGTTTCGGCCACTTTCGCCTATGATCACCTTAGTGGATTTGATAAATTATGGGCATATGTTTATCGGACGCTCCCATTTTTTTTGGCTGTCCCTTTCATCAATACCAGAAAAAAACTTGTCGCCATTCTTATCGCAATGGCGCTATCAATTCTTCTTGCCGATCTTTATGGGATTTGGCAAGGACTGACGGGCATAAGGGCCCAGGCTTTCTCGTCTCACTGGATGATTTTTGGTGGCTTTCTGGAACAGATGATACCGCTCTTAGCAATTCTAGGGCTGCAGGAAAAAAGTCTGACCAGGAGCACCAGAGTCGCCTTCTTTGTAATCACTGTACTTTCTTTGCTGGCTTTGGCCTTTAATGCCACCCGCGGTGCCTGGATCGGGATTTTGGTCGTCTTTGTCCTGGTTGTTCTGCTGCAGCTGAAAAATAATGTGAAGACTGCAATTGTGCTGAGTGTCTTTGCTGCGTTATTGATTGGTCTGCTGGGCAGTATTCCTGCTATTCAGCAACGGGCAGCCTCTGTCACCGATATCACTTTCCACACGGAGCGGATATTGGTGTGGAAGGGCGCCTGGCAGATGTTTCTCGACCATCCAATTGTCGGAGTCGGTCCAGGTAATTTTGAGAAAATATATTTAGAACGTTACATTTTGCCTGACGCTAAAGAACGGCTGGGACATGCCCATAACAATTTCCTGCATATTCTAGCGGAAAATGGAATTATCGGTTTCGCCGGATTTATGGCAATGTTTGGCTATTTCCTCATCTATCTGTATAAAAATGGAATCAGGAAGCGAGATCCATTAGCCTTGGCTGTCTTATTGGCGTCGGTGGCATTATTGGTACAGGGTTTTAGCGAATTTAACTATGGTGATTCGGCTGTAATTCGGCTATATTGGTTTTTGCTTGGGCTCGCGGGGGCGAATTTTTGTATATTGAAGAACTCTGGTGAACTGAAGCCTATGATCGGCGAAAAGAAAACTTGATTAATACTGTCTATTAATCAAGTCCTAGGGGGAGCGAAATGACCAAAATACTTGTTACTGGTGGTGCCGGGTTCATCGGCACAAGTTTCGTCCGTGGCTTGTTAGCTGCCACAGATAAATATGTTATCAATCTGGACAAGCTAACCTACGCCGGCAACCTGAACTCTCTTTCTGGATTGCTGGACAATCCGCGGCACACATTCGTTCAGGGCAGTATCAATGATCGCAAGCTGGTGACGCAGCTTCTTGAAACACATAAACCTGAAGCTATCGTCCATTTGGCGGCCGAATCTCATGTTGACCGGTCTATTGACGGCCCGGGCGAATTCATTAAGACGAATATCGTCGGTACTTTCGAATTATTGGAGGCCGCTCGCGGCTATTGGACGGGGCTCGATCCGGCATCACGACAGAATTTTCGATTCTTGCTTATTTCCACAGATGAAGTGTATGGCTCGCTCGGAGCGACGGGGTATTTTACCGAATCCACACCTTTTGCTCCCAATTCGCCCTATTCGGCTTCCAAGGCGGCGTCCGACCATCTGGTACGGGCATATTACCATACCTATGGGCTGCAGGTACTGACAACCAACTGTTCTAACAACTACGGTCCGTATCAGTTTCCTGAGAAATTGATACCGCTAATCATTCATAATGCTCTAACCGGGAAACCGCTCCCGATATATGGCGACGGACAGAACGTAAGGGACTGGCTATATGTAGAGGATCACTGCAAGGCCCTTCTGCAGGTCCTGGACAAGGGGAACCCCGGAGACAGCTATAATATTGGTGGCAATAATGAAAAAACCAATCTGCAGGTTGTGGAGACGATTTGCGACCTGTTGGATGAAGCGGTCCCCTGCAAGGACGGAGCGAGCTACCGGCGATTGATTACTTTTGTGAGGGACCGACCGGGGCATGACAGGCGTTATGCCATTGACGCCGCCAAGATTCGCCGGCAACTGGGTTGGAGCCCGCTGGAGACTTTTGAATCCGGCATGCTGAAAACAGTGCGGTGGTATTTGGATAATCAGGCCTGGTGCCAGCATGTTTTGGATGGGTCCTATCGTGGACAGCGGCTTGGCATCTTAGGAGAGGAGGTAGCAAAATGATTCGCAAGGGTATTATTCTAGCCGGTGGCTCAGGTACTCGCCTGTATCCGTTGACCATCGCCGTCAGCAAGCAACTGGTTCCTGTGTATGACAAGCCGATGATTTATTACCCGCTCTGCACTTTGATGCTTGGCGGTATCGAAGAAATTTTGGTTATTACCACGCCCCAGTGTCAGCATCAGTTTCAGGAACTTCTGGGAGATGGAAACCGATGGGGAATCAATATTCATTATGCCGCTCAACCGAGTCCGGACGGCCTTGCCCAGGCTTTTATTATCGGCAAGGATTTTATTGGTAAGGACGGCTGCGCGCTGATTTTGGGCGACAATCTCTTTTATGGTCACGGGTTGCCAGAAAGCTTAAACCTGGCGGCTTCCAGGACAGAGGGAGCCACTGTTTTCGCCTACTGGGTAAAAGACCCCCAGCAGTATGGCGTAGTCGAATTTAACGCTGAGGGTGAAGCTATCAGCATCGAAGAAAAACCGCGTTCCCCTAGGTCGAATTACGCGGTGACGGGGCTCTATTATTATGACAATCAG
>Ga0316231_1001926_pt1 | contig 21325 bp, 16 predicted proteins | sample TBH18027metaG_FD_206002 | JGI IMG/M metagenome (GOLD analysis project Ga0316231, IMG submission 206002) | Freshwater microbial communities from Trout Bog Lake, Wisconsin, USA - TBH18027 | ecosystem: Environmental > Aquatic > Freshwater > Lake > Hypolimnion/Profundal zone | place: USA: Wisconsin...
CGCGTCGCTGCCCAGTTCGCCGCACAGGTCCACCCGCTTGCCATGCTGGTGCGCTGCGCTGACGGTCTGGTGGATCAGCCTCAGCACGGCCGGATGCAGCCCGTCCTGGCGGGAGGCGAGGCCGGCGTGACCCCGGTCCATGGCCAGGGTGTACTGGGTGAGGTCGTTGGTTCCGATGGAGAAGAAGTCCACTTCAGGGGCCAGCTGGTCCGCCAGCAAGGCGGCCGAGGGCACTTCGATCATGATCCCCAGCGGGACCCGGGGGGCGCCCAGCCGTGCCCGTTCCTCCTCCACCAGCGCCCGGGCCTGGCGCAGTTCGGCCAGGTCGCTGACCATGGGGAACATGATCTGCAGGTTGCCGTACGGCGCCGCCCGCAGGATGGCGCGCAACTGCTCCCGGAACAGGTCCGGCCGCTGCAGGCAGAGCCGGATCCCGCGCACGCCCAGGAACGGGTTGGCTTCGGGCTTCATGTGGATATAGGCGACCGGTTTGTCCCCGCCGATGTCCATGGTGCGGACTATGACCGGCAGCGGCTTCAAGGTTTCGGCGAAGGCGCGGTAGACGTTGAACTGCTCCTCCTCGCCGGGTGCCACCTCGCGTTCCAGGAACAGGAATTCGGTGCGCAGCAGGCCGATGCCGTCCGCGCCGTGCCGCACCGCCTCCGCGGCGTTGGCCGGAGCGCCGGCGTTGCCGGTCACGTCCACCCGCCTGGCGTCCAGGGTGGTCGCCGGGAGGCCGGCCTGATCCTGGGCGCGCCGGCGCCGTTCCAGCCAGAGCCCATGGGCCTGGATGGCGCGTTCGGAGGCCTCGGGAGCGGGGTCCACGGTGAGCGCGCCCTCGTTCCCGTCCAGGATGACCGGCGTCCCGTCCGCCAAGGCCAGAATCGCCTCATCGGCGCCGACGACGGCCGGCAGTCCCAGCGCCCTGGCCAGGATGGCGATGTGCGAGGTGGGACCGCCGTCGACGATCACGAACCCCAGCACCCTCCGGGGGTCGAAGGAGGCGGTGACCGACGGGGAGAGTTCCCGGGCCACGATCACCACCGGCGTCTCCGGCAGGGACAGGCCCTGTTCGGGGAGGCCCAGCATCAGCTTCAGCACCCGCCGGCCGGCGTCCCGCAGATCGTCCGCCCGGGCGGCCAGCAGAGGATCGCCCAGGGCCGCGATTGCCGCTGCCTTCTCGTGCACGGTGCTCTGCCAGGCCCTGGCAGGGGACTCCCCGGCGGCCATGCGCTCCAGCACCGCATCGAGGAAGTCGGTATCGGCCAGGAACTCGCCCTGGGCCTCGAAGATCTCCGCCTCCGCCGCCAGGTTCTGCCCGGACATGCGCCGGTTCAGGTCCGCCAACTGCTGTCTGGCATGGGCCAGGGCGGATTCCAGAGCCATCCCGCCCGCGGCCGGCGCATCCAGATGCTCCGGGTTGATCCCTTCGGGCCGGTACTGGAGCACCGGGCCGAACGCCACACCTGGGGCGGCGCCGATGCCGCGGATCACCCCGGTCTCCGCCGCGGGTTTCGCCGGGGCAGGGGAGGGCGTGCCGGTGACGGGTGCCGGCGCCTGGCCGGATTCGCCAAGGCCGTCCTTGATCGCCGCCAGCAGGGCGGCGAGGGCCGGTTCCTCGTCTTCGCCGATGGCCTCCAGGGTGATGATCGCGCCGCAGCCCGCGCCCAGGGTCAGGACGGAAACCATGCTCTTGGCGTTGACCCGCTTCTGGTTGCATTCGATCCGGATATCAGCCTTGAACTGCTTGGCCAGGGTGACCAGCACTTTGGCCGGGCGGGCATGGAGTCCGGTGGGATTCGGCAGGACAATGTCGGGTTGTTTCATGGGACGGCCTAGTCGGGTTCCTGGATGGCGTTGAGATAGTCCATGACCACCTTGGGATCGGTGGTCTGGAGCAGATCGGCAAGCTTGGCTTCGTCCTCGACCACTTCGGCCAGACTCGCCAGCACACCCACGTGCTCGTCGGAGGAAGAGGCGATGCCGATGACGAGGTAAACGATTTCATCGTCCTCCCAGGGAATGCCCTCGACCAGCTGGAGGACCGAGATGCCGGTCTTGAGGACGTGTTCGCGGTTCTCGAACACGCCATGGGGGATCGCGACGCCGTTGCCCAGGCAGGTGGACATGGACTGTTCCCGGGTGAGCATGCCCGCCACGTACTCGGGCAGGACCCGCCCGCCCTGGACCAGCAACTCACCTGCCATGCGGATGGCATCGAACTTGTCCGTGGCGTGGGCGCGCAAGGCGATGGTGTCGGCGGCGAGTATGGGCATGGTCGCTCCTTCTTCGGCTCAAACCGAGGCTACGACTTCCGAATGCTCGACCAGGGACTTGACCAGCTGGTCGAACACGGGATCGTTCAGGAAGGTCTTGAAGGTCACCACCACGGCATTGGGGGCCTTGCTCCTGGCCACGTCGGCCAGGTTCTTGTGGATGACCACGAGCTGGGCATCGGCGGGGATTTCCCGGGCCGGCAGATGCACGACGTTGAGGCCGGTTACGCCGGCGGCCTTCAGCTTCTTCTTGAGGGAATTCACGCTCATGAGGCTTGACCCCATCCCCGCTTCGCAGGCGAAGATGATGGTCTTGATCTGGTCGGACGGGATGGACTGAAGCATGGGGTCCTCCTGGAAAAAGGCTCGGCGGGTGCGGCAAGCGGCGGAAATTTTACCATGGGCCTGTCAGCTCGCCCGCCGAGTTCAAGATCGGCTATTCGCTCTCTTCTTCCTTGACCGGGATGAGCTTCAGGATCAAGGCGCCCACCAGGAAGGAGACCACCGCGCCGATGGCGACGCCGGTCAGGACCTGGAAGTGCTGTCCGCGCGGGATCACGGCCAGGTAGGCGAAGATGGATCCGGGGGAAGGGGTCGCCACCAGGCCGGCGCCGGTGATCACGAACCAGAGATCCGCGCAGAAGCCGCCGCAGATCATGGCAACGACCATGATCGGGTGGGCCAGGACGTAGGGGAAGTAGATCTCGTGGATGCCGCCAAGGAAGTGGATGATCATGGAGCCGGGGGCGGACTGCTTGAGCATGCCCTTGCCGGTGAAGAAGAAGGCGCAAAGCAGGCCCAGGCCGGGACCGGGGTTGGTCTCCAGCAGGAAGTGGATGGCGCGTCCGGTCTCCTTGGCTGCCACCACGCCGAGCGGGGCCAGCACCCCGTGGTTGAGCGCATTGTTCAGGAACAGGATCTTGGCGGGTTCGATGATGATGGCCGCCAGGGGCAGGAGCCGGGCCCGGATCAGCTTGTCCACCACGAAGCCCGCGGCATTGCTGAAACTCGTCACGACCGGGCTGATGGCCACCTGGGCGATGAGCACCAGGACCACGATCAGGATGCCGGCGGAGTAGTTGTTGATGAGCATCTCGAAACCGACCGGGATCCTCTCCTCCAGGGCCTCATCGACCTTCATGATGCACCAGCCGCCCAGCGGGCCCATGATCATGGCGCCGAGGAACATGGGGATGTCCGATCCGATGATCACGCCCATGGTCGCGGCCGCGCCGACCACGCCGCCGCGCACCCCGTTCACCATCCGGCCGCCGGTGTAGCCGATGAGCAGCGGCAGCAGATAGGTGATCATGGGACCCACGAGCTTCACGAAGGTGGCGTTTGGCAGCCACCCGGTGGGGATGAACAGGGCGGTGATGAGGCCCCAGGCAATGAACGCTCCTATATTCGGGATGACCATTCCGGCCATGAACCCGCCGAGTTGCTGAATCTTTTCTCTCATCGCTCATATCTCCATAGAGGATGTGGATGGGGAAGTGAATTTGGGGTTGGATTCAAAGAATGACCTAACAGTAAACGATTACATGAGTTTTGGGCAAATATTTTTTAGAATTTTATTTTTTATTTGATTCTCCATATTATGTATGGATGTCATTGGTTAAATTAAGAGATAGGGTCCAGATGCCATGGCCATGCCGGTCCAGCCTTGGAATCCCCAGGCTATCGCCCGAAAGGCCTGGAACCGGGCGCTGGGCCGGGTCATGGTCCATCCAGGTCCCCGCCCGCCCAGCCTGCCTTTCCCCGAATCCATGGGGGTGGCCTTTGGCGGGGGATGCGTTAGGCTGGAACCTACCGGATGGAAACCAGGAAGCGTGGCTGACCCCTGAAAATGTATTCGAGTACATCGGAGAACCGTGTTGGTCAAGATCAAGGATGTCGCAAGGCTTGCTGGGGTTTCGGTCGCATCCGTTTCCAGGGTTCTGGCGGGCCTGCCCGTTGTCAGCGAGCCAACCCGTCAGCGGGTTTTCGAGGCGGTCAAGCAACTGGACTACCGGCCCGACTTGACCGCCCGGCGGCTGCGTTCCCGCCGTTCGGACACCATCGGCCTGCTGGTTTCCGATATCCGGAATTCCTTTTTCACCGATGTGAGCCGCGCGGTGGAGGATGTGGCGTTTGCCCGCCAGATGAGCGTGATCCTCTGCAACACCGACGAGAACCCCGACAAGGAGGCCACCTGCCTCAACCTGATGGCGGACGAGAAGGTCAGCGGCGTCATCCTGTCGCCTTCGCTCCAGCTGCTTTCCCGCTTCACCCCGGCAGACTATGGTTTTCCGATCGTGCTGGTGGACCGCTACGAGCGTGGCATCGCGGCGGATGCGGTGGTGCTCGACAACTTCGACGCCGCTTATCGTCTCACCGACCACCTGATCGGCAACGGCCACCAGCGGATCGTGTTCGTCTACGGTGCGGAAAGCGCCACCGGCCGCCAGCGCCTGCTCGGACACCGAGCGGCCATGGCCAGCCATCAGCTGGAGGTCCAGGTCCAGGGGGTGAAACCCATGGCGGACCAGGCGCGGGAGGCCGCCCTCCAGGTGCTGCGCCGGATGCCGCGGCCCGAGGCGGTCATCGCCAGCAGCGGCCTGATCCTGCTGGGCATCACCGAGGCGCTGCGCGAAACCAGCCTGGCGGTGCCCCGGGACATCGCGGTGGCCGGTTTCGACAACATGCCCTGGACCGGTCTGGTGGAGCCGGGCTTGACGGTGATCTCCCAGCCGACCTACGAGATCGGCCGTGAGGCCATCGAGATGCTGCTGCAGCGAATCGCCGCCCCGGGCAAGGTCCCCCGCCAGCTGGTCCTGCGTGGCGAACTGGTGGTGCGCGGCTCCAGCATGGCCAGGGAGTAGCCAGGCTGCTTGTCGAGGTGCATCGAATCAGCGAAACCCTTTTACCCTGCCACACCGAGTCGGTTAAATTCCGTATATTTCGTATGGATCCGGGCGCTTCGGTGCATTGGGCCAAAAGCGTGGAAGCGCAGAGCAGGCCGAGCAACGCTGAGTGCGCTGAGGAGGCCAGGAGGAATGGCTGCGTCATCACCGCGGAGTCGGGGCTGGGATCTCGACCCACCGGACCAGGCCCTGGCCCGCTGCGCGGGCCGTATCGGGCCTGGTCTGAGGTCACACCATGAACGCCCCGCCTCCAGGGGTTCAGGTACCCAGTAGAAACCCAAGACCGGCATGGGGATACGTTCTGGGAGCCTCGTGGGGCATGTGGAACCTCCACCCGATGAGATGTCGGACCACCCCAAGAAGTCAGGAACCGGGGCCGTCCTGCCGACGCCTCAGACCAGGCCCGTCACGTCCGGGGGCGGCCGGCGACCCACGTTTTGGACGCGGAAGCGCCGGCCGCCCCCGGACGCGCAGCGCTCGCGCTGCGGGCCCGCGCAGCGGGCCTGGGCCTGGTCCGGTGGGTCGAGATCCCAGCCCCGGCTCCGCGGTGTTGCCGAGACCATTCGTGCCGGCCTCCTCTGCGCGCTCAGCGTTGCTCTGCATGCTCTACGCTTCCAGTCTTTTTGCCCAATGCGCCGAGATGCCAAATTCCGTCGAAATCCCCCGAAAATGATTGGACTCGCTGTGCCGGCGCGAAATGGTTTCGCTGATTCGATGGGCCTCCACTAGCTCTTCGTTTCCTCTCTGGCGGCCGCCAGTTGGGGAGCGGTTTCCGGTTCTTCCAGTTCCTCCGTGGCCAGGCGGCGGAAGATCCGGACATCCAGCAGCGACATGCAGCTGATGTAGGCGAAGCCGCTGAAGAACAGCCAGAGGAACGGCACCGACGCCCACTTGCGGAAATAGATGGCCGCCACCACGGCGGCGAAGTAGTAGACGGCGAACCCCAGTTCCAGGAAGCTGAGCAGGCTCTTGGGCACCTTGTAGGCCCGGGCGGCGTGGCCCCTGGGGCCGCCGTGCTCGTCCACGCCCAGCTTGGGAGTGCGCTTGAACTCCAGGTCGCCGGTGAAGAAGCCTTCCAGCACGGCCTTGGTCTGATTCAGGCAGAGCCCGATACCCAGGCTCATGAGCCCCGGTATGTACTTCATCCGGCTGAGCCAGTGCTTGTTGTTGCTGACCTCGCGCTGGGACAGGCCGAAATACAGGCCGACGCTGACGGCGTTGAGCAGGAAGAACGGGCCGTCGGTGAGCAGCAGGACGTGCGCCGGGGTGCCCGCCCGGAAGATCATGCAGGGCACCATGATGACGGCCAGCACGACCATCAGCATGTAGTTGCAGTTGGCGCTCAGGTGGAACCAGCATTCGGCCTTGGTGTGCAGGCTCTCCTTGCTGAACAGGATGGTCTTCATCAGCTTGCGGATGACCTGGGCGTTGCCCTTGGCCCAGCGGTGCTGCTGGCTCTTGAAGGCGTTCACTTCCACCGGCAGCTCGGCGGGCACCACCAGGTCCTTCAGGTAGACCCCGCGCCAGCCCTTGAGCTGGGCCCGGTAGCTGAGATCGGCGTCCTCGGTGATGGTGTCGTCCTGCCAGCCGCCGGCATCGGCGATGGCGCTCACCCGCCACATGCCGGCCGTTCCCGAGAAATTGAAAAAGGCGTCGGAGCGGTTCCGCGCGGTGTGCTCGAAGACGAAGTGGCCGTCCAGCAGGATGGCCTGGACCTGGGTCAGCAGGGAGAAGTCGCGGTTCAGATGGTCCCAGCAGCCCTGCACGAAGGCGATCCCGGGATCGCCGAAGTGCGGCACGGCCTGGCGCAGGAAGTCCACGGTCGGGATGAAGTCGGCGTCGAACATGGCGACGAACTCGCCCTTGGCGCTCTTGAGACCCTCCTTGAGGGCGCCCGCCTTGTATCCGGTGCGGTCGGTGCGATGCAGATAGGCGATGTCGAAGCCCTGCTCGCGGTACTTCCGGCAGACCGCCTGGGCCACCCACACGGTGTCGTCGGTGGAGTCGTCCAGCACCTGGATCTCCAACCGGTCCCTGGGCCAGTCGAGCTTTACCACATGGTCCAGCAGGCGCTCCACCACGTTCACTTCATTGAACAAGGCCAGCTGGACGGTCACCCTGGGCAGGAAGCCCGGGCCGCCCATGGGCCGGGGCGGTTCGTTCCGGTGGCGGTAGTACAGCAGCAGCATCCACAGACGGTGCGCCCCGTAGACGCTCAGGATGGTCAGCACGGTGAAATAGGTTGTCAGCACGGCGGTCTTGAGGATGTCCATGGTGCTCTCCACAGCGTCTTGCCATGGCAAGCCGGAAGCTCGCTGGGGCAATCGCACCTGTGCGGGTCGTAGCAGCTTCTGGGCCATCCGTTGGATGTGAGCGGATTCAAATACTTAACTCATAGGGGGAGCCTGCCGGCCGGCCTGCTCATTCAGAATGATGGAGCAGCCTCGTCAATCCGGCGCGGTGGGCCGGCGGCCGGGCGCGGTATGACTGGATTGGGCATTCTGGCCCCCTCCTTGCACTGCTCCTGGCATGGGAGGCAGGCCATGGCGCGATCGATCCCCACAACGGGCGCCCTCCGGTGGGCCAGGTTGGCCATTTGCACGTGGCCTGCGCTGGCGCTGCTCGGGCAGGTCCCCGATCCCCGCCCCCCCCGGCCCCAGCCGCCTTGCGCGGCCACGCCGGTCCCGCCCTATCCTGCGCTGGACGCCACGCCGACGCTGATGGCCTGGGACCCCGCCGGACTCGGGCGCGACTGGACCCCCCCGGCCTGCACCGGCTGGACCGAGCCCGGGTTCACCTCCCTGGTGGCCATGACGGCGCGCTTCCACCATGCTTCCGGCGTCGCGGGCCTGCTCCAGCGGGCGGGGGCCATCTCGGCCTACACCGGCATGCACTACTGGTCGGTCACCGGCCAGCGCTGGAAGACCCTGGTGGTCCATTCCAACGCGCTTACCGGGGTTGCCGGGCACAGCCGCAAGGACTTCGGCCCGGAAGAGCTGACCCCGGGCAGCACGCTTTATTTCGAGCAGGAAGACAACATGTCCGGCAAGGCGAGCTACCGGATGCGCATCATCGCCGCCGACGCCGAGCGCCTGGTGTTCGCCACCGAAAACATCAGCACCATGCACTACCTGCTTTGGCCCCTGTTCAAGCCGGGGGAACTGCAGTCCATCTACTATTTCCAGCGCGAGACGGCCACGGTGTGGCGCTTCTACAGCCTGGCCCGCACCGGCAGGAAAGCGAGCACGCTCACCACCGGCCATGACGCTTCCTCCGAGAACCGTTCCGTGGCCCTGTTCCGCTACCTGGCTGGCATTCCCACCGACCAGGAACCGCCCGGGGCACCCCGATAACCCAAGCCGCCACGTGACATATTTGTAATCTAGCCCTGGCCATCGCGGTTCATCACCAATTTTCCTTGCATGGATGTTGAACCAGCCCATATTAGTGATTGGCTTATACCAGCTTGAATTGTTAAAAACAGAGATCGCCTTTGAATCTCCAGGACCTTGCCCAGCCGCCACTGCCGGACAGGGGATCCCCTTGCCTACCACCGGAGGAGCTCATGAAAAATATCAACCATCGGCTTGTGCTCGGCGCGCTGACGGCGCTGTTGTTCCTGGCCTCGCCCGGCTGCAACCGCACCGGGGAGAACCGGGAGATCAAGGACCTGTCCCAGAAGGCGGCCGAGCTGGAAAAACTCAACCAGCAGGCCGGCGCCACCAAGGCCGAGGAGACCCGCAAGCTGGCCCAGGCGGGGATCAATGACGCCGCCCCGGACGTCAACACGCTCCAGCTCACCGACGCCCAGCGGGCCGCGCTGGAAGAGCGGATCAAGGCCGAAAAGAACAGTTCCTACCAGTCCCTGCTCCAGGAAATCCTGGACAAGGACCAGGAGATCAAGGGCATCAACCAGAAGATCGCCCAGCTGCGGGCGTCCCTGCCCAGGCCGGAGGTCGCCAAGGAGAACGACAGCCATTACGGCATGGCCATGCGCTTCCTGAGGCGCAAGGGCGTCTCGGAGGAGAAGGCCAAGCAGCTCATCAGCAAGGTCCTGATCATGGACCAGGTCGCGCCCGGGTTCGAGGTCTACCATTTCTACAGCAACGGCGTCTACGGCTCCTGGGTCGCCCAGGGCAAGGCCGCCATGTCCCCCACCGAACTCCAGGCGGGGATCAGGACCAAGCTTGAAGGCGAGCGGGACGCAGCCAACCAGGAAAGCCAGCACCTCCAGGCCCAGATCACCGACATGACCGCCGAGGCGGAAAAGCTCAGCGCCGACATCGAGGCCCTGCGCACCGAGAAGACCCGCATGACCCAGGATCTGGAATCGCTGACCGCCGCCAACCAGGCCCAGACCGCCATGCTGAACTCGGTCCACTACCTGGTGGGGACCCGCAAGGGCCTGGTGCGGGACGGTGTCATCGTGGTGCCCGTGTTCGCCCGGGACCGGGCAGGCATCAACTGGGATGACCGGGCCTTCACCCACTCGGCGGATCTCCGCTCAGCGGACAGCATCACCCTCACCGCCGCCGAGGCGGGTCTCACGAAGATCAGCAAGGTCGACGTGGTGCCCGGATCCCTTGAAAAGGACAAGCATTACTCACTGGAGTTCAATCCGGACCGGACCTCGGCCAAGGTGAATTTCCTGGACAAGGAACGCTTCCGCAACGAGAAGGTCGCATTCGCCCTGGCAGAATGATCCCGTGCACTTGGCCGAACGAGCAGGCAGAATGTTTGCCCAGGAGGCCGCGATGCGACTGTTGGTCGTCGAAGATGAGCCCAAGACTGCGGGATACTTGGAAAAAGGCCTGACGGAGAACGGTTTCGCGGTCCAGGTGGCGTTCAATGGCGAGGACGGGCTGGCCCTGGCCCGGGAAGGCGGCTTCGACCTGCTGCTCCTGGACGTCATGCTGCCGGACCGCACCGGCTGGTCGGTGCTTGAAACCCTCCGCCAGGAGGGCAGCACCCTGCCGGTGCTGTTCCTCACGGCCAAGGACACCGTGCCGGACCGGGTGCGCGGCCTGGACCTGGGGGCGGACGACTATCTGGTCAAACCGTTCGCCTTCCCCGAACTGATGGCCCGGGTGCGCGGCCTGCTGCGGCGCAACGCCATGCGCCCGGCTGAAACGCTGGGCCTGGCCGGTCTGGAACTGGACCTGCCGCACAGCGACGCCCGCCGGAGCGGCAGGAACCTGGGGCTCACCCGCCAGGAATTCCTGCTGCTCTCGCTGCTGCTGCGCCGCAAGGGCGAGGTGCTTTCGCGTTCCCTCATCGCCGAGGAGGTCTGGGGCATGAGCCTGGACAGCGACAGCAATGTCGTGGACGTGGCGGTGCGCCGGCTGCGCCGGAAGGTGGACGACGAATTCGAGCCGAAGCTGATCCATACTGCGCGAGGCCTGGGTTACGTGCTCGATGAGCGCTGAGCGCCCGATCAGCCTGCGGCTGCACCTGGCCATGGTGTTCATGGCCGGGAGCCTGGCGGTCCTGATGCTGGCCTCGGGATTCCAGTACTGGATGTTCGTGCATGAGATCCGCGCCCGCAACTTTGCCGAGTTGGAGGACCATATCGCGGGCGTGGCCAGCATCCTCGCCCACCGTCCCGCCGACAGCACTGGGCTGATGGCGGAGATCGTCGGCGAAGGCGCCTTGACCCTGAATCCCAGAATCTGGCTGCGGGTGGTGGACGACCTGGGGGCGCTGGGGGAGACCCCGGGGATGGCCCAGCGCCTGCCCTTTCCGTGGCCCACGGGGCGCCGGACGGTCCTCTACGAAGGCCACCGCTATCTGGTCGCGGAAGCCGGCGACGCCCGGCACCGGATCCAGGGCGCCCTGGAGGTCACCGAAGACGAGCTGAGGATCGTCGATTACCGCCGGCAGATGGTCTTCAGCCTGACCGGCGGCGCGGTCATCTGCGCCTTGTTCGGCTGGGCCGCCGCCCATCGCGGCCTGCAGCCGCTCCGGGCCATCGCCGAAGCCACCCGGCGGATCAACCCGTACCCGCTGCGCGAGCGGCTCGATCCGGGGCGGCTGCCGCCGGAGCTGCGCGAACTGGTCCTGGCCCTGAACGCCATGCTGGACCGCATCGACCACGCCTTCGACCGGCTCACCCAGTTCTCCTCGGAACTGGCCCACGAATTCCGGACCCCCATCACCATCCTGATGGGAGAGGCGGAGATCGTCCTCGCCCGGGACCGGGCCGCCGAAGAATACCGGCAGGTGGTGGAATCCAGCCTGGAGGAATACCGCCGGCTGTCCCGGCTGATCTCGCGGATGCTGTTCCTGGCCCGGGCCGACCATCCCCAGGCCACCACGCCGCTCGATCCGGTTCAGATGGACGGCCTGGTCCGCCAGGTGCTGGCGTTTTTCGAAGCGGTCGCGGAGGAGCAGGGGGTCACCCTGGAGGCGGAGGTCACCGGCAGTCTCCGGGTCGACGCCGACATGCTGCGCCAGGCCCTGGGCAACCTGGTTTCCAATGCCCTGGAGGCTACCAAGGCCGGCGGCAGCGTCCGGGTCGCCGCCGGCCGGCAGGGCCAGGACTGGGTCCTGACCGTGCGCGACACCGGCCGGGGCATCGCTCCGGAAGATCTTCCGCACGTGCTCGACCGGTTCTACCGGGGCCGGGCGCCGGACCCCAAGCGCCGGGGCACCGGCCTGGGACTGGCCATCGTCGAGTCCATCACCCGGCTGCATGGCGGCACGCTGCGGATCGAGAGCGAGCTGGGCCTGGGCACCACCGTTACCTTGAGCTTCCCGGGCTGATCGCCGCGCCGCCCATGGATGGGGCCAACAAGTAATGGTTAATATAAAAATGTATTATTAATTAAATTAATTATAAATAATTATCTTAAGGATGCTTGGATTCAAACTTTAAACTTAAGGATAGTTGCATCTTTTTACCAGGAACCGGACCGCCGTAGACAGCGATTTCATGACGCCAGCTGGCAAGCGGTGGCTTGGGGGCCGTGAGCTGTTTCAGAGCGATGAAATGGGGGTCGCGCCGCCCCTTGATCTTTAAATGATTTTCCATACATTACTCTTGGGTTTCAAAATGTTCATGTTAATGTCAGCCCCGAACTCAACGTTCCAGGAGTGAGTAAACCACTATGGGGTACTCGGAAAATTCAGGCATTCCAGGGATCATGGCCATGGCCGCAACGCCGGCGCGTGTCGCTGGCAGGCCGTCCCCGGTCCCGCGCTCCTGCGAACCAGTAATGCTACCCCCAGCCGTGTCGGGATCGGGCCGGCCTGGGGCCTTGGGGAATCTGCCCCAGCAGCCCGATCCGAGCGTTGCCGTGGCGGTGCGCAACAGCCGCCCTTTCCCTTCGGAGTTCCTGATGCCCATGATCCCGCGTTTGGTTCCCAGAGTCCGGACCTGCGCCGCCTCCGGTCTGGCCGCGCTGTTGTGCATGGCCTGCGCTGCGCCGGGGATGAAGCTGGACGTGTCGGCTTCCAACCGCCCCACGACCACCGAGATGTCCGGGATGCGGGTCACTCTCCGAAGGCTTGACGCCCAGGCGGTCGGGGCCCAGGGCCTGCGGGCCGGCGCGACGCCCGCCACGCTGGGCGAACTGCTCAGCGATTCCCCCTCGCCCTATCGCATCGGCCCCCAGGATGTCCTCCTGATCACGGTGTGGGACCATCCGGAGATCACCCTGGCCCTGGGCCAGTACCGCACCGATGCCGGCTCCGGCATGGTGGTGGACGAGGACGGCTACATGTACTTCCCCTACGTGGGCCGGCTCAGGGTGGCGGGCCTGACCGTCACCGAGGCGCGCGCCAGGCTCTCCAGCGAACTGCTCAAGGTGCTGCAGAAGCCCCAGGTGGACCTGAAGGTGCTCGCCTTCCGCTCCCAGAAGATCTTCGTCGGCGGCGAAGTCAAGACGCCGGGGGTCTACACCGTCACCGACGTGCCGTTCACCCTGGCCGAGGCGGTGAACCGCTCCGGCGGCTTCCTGCCCACGGCCGACGACAGCCACATGATCCTCACCCGCGGCAACAAGACCTGGATCCTGGATTTCCAGGCGCTCATGACCCAGGGCAACCGGATCGGCAAGATCTACCTCAAGGAGGGCGACTCCCTGCAGGTGCCCAACACCCTGGAGTCGCCGGTCTACATGCTCGGCGAAGTGACCAGGGCGGGCACGCTGCCGATGACCCACGGCACGCTCTCCCTGGCCAAGGCCCTCTCGGACGCCGGCGGCGTCATCGGGACCAGTGCCGACGCGCGCTCGATCTACGTGATCCGCCAAGGCGAGGCGAGCAACGCCGTGGATGTCTACCACCTGGACGCCCGCAATCCCACGGCCATGATCCTGGCCGATCGCTTCGCGCTGAACCCGCGCGACGTGATCTACGTGGACGCCGGCACCCTGGTCCGGTTCAGCCGGGTCATGGGCCTGATCCTGCCGACCGTGACCGCCATCACCTCGGGAGCCACCGCGGCCGCCGACGTGCGCTATCTCCGCAAGGCCTACTAGCATGAACCCGGCCACCAACTGCCCCTCCATCCTGGTGCTCTGTGAAGGCAACATCTGCCGCAGCCCGATCGCCGCGGGACTGCTGCGCGAGGGCCTGGGACCGGCATTCCCGGTGGCCTCCGCCGGGCTCTCGGCCCTGGTGGGGCGCGGGCCGGATCCGGAAGCGGTCCGGCTCATGGCCGCAAGGGGCTTGGACATCTCGCGGGAAATCAGTCGCCAGCTGACGCCCGCCATGGCCCTGGCGGCCGACCTCATCCTGGTCATGGACCCGGGGCAGTTGGACTGGTGCACCGGCCTGGTCCCCGCGGCCAGGGGCAGGGTCTACCTGCTGGGCCACTGGCGGCGCCCCCCGGCCGCCATCGCCGACCCATACCTCCGGGGCCCCGAGGCCTTCAAGGCAGCGTTCGATGCCATTCACCAGTGCGTTTCCGATTGGGTTCCGCAACTCCTAACCAAGCGAAGGTCGGCATGAGCCAAACCATCATTCCTCTCCGTTCTGAAGTCCGGGCCGATCATCCCGACCCGTTCCTCCCCCATCCAGCCGAAGAGATGAATCTGGGCGAATGGCTCGCCAACTTCTGGGAGGGGCGCTACCTGATCCTGGCCTTCGGCGTCCTGTTCCTGGGCCTGGGCGTCTTCTACGTCTGGCGGGCCACCCCCGTCTACCAGGTGGAGGCCCTGCTCCAGGTCCAGACCAAGAAGGAGCGCAGCACCGATCCGTCCTTCAACAAGATGGGCGGCATGTTCGCCGAATCCGCCGATGCCACGGCGGAGATCGAGATCCTCAAGAGCAACCTGGTGCTGGGCCGGGCCATCGAGGCCCTGAACCTGGACCTGGTGGCCAGACCGCACTACCTGCCGGTGGTGGGCGCCGCCCTGATGCGCGACAACCCCGCCGCACCCGCCATCGCCATCCAGAACTTCACGGTCCCGGAGGCCCTGCGCGGCATCAGGTTCCGCCTGACCGCCCTGCCCGGCGGCGCCTACCAGCTGGCCTCGCTGAACGGCGAGGCCCTGGGCACCGGCAGGCCCGGCGAGACGCTCAAGGCCAGCTACGCCGACATTCCCATGCAGCTCAATGTCCGCTCCCTCACCGGCAAGCCCGGGCAATGGTTCGAGCTCTCGCGCAAGCCGATGCCGGTGGCCATCGCCGAGCTGCGCAAGGACTTCAGCGTGGCCGAGCGCGGCAAGGACACCAACGTCATCGGCCTCGCCTACAAGAGCCAGAACCCGATCCAGGCCGCGGCCGTGCTCAACCAGATCGTCGACCAGTACGTCCGCCACAAGGTGGAGAAGAAAGGCGGCGAAGCCAGCCAGACCCTGGCCATCCTGCAGGAGAAGATGCCGCTGCTCAAGGCCAGGCTGGACGAGGCCGAATCGCGCCTGAACGCGTTCCGCAGCCATTCCGGCTCGGTGGACCTGACCAAGGAGGCCGAAGGCGTGGTGGTGCAGAGCGCCAATCTCAACGGCGCGATCTCCGCCCTCAAGCAGAAGCGCGAGGATCTGCTGCGGACCTACCAGCCGACCGCGGACGTGGTGACCACGGTCAATGAACAGATCCGCAAGCTCCAGGGGGAAGTGAGCCAGGTGGACACCAGGGCCCGGGCGCTGCCCGGGACCCAGCAGACGGTCGTGCGCCTGTCCCGGGACGTGGCGGTGAACCAGGAGCTCTACACTGCCCTGCTCAACAACATCCAGGAGCTGCAGTTCGCCAAGGCCGGCGACGTGGGCAGCTATGACCTGGTGGACCGGGCCAGCCCGGCCACGGACCCGATCGGGCCCAAGCCGGCGATGCAGATCTCGATGTTCGCCTTCCTCGGGCTGCTGGTCGGCACGGGCCTGGCCAAGCTCAAGCGCATGCTCTGGAGCGGGGTCAAGGACCACCGGCTGATCGAGTCCAAGCTGGGCCTGCCGGTGGTGGTCACGATCCCGCACAGCGACGGACAGGATCGTCACGCCAAGGCGATGAGCAAGCACCAGGAGGGCATCCACCTGCTGGCGGTGGGGGAGCCGGATGAACTCGCCACCGAAAGCCTGCGCAGCCTGCGCACCATGCTGAATTTCGCCATGAAAGACGCCGCCGACAACGTGGTGGTGATCACCGGGCCCGCCCCCGGCATCGGCAAGTCATTCGTGGCCGCCAACTTCGCCGCCCTCATGGCGCAATCCGGGGCGCGCGTCCTGCTGGTCGACGGCGATCTGCGCAAGGGCAACCTGCACCACTACTTCGGCCTGAAAAGCCGGCGCAACGGCTTCGGCGACGTGCTCACCAAGCGCGCGACCCTGGGCGCGGTGATCCAGAAGACCGCGATCCCCGACCTGGACCTGCTGACCACCGGGCTGCTCCCGCCCAACCCATCCGAGCTGCTGATGTCCGAGCAGTTCCAGAAGTTCCTGACCGCGGCCAGGGGCGCCTACCAGTTCGTGGTCCTGGACGCCCCGCCGGTGCTCGCGGTCACCGATGCCACCATCATGGGCACCAAGGCGGGCACCGTGCTGCTGGTGGCCAAGTTCGGCCGGCACCCGATCGATGAGATCCGCGCCTGCCAGAAGGTGCTGGACACCGCGGGGGTGCGGATCCTGGGCTGCGTATTCAACGACGTGCAAACCACCGCCCTGGCCACCACCGGCTCCGGCTACCAGTATGCCTACCACTACAGCTACAAGGCATGAGCACATCCGCCACGATGAGGGACGGCCTAAGGGGGATCTTCTCGGGAAGGTCCTTCTCCAGCCACGTGCTGGCGGTCAGCGGCAGCGCCTTCATCGGCCAGGCCTTGAGCGTGCTGGTGGGGCCGATCAATTCCCGGCTCTACCGGCCCACCGACTATGGGACCCTTTCGCTGTTCGGCGCCATGTTCACCTCGGTGAGCGTGATCAGCACGCTGCAGTACGAGATGTCCCTGGCCACGGCCGACGACGACGCCGAGGCCATGCACCTGGTGGTCCTTTGCTTCCTGCTCATCCTCGGTTCGAGCGTGCTCATCGCCCTGGCCACCTTCGGTGCGCCGGGGCCGCTGTCCCGCCTGCTTTCCAGGGACGACGGCCAGTTCCTGAAGTACATCTGGTTCCTTCCGTTCGGCATCGGCGCCACGGCATTGATGCAGACCTTCCAGCGCTGGGCCATGCGCGAGCGGGCCTTCCCGCAGCTGTCCCTGGTCCAGGTGGTCCAGGGCCTGCTCGCCTCGGTCTGCACCGTGACCCTGGGCTTCTACCACGCCGGGCTGCCCGGGCTGATCACCGGCTCCATGGCGGCCACCTGCTACGGCATCTACAGCTACGGCCGGCTCAGCTATCCGAAGTTCCGCACCCTGTGGCCGCAGGTCTCCCTGGCCGGGCTGCGCGGCGCGGCGCTGCGCTACTACCGGTATCCGCTCTACACGACCTGGTCGACCCTGCTGAACACCTTCAGCGGCCTGGTGCCGGTGCTCATGCTGACCCGGGGCTTCGGCAACGCCTACACTGGCTATTTCTCGCTGTGCCAGCGGATCCTGTTCCTGCCCATCATCCTCGTCAGCGGCGCCATCACCCCGGTGTTCTACTCCCGGGCCAAGCAGGCGCAGAAGGACGGGACCCTGACGGCGCTGACCACCCGGCTCATCCACAGCATCGCCGGGGTCAACGTGTTCTTCTCGGTGTTCCTGGGGCTGTTCGGGGAGCTGCTGTTCGTCCTGGTGTTCGGCCACCAGTGGCGCCGGGCCGGGCAGTACGCGGCCGCCCTGGCGCCCTGGGTGCTCTGCAACTTCCTGGTCAACCCCCTGGAGGCGCTGCCCCTGGTCTACAACCGCCAGCGCACCAGCTTCGTGTTCCAGGTGGTCCTGCTGGGGCTGCGCGCCGGCTCCCTGCTGGTGGGCATCCACTACCGGAACGACCTTCTGGCCATGTGGCTGTTCGGCGGCACCAGCGCCATCTACATGCTGATCTATTTCGCCTGGATGCTGAGGCTGGTCCAGGGCCCGGTGGCCCAGACCCTGGGGCGGCTGGGCCGGGAACTGGCCTTCGCCCTGGCGGCCTTCGGCGCCTGCCGGTGGCTCCATGAGGCCAGCGGCCACAATCTCTGGATCACCGCAGCCGCGCTGGTCCCCACCCTCGGTTTCTTCACCTACCGCGGCACCCGCCAGCTCCTGCTCGGCCGGGTGCAGGCATGAGCTGAATCAATGGACACACTCCTAGCCATGCCCAGCCAGACCGTCGCCTCCGCCATGTCCCGGATCGACCGCCTGGACTTGCGCCACTTGGCGCTGACCGCCATCCTTTGCGTCATGCTGGGCGGGCTGTTCCCCACGCTGGTGGCCCACTACGGCCACGGCGTCGACTACGCAGTGTGGATCTCGCTGTGGGTGCTGCTGGCGACGTTCTGGGTGGAGCTGCCCATGTTCCAGCTGCTGCGGCCCGCCGCGCCGCTGGTGGGCTGGCTGATGTTCTACATCTGCTGGGGCATCATGGCCGCCGCCTACCCCATCTTCGATGAAGGCTACCGCCTGGCCTTCCGGTTCGGCTCGGTCGCCGCGGCCATGACGGTGGTGACCAGCCGGCCCGGCCGCCTGCAGATGTTCGCCAACGCGGCGCAGTGGGTGGTGGTGATCAACCTGGCGGTCACCGTGCTGCTCATGGTGCGGCCGGAATACCAGGGGTTCGCCGCCTTCTCGAGCCTGAACATCGACCCGGAGTCCTACCGCTTCGCCGGCATGTGGGGCAACGCCAACCAGGCGGGCCTGGTCGCCCTGATGGTGCTGGTGCTCTCGCGCTGGGCCTCCCGCTGGCAGGGCCGGATCGGCCGGCTCAGCGGGCTGGCCATCATCTACCTCACCGCCAGCCGCACCGCCACCTGGATCCTGGTGGTCCTGGCGCTGGTCTACCTGGCCTTCGCGGCGACCCGCCGGGCCCAGCTGAACGCGCTGGCCCTGGCCGTGGTGCTGGCCATCGGCGGTTTCTTCGCGCTCAAGTACACCGGCGCCAGCGTGGACACGCTGGTGGCGGCCAATCCGACCATCGCCCGGGTGCTGGATGTCACGGAAGCGCGCACCGAGGAGGCCGGCGGCGGCTCTCGGCGCCAGGTGCTGGTGGAGTGGCTGCGGCTGATTCCGGCCGAACCCTGGTACGGCTATGGCCTCTATACCCTGTTCGGCGGTGAATCCAGCGAGGCGGTGGCCCGCCCAGGGTTCCCCACCGTCGGGCCGCACAACCTCTACGTGGGGATCTTCCTGGACGTGGGGGCGGCGGGCCTGCTGTCCTTCCTCGGGATCATCATCCTGCAGCTGCGCACCATCCGCCGCCTGCCCCTGGTGCCAGGGGCCCGCCAGGCGCTGTTCGCCTTCTGCCTCGTGGTCCTGGTGTTCGCCAACTTCAACCACGACATGCTCACGGACTATGTGGGCTGGATCGCCTTTTCCCTGATGTTCCTGCTTCCCGCCTCGCCTGCCTTGGCCGGGCAGAGGTTCGGGGCCCCCACCATAGACAGGAGGTAGCCATGTGCGGATTGGCCGGGTGCTGGCACGGCAGCGGGCTGGGAGCGGAGCAGTTGACGGCCCGGGTGCGGCGCATGACCGACACGCTGCAGCTGCGCGGCCCTGATGACAGCGGCGAGTGGGTCGACGCCCGGTGCGGCCTGGCCCTGGGGTTCCGCCGGCTGGCCATCCTCGACCTGAGCTCCGAGGGGCACCAGCCGAAGGCTTCGGCCAGCGGCCGCTACCGCCTCACCTTCAACGGCGAGATCTACAATTACCAGGAACTGCGCCGGGAGCTGGAGGGGCTGGGCGCCGGCTTCCGGGGCCATTCCGACACCGAGGTGCTGCTGGCCGGCTTCGAGCAGTGGGGCGTGGAGCAGACGGTGCGGCGCTGCAACGGCATGTTCGCCATCGTCTGCTGGGACGCCCTGGAGCGCCAGCTGCACCTGGTCCGGGACCCGCTGGGGATCAAGCCCCTGTACGTGGGCACCCAGGGCCGCACGCTGCTCTGGGGCTCCGAGCTGAAGGCGCTGCGGGCGCACCCGGAGTTCGTCCCGGCCATCGACCAGGACGCCCTCGCCCTCTACTTCCGCCACGGCTACGTGCCGGGCCCCTACAGCATCTTCCAGGGCGTGCACAAGCTCCCGCCCGGCACCATCCTGACCCTGGCCGACCCGGGCGATCACGCGCAGCCCCGGCCCTACTGGTCGCTCCGCGAGGTCGCGGCCCGCAGCCAGGCCGATCCGTTCGCCGGCAGCGACGCGGAGGCCATGGACCTGGTGGAGGCGGCGCTGCGCCGGAGCGTCGGCCTGCAGATGGTCGCCGATGTGCCGCTGGGCGCCTTCCTGTCCGGGGGCATCGACTCCTCCCTGGCGGTGGCCCTCATGCAGAGCCAGAGCCCGCGCCCGGTCAAGACCTTCAGCATCGGCTTCGGCGAGGACGCCTTCAACGAGGCCCACATCGCCCGGGCGGTGGCGCGGCATCTGGGCACCGACCACGCGGAATGGATGGTCACGGCCCGGGACGCCCAGGCGCTGATCCCGATGATGCCGCAGATCTACGACGAGCCCCTGGCCGATCCGGCGGCGCTGCCCACCTGCCTGGTGTCCCAGCTGGCCCGGCAGCAGGTCACGGTCAGCCTCTCCGGCGACGGCGGGGACGAGCTGTTCGGCGGCTACCACTTCCACCTGTCGGCCCAGGAGGGCCGGCTGGCCCAGGCGCTCCGGGTGCCGAAGGCGCTGCGCCTGGCCATCGGCGCGGGCATGACCGGCTTTGCCCGGGTGCTCCAGCACATGCCCGGCCGGCTCGCCGGGTATGCCGAGGAGGCTTTCCACCACCGGGCCCGGCCGTACCAGTTCCGCGACTCGGTGTCGTACTACCGCGAGCACGTGGCGGACCTGTTCGGGCGCGGCGACGGGCTCCTGCTGGCGGAACGCAACCCGCCCTACCTGCTGAGCCGGCCCCTGGGCCTGGACCATCCGCGCAATGTCGCCGAGGCCTTCATGTTCCTGGACACGATGATGATGCTGCCCGACGAATTCCTCACCAAGATCGACCGGGCCACCATGGCGGTCAGCCTGGAGGGCCGGGTGCCCTACCTGGACACCGATGTGCTGGCCCTGGCCTGGCGGCTGCCGACCCGCCTGAAGATCCGCGACGGGCAGGGCAAGTGGGTGCTGCGCCAGATCCTCAAGCGGCACATCCCCGCCGAACTGGTGGACCGGCCCAAGCACGGCTTCAGCGTGCCCATCGCCTCCTGGCTGCGCGGACCGCTGCGCGACTGGGCCGGCGGGCTGCTGGACCCGGGCCGGATCCGCTCCGAGGGACTGCTCGACCCGCAGCTGGTGGGGCGCTACTGGGACGAGCACCAGCAGGGCCGCCGGGACCATTTCGACCTGCTCTGGCGGCTCCTGATGTTCCAGGCCTGGCAGGGCGACCGGGTGCCGGTTGAACACGAGGCCGCCTCATGATCGGTGCGCTGCTGGGCTTCATCGACCGCTACCGGCGCAACCGGCGCTGGCACAAGGATCCCCGGGGCTATTTGGCGGCCATGGGCGTGCGGGTCGGCGAAGGCTGCCGGATCTACGGGATCCCCGAGGAGGTGTTCGGTTCGGAACCGTACCTGGTCCGGCTGGGCGACCACGTCTCCATCACCTCCGGGGTGAAGTTCGTCTCCCATGACGGCGGCGTCTGGGTGTTCCGCGACCGGTTCCCGG
>Ga0316231_1001927_pt1 | contig 21322 bp, 23 predicted proteins | sample TBH18027metaG_FD_206002 | JGI IMG/M metagenome (GOLD analysis project Ga0316231, IMG submission 206002) | Freshwater microbial communities from Trout Bog Lake, Wisconsin, USA - TBH18027 | ecosystem: Environmental > Aquatic > Freshwater > Lake > Hypolimnion/Profundal zone | place: USA: Wisconsin...
AAGATGATTTGATCCTACTTCCTGGACAAGGCCGTACACAGAGAACTGGCTTTACTCAACATGATCCAGACAAAGCAGAACATGAAGGCGAGACATTAAAGAATAGCCTTCATACTATCGCCCGCGCTGCCATGAAGTTAGACCAACATTTATCCATACGAGATGATTTTCCAGAATGGGTTAGTGAAAAGATCGGTGCTACCAAAAGTATGATTACCTCAGTCATGCAATATCTTATTAGCAAACAAGAGATGGATCATGATCCGGATGCAATGAATGAAATAGCGATTGGTGAAGGCGGCCAACGTCTTGTCTATTCTAGGGACGGAGTTGCGAAAGGATTCAGTGATCCTTACAGCCAAGCAGCAACCAATTGGAAAAATTCACAACAGCGCAAAGATAAACCAGAAAAACCATTCAGAATGGAGAAGCCTACCAATGACGAGATATGGGACAAGGTAACGACTGTGATTGGTAATATGTTTCCAGATGGAGATCCTATTGATGCTTTGGGTCCATATATGGAAAAAAACGAGTTGTACTGGGATGACCTGAATAGGGCTGCTAGAAAAAATGGCTATAAGAGTGTAGAAGACTACTGGCATGATCTTGAACAACAACACGGGCAAGATACTGGAATGTATCCGATGGATGAATCAACCGGCGGCGTAATTGCTGGCGGTGGTGTCGGTGAAAGCGATGATCATGAACTCTCCGAGATCCGACGCCTCAGCGGTGTTGGTGAAGGTAAGAAGGTTGACCGCATGGTAAAACATATTGAGAAGTCCGAAGAGAAGGCCGGCAAGTCCAAGAAAGAGGCAGAAAACATCGCTTGGGCTACGGTCAACAAAAGAGGTTATCTAGACAATAAGAATCATATCAAAGGCAAGTAATATGAGTTCCATCCTTAAAGGATTGATGCGAGAAGGCGGTAAGCGTACTGTAAAGGGCGTTGCCGACGAGATCGCGAGTTATATCGGAGATCATCCTAGTGATTCTGCTATAGTTGATGCGGTTGAGCATGAAGCAGAGTTAAACGACCTTGATCCTTCAGAACTCTTTGATGCGGTATATGATCACTTCAGAGACCATATTGATGAGAATCTACACAAATGGTTCAAAGAAAAGTGGGTACGCTTTGGCCCTGACGGCAAGATAAAAGGTCCTTGTGCAAGAGGCAGTTCCAAAGAAGGTAAGCCTAAATGCCTACCACAAAAGAAAGCACAAAACTTAGGCAAAAAGGGTCGCAAGTATGCAGCAGCAAAGAAGCGCAGAGAAGATCCAAATCCAGATCGTCATGGTAAGGCTAAGAATGTAGCTACTAAGAAAAAGTCCAACGAAGATATTTCGCACTTGGATGAAAAGTGGAGTGCAAAATACAAGAGCAGCATCAATTGCTCGCATCCTAAAGGCTTCAGTCAAAAGGCTCATTGTGCTGGTAAAAAGAAACACAATGAAAGCATAGAGATGGAAATGACATGCCCAGATTGTGGTATGTGCCAGACTCACGGAAATCACACTCGCGATACATTGGATGAGGCCTGCTGGAAAGGCTATCACAAAGAAGGTAACAAAGAACTATTCGGCAAGACTGTTCCTAACTGTGTGAAGAATGAAGGTGTGGCGGAAGCGGAAGACAGCAAATGCCCGCCAGCCACACAAAACATCACACTTAACTTAAAAAATCGTCAAAAGGCCATTGATGAATATGGTTATGGTCCACTCAACCCAGACATGCCCAATCGTAAATTTTGGCAGGCCAAAGTTGAAGAATGGAATCTGGACTCACCAGAAGAGGCAAAGCAAAGTCTTTGCGGCAATTGTGCGGCATTTGATCAGCGAGAGGCCACACTGGATTGTATTGCTCAGGGCATAGGTTCAGATGCCGGCGAAAACGATCCTACCATCCAAGCAGGCGATCTTGGTTATTGTCGTTTCTTGAAGTTCAAATGTGCTAGCCGAAGAACCTGCGATGCCTGGGTTACCGGTGGCCCACTCACTGATGAGCAAGGTGTAGCGGAAGAAAAATGCCCACATTGTGGTGGTGAGTTAGTCAGCGAAGAGATGATGAACGAAAAAAAAGATGCTTGCTATCGTAAAGTCAAATCTCGCTACAAGGTCTGGCCTAGTGCTTATGCCAGTGGTGCCCTAGTTCAGTGCCGTAAAAAGGGTGCAGCAAACTGGGGCAATAAAAGTGAGAGTGTTGAAGAAGCAGCGAATGCAGCACAACAAGCGGCTATCGCTATCAATATGAAGAAGCATCATAAGAAGCCAAAACATGTAGATGAAGACTACACTGGAATAGAATCAGGTCCCAGCACTGGCCCGTTCACCGCAGAGAAGACTCCGGCAATCAATCCATACGGTGGCATGAAAGATAGAAAGTATCGCGGTGCTATCGGTGAAGATGCTCTGAACGAGATGCCAGACACATCAGGACCAGTAGGAGTTCAACCAGGTGGATGGAGAACATACAAAATAAAACCTGCAGGAACTCATATGAAGCGAGAGAGTTCAATATTAAAAGGTCTGATGAGAGAAGAAGAGAGCCTCAAGTCAAATAATCCAGTGGGTATCCCTGAAGATGAAGAGATGGATGAAGACACTTCATACGCAGGCGGTATGGGTCAAGGTGGTTATGCTGGTCAATCATACCGCAAGTTCAAGCCAAAAATGGCAGGAACTCATATGAAGCGAGAGAGTTCAATATTGAAAGGTCTGATGAGAGAAGAAGAGTTGGAAGAGGTCAGTTCTACTGGACAAGGTGGCGGGTCCGCTGGAATCGGTGGTGGCTCAATGGTAGGGGGTCCAACAACCTACGAACAAGAATACGCGATGTTCAAGCGCAAAGGTCCCCGTAGGATAACAGCGATGACGACTGAAATGAAAAATGTCCCACCTAAAAGAAGTAGATAAAACCTACCTTCAACATCTATTGCGTGCTTGGAACATTGCTGGTATCCTGATCATTCATGGTATATTTCCTGATATCTGGAAAACAAAAGCCAGCGACATCTTGCACAAATGAATAAATAGACTATAATAGGACTATTTAATATGTTAGCAGATGATCTAAAAACACTATTAGGAAGCACCTTCGTCGTCTATACGAAGACACACGGATTTCACTGGAATATCGAAGGAAGTGATTTCCCGCAATATCATAAGTTCTTACAAAAAATGTATGAAGAGATTTATGAGAGCATTGATACTATTGCTGAGTATATCAGGACGCTAGATTTGTATTCTCCTGGCAGCCTTGCCAGGATGCTTGAACTCTCTGTAATTGAAGAACAATACAAGATTCCAAGAGCCGAATTGATGCTCGCTGAACTATTAGAAAACTGTGAACAGATGTCAGCACTAGTCGTTCAAATATTTGATGTGGCCACACAAGAAAAAGCCCAAGGTATCGCTAACTATATGGCAGAACTACAAGACCTCTACAATAAGAAGGCTTGGATGCTGAGAGCAACACTCAATAAAAATAGAGCCTGATATGCGGAGCAGAGAGTTATACAAAAAACCAGAGTTGTATAAAAAGCCAACGTTATATAAAAAATCAGCATCGCATTCACATCCTGATGATCCGAAACATGCGTTGATCCACAAGGCCATGTCACATATATTAGGTGAGATGTTAGATGAGGATTCTGAATTTGAAAAATACTTTCCTGGTCTGATGAAAAGAATTATTGATGCATTAGAACAACATGCTAAAGAATTGAAGAATTCATCAAATAGAAAGAAGTCCGTAAGTAAATGAACCTAGACGAACTAAAAAGATTAGCCGGCATCATTGACCATCGGGGCATAAATACTGTATCAGAATCCGATAATCGTGTCATGGCTCGGCCCGGTACCGAAGAATGGTTCAGGCGGTCAGTTAATGATATGCAGATGCCAATCGGGTTCAGGGGTCGTAAGAGATGAGAGCAATTGAGTTCATAACTGAAGAAGTAGGCAGAGTTCTTGACTTAACCAAGAACTATCCGCATTACTCCACCCTTAAAGGTAAGATACTTGATATTTCTCCTAAAGGGAAATACAAGATACAAATCATTGATGCTAAGATAATTCCCGGAAAGAAAGCATCAGTAAAGATCGGCGATACTGTTGCTATTAATGCAAACTTTCTCAAACAGGCATTGAAAGAATCTGAATTAGAAGAAGATTGGAAGAAGACTCTAGGCGGAATCGCTGCTGCTGGAGCATTGGCATTGCCAGGTAATATGATGCATAAACCTGCGACTGAACATCCACCGGTTGTTCAAACAGAAAAAGCCGATCCTTCAGTCGTCAAACAAGTAGCAGCGTCAATGGCAACACCAATCGGACAGGCGTTAAAAAGAGCAGCCGCTACTATCAAGAATAAAGCAGAGCGGGCGCAGTTCCTAGCACAATGTGCCCATGAGACACTGAATTTTTCCACACTTAAAGAAAAAGGCGGTACCCTTGACTTCAGGAAATATGATCCCAGATTCAATCCCAGTAAGGCCAGAGCATTAGGCAATGACAAACCAGGTGATGGTGCTAGATATGCTGGACGTGGCTATATTCAGTTGACTGGCAAGGCTAACTATCAAAAGGCAGGCGATGAGTTAGGTATTCCATTAGAGAAACATCCACAGTTAGCAGAACGTCCGGACATTGCTGCACAAGTCGCACTGTGGTATTGGCATCATAGGGTAACACCAAAGGTGAGTAACTTCAATAATACAAAAGCAGTGACCAAACCCATCAATAGTCACTTGAATGGTCTAGAGGATAGACACCAGAAATTTCTTGCCTTTAGCGAACTGTTAGGTAATAACAACGCGCCTTCTCAAGGGCTTGAAGAGCATGAGATGGATAACACAGATGGTTGGGGCGCCACTCCAATAAACGGAAATGTTGATTATATGGGATTGCGTGTAATGATGCTTCCTTCAATCTTTCTCAAGTTAGCATTATTCTTAAAAGAACCAAAGAGTGCAGCTAATATCACAAAATACATAGAACAAGGCGGACATATCGCTTCTCCTTTCCTCATCCTAGAAATTCCTGAAGAATGGGATGATGGTGATTTTTCTGAGACAGCAAGGGTGATCGGACATGAAGGCAGAAACCGCATGATCGCATTGCAAGAACTTGAAAGGAATCAACCTCAAGAAGTTCATATCTTTCCGCAAGGTCTCCGTAATAGACATATGACTCCCGAATTCATCAAGAACATGAATAACCAGCTCATCCCAGAAAGACAAGAACAACCTATCTCCGGTCCCTTTTGGAGTGATGTCCTAAATGCCAGGGCTAAATAGTAGTATAAATTTAAGGATTATCCATGAATCTAAAAACATTGAAGGCTAGAATTATTTGGCTAGCCATTGGCATAGTACTGTTCGCGACACCGGTGTTCGCACAAAGAACTGCTACACCATTAATGAATGGTTGGAAGTTTCAACAGAACTCAGCGATGACTGGCCCTGAACAACCTAACTACAATGATTCATCATGGGCTACGGTAAGCGTCCCCCATACATGGAATCGGGTCGGATACTATACGAATCAAACTATTCCGCATCAAAATACTGCTGCTAATCAAAATCTATATCAAGGCAATGCTTGGTACAGAATTTCATTCTCTCCTCCCCCTATGACCAATAAAAGAGTATTCCTTCAATTTGATGCTGCCAGTCGTGTTGCGGAAGTCTGGTTAAACGGTGTTCGTTTAGGACAACATAAAGGTGGCTTCTCAAGATTTAGATTTGATGCTACGACCGCAATGAAAACAAATGCGGTAAATGTCTTAGCAGTACGAGTTAACAATGCTGCTCCTGCTGCTGGAAATGAAACAGCAAATGTACTTCCGCTGACTATTGGAGTGGATTTCTTCGTCTACGGAGGATTGTATCGTTCAGTGTCACTCGTAACAACTCCTACTGTCCATTTTGACATGCTTGACTACGGCGGTTCCGGAATGTATGCAACTGCTGCTAATGTGTCAGCTAACTCTGCTAACCTAACAGTGGTATCTAAATTCAAGAATGATAGTAATGCATCTGTTACAGGAGCGTCAGTAAACTATAAACTAGTTGATGCGAGCGGTAATACTAAAGCATCATGGAGTACTCCTATAAATGTTCCTATCGGTAGCAATGTTCAAGTTTCAAGTACTGTTACTGTCACATCCCCGCATCTATGGAATGGGGTCGCTGATCCCTATCTTTATCAAATCGTAGCACAACTATACACTCCTCAGGCAGGCGTACTTGATCAAATGAATCAATCATTTGGATTTCGTAATATCGTGCTTGATCCTGCTCACGGTTTATATCTGAATGGTAAGCATATCCCTCTGCACGGAGTATCTCGTCACCAAGATCGTGAAACAAAAGGTTGGGCAGTATCAGCATCTGATGAAGATCAAGATGTCTCCATCATCAAAGAAATGGGGGCGAATACTATCCGTCTAGCGCACTACGAACAGAGTGAACATATGAATGAACTATCTGATAAGAATGGACTTATCATCTGGGATGAGATTCCATTGGTGGGTGCGCTCACACTTACGCCAGGACAACCTACGCCGCCGCCAGCAGAGTTAGTAGCAAATGCCCAGCAACAACTAAAAGAATTAATCATTCAAAATTACAATCATCCTGCTGTCGCAGTCTGGAGTATTTCAAACGAAATAGATTTGTTAGGGCCTCCGCCTGACCCTATTCCGATGTTGACTGATTTGAACAATCTTGCACACGCAACGGATCCTAGTCGTCCAACAACACTAGCTAGTTGCTGCGAAGGTAGAAAAAATTACTCAGGAGTTTATCCTCCTAATATATCAGCTATCACTGATACATTTGGTGCTAATCGCTATCCCGGTTGGTATTATGGTGCGGCTGGTGATATGGGTTCCATTCTAGATACCTTACATGGTAATCATTTAAATCAACCGATGTCGGTAAGCGAATATGGTGCTGGAGCAGGCATTTCTATACATACTGATAATCCATTAGGTGGGCCTTGGAATGCTTCTGGATATGCTCAGCCAGAAGGATATCAATCATACTTGCACGAAACTATCTGGCCTCAACTAAATGCAAGAGAGTATCTATGGTCTACTTGGGTATGGAATATGTTTGACTTTGCGACTACTATCCGCACTGAAGCAGATTCAGTAAATATCAACACTAAAGGCCTAGTTACATATGATCGTACTGCTAGGAAAGATGCTTTCTACTATTATAAAGCGAATTGGACAACTTCTCCAGTCGTACACATTGCCGAACATAATTATACCAATAGAGATTATCAGGTAACCGACGTAAAGGTATATTCTAATGTTCCTTCTGTAGAATTATTGCTCAATGATATATCATTAGGATCAAAATCAAGTTGTGCTAATGCTGTTTGTATCTGGAAAGATGTAAAACTCTCAGCAGGTAACAACAACTTAATTGCTAAATCTTCATCTGCAACAGATACTGTCATTTGGCAGCTTGATTCCATCAGAACTAGCCAAATATGGATAGCCTCAGGTTCTATCATACCGCAGACTACATCTAAAGGACTATACGGATCAGATAACTATTTCACAGGTGGAACTGGCTCTGGTACATATCGCTATGGTGGTAATTTCAGCTATAATATTCCAGCAAACAATGGAACTTACAATGTCACATTGACTTTCCTAGAACCTGATGCAAATGCTGCATCTAGTCGTGTCTTCAACGTCACTGCTAACGGTCAAGTCGTATTGAGCAACTTCAATGTTGCTACGGCTGCAGGCGGAGTCAACAAAGAGGTCACTGAAACTTTTCCGGTAACTATTTCTAACGGAAATCTAAATTTGGTCTTTACATCGGTAACAGGTGATGCTATAGTGTCTTATGTAGAAGTTACATCTACGAGCATTCTGACTAACCCTCTTGCTACGACACCAACTTTGTTAATGGTAGGAGGAGGGTTAGCAGCGGCACTTGCTGGTGCAGCAGCACTACTAGGTCGTAAGAAAAAGATAAATAGCTAACACAAAGGATCATCATATGAAAATCAGAGAACTACTGAACGAAGGCGAACTTGATGACTTTGATCGTGAAGAAGAGCCGGAAACTGAACCTGATCAGGAAACGATCAAACCGCTCATGGTGCAACTCCGTAGTGTCTATAACCTTGTCAAGAAGTATCGTGATTTCCAGAATAATCCTGAGATCAAAGAGATCCTAGCTGATCATCCTATCATCTTCAAGAATTCAGAATCGGCAGTCATTCCTATCGGAATGATGGCTGATCTGCTGAACATCTATCCTATGCTCATTCCACACATGCGTGAGAAGGTTCAAGCACAAGCTTGGGAAAGCCCTGAAGCATTCCGCAAGACCGTGACTCAATTGAAGGCGGCAGTAGCAAATAGGCGGTAAACCAATATTTTACCCATATTATTTGATCTGTGCCACAAATCATGATAAATATAAGTTGTACTAGAAAAAAGATTCGCATAACGCGAATCCTTTCATAGTCTTTTAAAAGGAAACTACATGAATAAGTTAATCGCAATCGCAGCATTCGCATTTGCTGCTATTACTACCCCAGCACTCGCTGGTACTCTATCTGCTGAAGGTCGTACTGCTTTGGCTCCTAATGCTGCTGGAGTTGATCTGTCCGCATCTGGATTAAATGCAGGTCCGGTAACACTTGGTGCAGAAGTTCAAACTGTTCAAGCTAGTCACAATGGAGCGGTAGTTGATCTATTCTCTGTTAACGCTACTAAGACATTTGCTTCGGTAGACGGTTTCACCCCTCAAGTAGGAGTTGAAGTTGGTAAGAGTGTTTCTACTGCTAAGGATTTCGGTTTCTGGGGTCTAGATGCTGGTGTCTCGCACGCTGTAGCAGGTCCAGTAACTGCGTCAGTTGGCTATCGTTATCGCCAAGGATTCGCTGATCGCAAGCTAGAAGAAAATCGCCTCAATGCAGGTCTAACTTATGCAGTGTCAAAGGCAACATCACTAGGTCTTAACTACTATCGTTATGACGAAAAGTATGTTCCGGCGCGTGTGCGTAAGGTATCTAATGTACTCGGCGTTGGTGTAAACTACAACTTCTAATAAAACTTATTTAAGTTATGATAGGCGGCGAAGATTGATTTCTTCGTCGCTTATTTTTTTGGTTACGTGGTAAAAACTGTAAATAGTATCTGAATGAGAATCGGATTAAGCCAAAGAACAGTGAAACACAAAGGTAGAACCTATGATGCGACTGATCATGGTTGGTACACCTTGTTGGCTGGACATAATCTATTTTTTCTACCTAACACAATTAAGCAAGACTTTGATCTAGTCGCAGATAATTTAGATTCATTTATAATTACTGGCGGAGCGAATAGTGAAGTCGGTGAGAATGTTGAACTTACGTTGATGTCTAAGATGATAGAACGAAAAAAGCCAGTAGTGGGAATCTGTCAAGGGGCGTTGTTTATTGCTAAGGGTCTGGGAAGCAGCGTGCAACCTATTCCTAAGCACACGAACGTGGATCACTATGTGATGTATCACGGAGAAGCCATCAAAGTGCCTAGTGACCATGAATTAGGAATAACAAAGTTGCATGATGCCGGACAGATATTATGCCTAGCCGATACCGGAGAGATTGAGGCATTCATAGATAATAATCTTGCAGGAGTGATGTGGAATCCTGAAAGAATGGAAAAACCTTGGATTCCTCCTGAAATAGCCTTAATACTCCGAATTTGATAAATATATTCATGTTAATTGAAGACATCACCCGCGAACATGAGTTAGACCTGGATGCTGAGGTAAAGAAGTTTGCGGAGTGGGCCGGTAGGCGCCTGCATATTCAATCTTTGCCGGAGATTGAACTAAGCCAAGATACTGAAGATGCCCAAAATAATCATCATACTGGTTCTCATGTAGAAGGTTCTAATAACATCTGGGTCTATGCGAAGAACCGCAATCTTGTGGACATACTTAGAACCGTCGCACACGAACTTACTCATGTGCGCCAGGGAGAACTCGGAATGATTAAGCCAGGTTCCAGTTATCCAGGTAGTCCAATAGAACTACTAGCAGATATGGTAGCTGGAAAATATATTAAGATATGGGGTGAGAAGAATCACCACATCTTTCAGTAAACGGCACACAAAAACATTGACTTCTATGCACGGTGTAGTATAATAACTATATTAGAAGGAGAATATATGTCTAGAACTTTTAACAACGAAGCAAAGACTAAGCTAACCGAACTCGTCCACGAAGGTATGGCTGTGCTACAAGAGATTGAGACCTTGCGTGAGGGTCTCGGGGATACAGTCAAGGCCATCGCAGAAGAACTGGAAATCAAGCCTAGCATCCTCAAGAAGGCAATCGCTATTGCCCACAAGTCTCGTCTTGCTGAGACTAATCAAGAAAATGCTACATTGAATGAAATTTTGGAGACTGTTGGCCAGACTTACTGATGTATATTGACGCTATCCATGACGGCAAGAACGACCGTATCCATGTAGTAGAACGAACTCCTGAAGGTAAGCGGACGTATAAGGAATATTCAACCAACTACACCTTATACTACGCTGATAATAAAGGCAAGTATCGTTCTATCTTCGGTGATCCGTTGTCTCGTTTCTCTACCCGCAAGAGAGCAGAGTTTGAGAAGGAACGTAGGATTCACTCTAACAAGAAATTGTTTGAGAGTGATGTGAATGTCCTATTCAGATGTTTGTCAGACAACTACCTTAACGTTGATCCACCTAAACTCCATACTTGTTTTTTTGATATTGAAGTGGACTTTGATCCTGAACGGGGTTTTAGCCCGACGGATGATCCATTCAATCCAGTAACAGCTATCACTTGCTATCTTGATTGGTTAGACCAACTTGTCACACTTGTCATGCCCCCAAAGCACATGACAGATGAGACAGCGCAAGAACTCACGAAAGACTTTACTAACTGCATCCTGTTTCGCAGTGAAATTGAAATGTTTGAGACATTCTTTGACCTTATTGAAGATGCAGATGTGCTTACTGGTTGGAACTCTGAAGGATATGATATTCCATACTGTGTGAATCGTATCACCCGTATCATGTCAAAGGATGATACGCGCAAGTTCTGTCTATTAGGGCAATTTCCTAAAGTCAGGACGTATGAGCGATTTGGTAAGGAAGAAAAGACTTACGATCTTGTTGGCCGTATTCATATGGACTACTTGCAACTCTATAAGAAGTACAACTATGAATCTCGCCACAGTTATTCACTTGACTCTATTGGCGAATACGAATTAGGTGAACGCAAGACTCAGTATGAAGGCACACTTGATCAGTTGTATAACAAAGACTTCAAGACCTTTGTAGAATATAACAGACAAGATACGATGCTTGTCGTGAAGATTCACGATAAGCTGAGGTTCCTTGATCTTGCTAATGCACTGGCGCATGAGAACAGCGTATTGCTGCCGACTGTTATGGGTTCGGTGGCGATGATTGAGATGGCGATCTTCAATGAAGCACACGCTCGTGGAATGATCGTTCCTGACAAGCAACGCAAACAATCTTATGGGGATGAGCAACAAGCAGCAGGTGCATATGTCCTGCCACCTAAGGTCGGAATGCATGAATATCCGGGAGCAGTTGATATCAACTCGCTGTATCCATCTGATATCCGTGCATTGAATATGTCTCCGGAAACTATCGTAGCACAGGTTCGTCAGACTCTAACTGATCAATATATGTATGAGAAGAGCCTGAAGCTTGCTAAAGAGAAGCGCAAGAAGAAGAACGGTGATGATGCGGAAGCAGTGACTGGTTCTGTTCTATGGGAAAATCTATTTGGTTCTCTAGAATATACTGCTATCATGAACCAAGAACGCGGCACATTGCTCACTGTTGACTATGAAGATGGTCGCAGTGTAGAGATGACCGCTGCTGAAATCTGGAAGATGGTGTTTGATAGTAACAAACCGCTGATACTATCCGCTAATGGTACGATCTTTACATATGAGAAAGAAGGGGTCATTCCTGGACTTCTGACGAGATGGTATACAGAACGAAAAGCCCTACAGAAACAAGCTAAAGAAGCATATGGCACTGATATGTACGAATATTACGATAAGCGTCAGCTTGTGCGTAAGATTCTGTTGAACTCAGCATATGGCGCACTTCTGAACGAACACTGCCGATTCTATGATAAGCGCATAGGTCAATCTGTTACCCTGTCTGGTCGTCAGATCGTGAAACATATGATGAGCCAGATCAATGAGATCATCGCAGGTGAATATAAACACGACGGTGAAGCGATTATTTACGGTGATAGTGTAACCGGAGATTCCGTTATTAGAACGGGCGACGGCGACAAAACTATTGAAGAGTTATTCAATGAGTGTCTAGAACATTCAGTTGTCGGAGAAAAAGAATATGGAGTTTGGAATGAGAATTCTGTTCTTGGATTTAACTCGTATGAGATGGAGCCAGTCAGTGCCAAAATAAACTATGTAATGCGGCACAAAACTAAAAAGAAGTTGTATCGCATAACGACGGAAAACGGAAAACAAATCACTGTTACTGAAGATCATAGCATCATGGTTGATAGAAATGGGTTCTTGATTGAATGCAAGCCCAATGAGATTCTTGAGACTGATGGAATTATTACTTTTGTTCCGTGAATGATAAATATATGATGATAGGAGTATCGCCATATGATAACATGCTTAGAATGCGGTTTCGTTACCGGAAGACTACAATGGACACATTTTAAATATAAATGTACTGGAAGATTTAACAATAGTAAGGAATATCTTGCCGTATATCCAACGGCGGATATAGTATCACCGGAAGTCTCAGCTAAAACATCTGTCACCAAAAATAAACTGATAGAGAAATACGGTGAAGAGGAAGGACTACTGCGATGGAATCAATATCGGGAAAAACAAGCGACCTCAAACTCGTTTGAATATAAACAGCAGAAACTCGGCTGGAATAAAGAACAATTTGATTCGTATAATAAATCTCGCGCTATCACGCTGAAAGGAATGATAGAAAAGTATGGAGAATTAGATGGCATTTCTAGATGGGAGTCATATTGCAACCAGCAAGCATACTCAAATACGCTGGAATATTTCGTTGAGAAACATGGAAGAACTGATGGAATCAAAAGATTCCTGACCTACAACAAACAGAAGGGTTCTTCAAATGATCCTGTTGCAGTTTCTAAACGAATGGGCATTTCAGTTGATGAGGCAGTTGATTTGATCATTACTCGTTACAATAAAGATGACAAAAGATGGTCAAGTGAGTTGGAACGAGAATTCACTACTATGCTTGAAGAGAAACATGGAAAGCTAGAACGGACCTCATTCTCCAGTCCGTTTGGCAAATGGTCTCATTATTTGAACGGATATGTAATTTACGACATCAAACACGATGATTGTATCATTGAATTTAATGGAGATTATTGGCATGCCAATCCTAGCTTATATCAAGACGAAGCGGTTATTCGCGGTAAAAAAGCGAAGGATATACAAAAACGTGACGAACTCAAACTAAAAACAGTCACTGATCTCGGATTCAGAACCTTAGTTGTCTGGGAATCCGATTTCAGAGCAGATAAAGAACAAACCATTAAGGAGGTTATTATATGGATGCAGAATGGACCACAGTAGCTAAGATAGAATGCTTGGGCGAGGTAGATGATTATGTGTATGATTTAAGCATTGAGGATCAAGATCCATTTTTCTTTGCCAACGACATACTGGTACACAATACCGACTCGTGTTATTTCTCTGCCTATGCTATCCTAAAGGAACAGATTGATAAGGGTGAGGTGGAATGGTCTAAGGAGATGTGCATAGAACTCTATGATAACATCGCAGATCAGACAAATGCCAGCTTCCCTGCGTTCATGGAGAAGTCATTCCATTGTCCAAGAAAGAACGGTGACATCATCAAGGCTGGGCGTGAACTCATCGGTGAGCGTTCTATCTTCATCACTAAGAAGCGTTATGCTATCAATATCTTTGATAAAGAAGGCAAACGCAAAGATGTGAATGGCAAGAACGGTGAGATCAAAGCGATGGGTCTTGACCTCAAGCGAGCAGATACTCCTAAGTATGTTCAAGAGTTTCTAATGGAAATTCTCGTCATGGTCCTCGGAGGTAAGCAACGCGATGAAGTCATTGAAAAGATCAAGGAGTTCAAGAATCATCTATCCCAACAAGATTCTTGGACTAAGGGTTCACCTAAGTCTGTCAATAATCTGACGAACCATACTATCAAGTTTGAGAAGACTGGCGTGTGTTCAGTTGGTCATGCGAGAGCAGCAATTAACTATAACTATTTGCGTAAGATGAACAGTGACAACTATAGCCAGAAGATCGTTGACGGCATGAAGGTCATCGTCTGCAAGCTACGAACTAACGCATTAGGGTTTACTTCAATCGCATATCCTACAGATGAACTCCGTCTTCCACAATGGTTCCTTGATCTACCATTTGATGACAAGGATATGGAAAGGATTCTCGTAGATGAGAAGATTGATAATCTCTTGTCAGTGTTGAACTGGGATATTCGTAGTAATACTGATACAAATTCAACCTTTGATGAATTATTCAGTTTCGGTTAAACAGACTGTTGACCTTTACAATAATTTTTGTTACTATACATCATAAACCTAAATACACTAACAAACAAAGGAAAACATATGAAAGATAATTTACTAGACCTAATCCATCATACACAAGGACTTGGCGTCATTGAACTCGTCAAGGTTGAAGGGACTGATGAAGAGACTAAGGTTTCTGCACTTGCAGAAGACAAGTCAGTGATTGTCCATGGTACATTCAACACTCCGCTCGCAGATTTTATCGGTGTGTTCGGTATGCCTAATCTATCTAAACTTAAGACAATTCTTAGCTTTGATGATTATGATGAGACTTCTACTATCAATGTCACCCGCACAGAAGATGTACCGACATCTGTTCACTTTGAGACTAAGACAGGTGACTTCGTTAATGACTATCGGTTGATGGCTAGGGTCATTGTTGAAGATAAGGTAAAGTCTGTCTCCTTTAAGGGTGCAACTTGGAATGTAGAATTTGAACCAACTAATGCTGGTATCATGCGTCTAAAGAAGCAGGCTCAGGCTAATAGTGAAGAAGTTAACTTTACTGTCAAGACTGATAAGGGTGATTTGAAGATTTTCTTCGGTGATCACTCTACGCACTCTGGAAACTTCGTGTTTCATACAGGAGTGAGTGGTACGCTTTCTAAGAACTGGCAATGGCCCGTAAAGGTATTTCTTGCTATCATGGATCTTCCTGGTGACAAGATTGTCCGAATCAGTGATCAGGGTGCTGCCGAGATTACTGTTGACAGCGGTCTTGCGACTTATCGTTATCTCTTGCCCGCCCAATCCAAATAGATTAGGAGCTATAGATCATAAAAGCAAAGAGAAAGCCTTGATCTACTGAGGCTTTCTCTTTAGCTAAATTTTTTTCTTCATCTATTTTAAAAGTCCAGGTAGATTTTACTTCAACTATCTGATTTTTACTAATTATGTAAATATCGGGGAAATATATGCGTTTCTTTCCATCGTATACATATGTTATCTTGGGGGTTTGTGAAGATCCAATTAATAGGTCATCTTCACCGTATATAGGCAGTAACTCATCTAGCGCGCGGTCTTCATATCCTTGAATATTAACTTGTTTTCCGGAAGGTAATGTATATTTGCGTGTTTTAAATTTCTGTTGTTTAGCTTGAATTTCAGGAACTTGACTTATGTGGCACCCGTATTTTTTCTGCCAAGCCAATGCTATATTATCTATTCTAGATTGGCGCCTACTTGGATCAGACCAATCTTGTTTTAACCGATCTATTCCTTCTGTGCTAGCAAAGTAATTTTCAGCTCCATATCGTTCTAGAACGGTTGCCTTGATCTTATCTTGTATTTCGGCTGATTTAGCCGGATTACCAACTCCATATTTTTTAAGCCAGGTGTTCTTTCGCTTTTGGTTAGATTCGCTATTTTTGTTTGCTGCTCCTCTTTTAGAAAACATAAAATATTTTGATCCAAACCATCTTGCCGGCCGCCCAGTATCAATCGTTAATACTATTTCTAATTTATCATTTAGTATATGCCAACATCTTTGTTTTGGAGTAGCACTCGCTGGCAAAAAAGAAGTAATAGAGACTATTTCGGCCCATAATTCAGGATTGTTTTTTTCTAACCACCGCGTTGCTCCGGTGTTGTTATATCCGTTTTTGTATCCTGATAAATATTGTTCTATGGATGAACGTATGGTATAAATATTCATGCTGATGTTTCCTTTTGCTAGCATTAGAGTAGTTGGAGATGGCCGTCTCGCGAACTACACTTTTATTTAGTCCGTTTTCATTGACTTCTTAAACATAAAGATATATCATAATAATATGACTGATTTAACATCACGGAAGGCATACTACGAAAGAAAGAGAAATGGACAAGAAGAACTTAAGTAATAATGTATATGGTCCGAATGGGGAAATTAACCAAGCCTTATTTTTGCCAGCAGTCTCGTCTTTCTTCATTGCAGGCTTAGGCAAGCAGCGGGAAGGTGAACAATATTTTGACGCAGCGAGAATACCTGCTGCGTTCAACGGTGATGTTGAGAAGTTAAACTTTCTAAATGGTAAACAAGGCTTGTACACCTACAAGTGGGGACTCTATTCTGCTGGTCACGCTAACCTAGATATCACGAAGGATGATCATAACGAATCAATCATTCGTAAGCGTGATCGCAAGAACACGTTTCTTTTAGCAGATTCAGGTGGATTTCAGATCCTAAAGTGCCAGTGGCCTGCTGATTGGAAAGACCCCAACTGCCCCCGTGCCATGAAGAAACGCCGGCAGGTATTGAAGTGGATGGATGACACTGCTGACTACGGTATGTGTCTGGATATCCCTTCACAGTCGTTGACAACTTATCACATCCAAGATAAGAAGACCGGTACGTCTGCTCATGGTATCAGCACGATTGAAGAAGCAATCACTGCAACTCATATCAATAACGAGTATTTCGTCGCTAATCGTGATGGTCGTTGTAAGTTTCTGAATGTATTACAAGGTCGCAATCATAAGCAATCTGATGATTGGTATGAAGAGATGAAGAAGTATTGCGACACCAATGTCTATGGTGACAAAGCCTTCAATGGTTGGGCTTTCGGAGGACAGAATAAGATTGATGTCCACTTAATGCTCAAGCGTCTGGTAGGTATCATCCATGATGGTTATCTTGAAGAAGGTAAACACGATCTTATTCACTGCCTTGGCACTTCTATCATGGAATATGCTGTAATCTTCTCTGATATACAAAAGGCTATCCGTAAATATCACAATCCTAAGTTCCAGATCACATTTGACTGTGCTTCTCCGTTTTTTGCTGCTGCTAAAGGTCTTGCTTATAATAATAACACATTTGAGCATGACACTAAGTGGAGTTATTCAATGGAGAAGACTGCCGAAAATAAAGATTATGCAACTGATACACGCAAGTTTAGTGATGCTGTATTGCAGGACGGCATTCATAAGGTATTCACCGATAGTCCGGTGACAGACCTAATGGTGATGAAGGACCTTTGCTACCGAGGAAAAGGATTCTTAGGGCAACACGGCAAGGAGACCAAAACAAGTTGGGATACACTCAGCTACACTCTCATCCAAGCACACAATGTGTATCAACACATAATTGCAGTTCAAGAAGCTAATCGCAGATATGAACAACGCATCCTACCCCGAATGACCTTTCATCCTCTAGATGGTTATACTTTTGGTGAAGTAGTTGACAAAATATTTGCACTTAAGGATAGACAAGCGAGCCTAGACATGATAGAGTCATATAGTAAGTTTTGGACACAGATGAAAGCAGGTCAAGGATTCTCAGGTAAAAAAACGATCAATGCATATTCACAATTTGACGAACTATATTGAAGGATTAATTATTGAAAATGACCCGTGACTATTTGCGAATGATATCCATCCTAGAAGTAGAACTCTCTGTCCTTGATGCACAGATTGAATCTGGAATGGGCACTTCACAGGATTTAGGAAGACATATGCTCATTAGAGAGCAAATTAGGGAATTAAAACACTTGCATAATCGGTTGGAGTATGATACATTTGAATCATATGAATACGATGAATGAGGATATCATGTTAGAACAACAAGCACAGGCACAAGCAGAAAAGCGTCAACGCATTAAAGATAAAGCAATGCGTACAATTTTTGTAAAATTTCAAAAAGAAGGTATTCATAAGTACCCGGCAGCAGCAACAGACCCAGCACTTGCTACAGGTGATGAGTATGATGTTAGCTTTTTAGCTACTCCACATCGGCACATATTTCATTTTGAAGTGACGATTGAAGTAGAACATTCGGACCGAGCAATTGAATTTATTCAATTTAAGAGATGGCTAGAGAATCAATATTCTCAAAACATTCTTTTATTAGATTATAAAAGTTGTGAGATGATTGCGGAAGACCTATATGAAGTAATTGCTACGCGGTACCCCGATAGAACAATTCATATTGAAGTAAGTGAAGATAATGAAAATGGAGCAAGATTGATGTTTACTGCCTCATAAAGGTCTTGTAATGTAATAGAACATTTAGTTCTTTTAGTTCTATTTGCTTTCTTAGGTAGCAATTCTAAATTCATATAATGTCCTATTACTTCAGGTGGTATTCCCTGAATAAATCCTTCAGTTTTACTAAACTTATGATCTAGCTCATACTCGCTTCCTCGTATGAGATTGTCTGGATTAATTTGATCGTGACAATGCTTCCAACTTAAATTAGTATAATTAGTAACTTGTTCTTGGTACAACTCCCATTGAGTTTTTAATTCTTTTGGAGTTGCTAATCCTAGTTTAATTTTAGTGTTAGATGCTTGTTTATATGACTCTGGATTTCTTCTTTGGGCCTTTTCTGTTTGTAGATTTTTTGCCGAATCAGTATGAGCCTTGTTGAACATCGGATTTTTGTCACCGTAATGTCCTCCACGCTCTTTTACTTTTTTAGAAATCTTTTCGCCTTTGGCTCTAACCCACTCTAAATCAGTGTGTAACTCTTTCAATCTTTTATTACCAGACTCACTCATTTTCTTCATATGTTTTGTACGGTCTTCTACTGTGGTGCGTTGTTTTCTACTATTTTCTGCTTTCTCAATAAAACCAGAACATTGAGTAATTTTCTCAGTACAACGGGCAATCTTAGTATTAACACTCACCCAATTAGCTTGCTTACCGCAATAAAAACATATATCATTGCATGTGGGGTTGAATATTTTAGGCATAGTTCAATCTCTCTTTCATCATGTATTTATGCCGAAACAACAATTTTACAACAACATCGCTATTTAAAGGAAAACTAAAATGGTAAATCAGGAAGTGAAGTCAAATCCCCGCGTCATCCGTATCTTTGATGACCTTGACGAATATCGTAATTTTTGTAGGGATTACGGTTACAGGTTTGATGAGAAGGATCTGTATAACTCTAAGAGTTATGTTTACAGGCAATTTCAGAAGTTGCTCTCAGGGAAGCCTGCAAAGAATCAGTGGGAGATTGATCTGGCTAAGTTTAAAGAAGAAGCTGCTATGGCTCCAGTGAGTCGCAGGCGCGCATAATGAGAAAATTATGGTATTGTGGTTTAGAGCCTTATAATGCTCGTTACACGCTTCAACTGACTGATTGGAATACTGAGGTATTTGATCGTCGCGGCATTGATTATGTCATTGTGCCAGGCGATACGCTTGATGATAGCAAGGCCATCGTGACTGGTCAAGTGCTTGATGCTCATGGTCGCTCGTATTATAGCCTAAGCCAGATGATGCGTCTCGTGAAGTTGATGCGTTGAAAGCAGAAAACGAACGACTGTTTGCCTCTATGCTTACTATGGCATTAGATGAAGAAGTAAGAAAGGCTAATGAGAAATAAATGTTTTAGGCATACGGCGTATGTAAACATTAGCTCTTGGAATGAATCCATTTTTCTTTTGTATACAGACGCGAATAGTTTCCCAGTCTTTTCGTTCTAATCGCGTAAGAACATTTACCTTACCTTTGATATATTCAACAGTTCCGTCAGCAAACTTTAATTCATAATACCACATGGCATTCAATTTCATAGATTCTGATTTGGGTATGCCTAATCTAACTTTAGACATACGCTGTTTTGTGATGTCAGACGCAGGAGCAATGTTATAAAAATTAGACCCGCCGTTATGAGCATTGATCCACATAGGATTAGATCTTGCGTCTATCTTATGGAGGAATCTAGATTCCCATTCTCTACATTCAGAAACTGTAGTAAAAGTTTTACGGATACTAACTGTAAAAGCATCAATGCCGTCTTGTGTAATAAGTTCTTTGACCTTTTGAGACGAGGTAAAATACTTTACCCAAAGATCCGTGGGTTGACAATGTTTACTATATCTGGACCCGTAATAACGCAAACCAGAAGGTATGTGAGTAATGATGTAAGTATATGGGGTGCGATCTACCGCTGTATAAATATTCACGCTGATGGTTCCTTTTCAACTGTTAGAGCCGGTGGATACTCCAATATCGCGATCGGCACTTTTATTTATCAAAACATCTTGTGTATATTATCTAAATATGCTACAATAAATCATACAAGGAAAAATTAATGAGAAAACTCTTTTATGTAGGACTTGAATCCTACAATTCACGCTATACACTACAACTCACTGAGTGGAATAAGCGTGTTTTTGATCGACGAGGATTAGATGTAGTGTATATAGAAGGTGAAACCTTAGATGACACTAATGCTATTTCTGTAGGGCAGGTGTTAGATGCTCACGGTCGCTCATATTTTAGTATGAGTCAAATGATGAATCTTGTCAAGATGATGAGAAATGGAGAAGTTACAAATGAAGATGTTATCTATTTTGAAGATATGTTCACCGTCGGTATCGAGAGCTTACCTTACATTCTTGATCAGGTTGATCCCAGCAAGCGTCCTCGTATTTTTGTCCGCTGTCTAGCACAGACAATTGATCCTGATGACTTCGTTCATGTTTGGGGTATGCAGAAGTGGATGGGTGATTATGAGAAGATGGTCAATGGGTTTGTGACTGGTGTCCTCGCGACTAGCGAAGAGATGGTCATGCATATGAAGATCGCAGGCTGGACTGCTCCTATCTATAATATCTCAGGACTTGCTTTCGGCAGGAACGAAGTCATGAGTCGTGTTGAGCGTATCAAGTCTTTCAATGATCGCCGTATGCGTGTGGTGTTCTCTGCTCGCTGGGATCAGGAGAAGCAACCAGACTTCTACATGGATC
>Ga0316231_1001929_pt1 | contig 21302 bp, 11 predicted proteins | sample TBH18027metaG_FD_206002 | JGI IMG/M metagenome (GOLD analysis project Ga0316231, IMG submission 206002) | Freshwater microbial communities from Trout Bog Lake, Wisconsin, USA - TBH18027 | ecosystem: Environmental > Aquatic > Freshwater > Lake > Hypolimnion/Profundal zone | place: USA: Wisconsin...
TCCTGGACTTCACGAATACGAGCGTCCATGCAAATGAAAACTACCAGGTAATCTTTCCGCCGGACACGCAATTCGCGGTCTTTCATGCGAAGGTACAGTTTGCGCATTGGCCGGAATCGCACGAGGTTTACCAAGGCGTGGACTACACGCGGGGAGTTGACCTGAGTTGGTGGAAGAACCACCCCACTCCCGTTTCGTTTTTTGCGTGGAACTTTGACGGCGATTTTTTTGGCGGCTACGATCACGGGAAAGATGCGGGAACGATTAGTATCCAGGACCATACCGTTTCCCCAGGAGCGAAGTTTTTTGAGTGGGGCAATGGCCCACAAGGAAAAATGTGGGACAAGATACTGGACAGCCGAGGCGACTATCTGGAACTGATGGCTGGCAACTTCTCAGACAACCAGCCGGATTACAGCTGGATTGAACCGACAGAGACCAAGACGGCGACCCAGTACTGGTACCCGATTCGAGGCATTGGCGGGGCAAAGAACGCGAATCTGAATGGAGCCTTGAACCTGGAAGTTGATAAGCAGGGCAAGGCTCACCTTGGATTCTCGGCAACGCAGGAGTTTCCGAGCGCAAAAGTGGTTCTTTCCGCCCAGGGCAAGGCAATTTTTGAGCAGACAGCTGATCTTGGTCCCACCGCACCGTTTGTGCGGGAGGCTGCCGTGTCTGCGGGGGTTGCGGAGTCTGACCTTAAGCTTGCGGTGTTGGATTCAAATGGCAAGGAGTTGGTGAGTTATGTACCAGTGCAGCATGAGGCGCCGCTGACGCCGCCGGTGGTTATAGCCCCGGCAGCTCCGAGCGAGATCAAGACAGTGGATGAGCTGTATCGCGTGGGGTTGAGGCTGGAGCAGTTCCACAGCACTCTGCGCCCTGACGCGTATTTTGCCGAGGCGCTTCGCCGCGATCCGGGCAATTATGACGTAAACACCGCTGTGGGGCGGATGGACTGCGAGCGTGGATTGTGGCTGGAGGCTGCGGAGAGATTGAATGCAGCGCTGGACCGGGCGACACATAACTACACCCGCCCTAAAGATGGCGAGGCATATTACTACCTCGGTGTTGCGCTCGTGGGCGCAGGCAAGAGCCCGGAGGCGGAGGACGCCTTCCACCGGGCTTCATGGAGTGAAGCATGGACAGCCGCTAGCTACTTGCAGCTTGCCCAGTTGGCGGGAAGAAATGGACAGTGGGCGCAGGCGCTTGCGGATATAGAACAGTCTCTCGCTTACGCCGCGCACGCCCCCATGGCGCTGGATCTGAAGGCTGCCTTGCTGAGGAGACTCGGGCGCACAGACGAGGCGCTGCAGGTTGCCTATCAGGCCCTGAATGTGAACGCACTGGACCTTTGGGCTGCACATGAAATTGGCCTGGCGCATGCAGGTGTACAGCCAGGGATTGACTTGGGGAACTCAGAGCAGTCGAATCTGGAACTGGCCCTTGACTATATAAACTCGGGAATGAGCGCAGAGGCGAAGGACATTCTGAAGAGTCTGCTGGCCGCGGCGCCGGACAAGAGCAAAGCAAATCCGCTTATTTATTACTATCTGGGCTATCTGGCAGATCAAGCGAAGAAGGCGGAAGACGCTACTGTGTACTTCAAGCTGGCCGCGCAGATGCCTCCGGACTATGTTTTCCCGTTCCGATTGGAGGAGATCGAGATTCTGCGTGTGGCTATGCGGATGAATCCGGCAGACGCTCATGCGCCTTACTATCTGGGCAATCTTCTTTACGATTTGCAGCCGTCTACTGCAATCCGTGCGTGGGAGAGAGCGGCGGCGATGGATCCGCATTTTGCGATGGTGCGCCGGAACATTGCGCTGGGCTATCAGCAGACTGGGAACGACATCGGCAAGGCCATCAAGAATATGGAGGAAGCGGTTGCCCTTGACAGGAGCGACGCGCGCTTTCTCTATGAGTTGGACACGCTAAACGAGGCTGGCAACATTGCGCCAGCAAAGCGGCTTGCCGTGTTTGAATCCAACCCAGTGGTTGCCTCCAGAAGGCCGGATGTGCTGGCGCGGGAGGCACGGCTTTACCTGCTGGCGGCGCGGCCGGACGATGCGATTCATGTCCTTAAGGCAAACCACTTCCACAATTGGGAGGGCGAAGAGGACATTCACAACATCTACATGGACGCCTGTCTGATGCATGGAGAGAAGCAACTCAAAGCCGGGCGTGCACAGGATGCGCTGCGAGCTTATGAGGCATCGCTCGAGTACCCGGAGAACCTGGAAGTGGCGCGACCATATCACGAGTCCAGATTGGCTGAGGTGGACTACTGGATGGGGCGGGCGTATACCGGGGTGGGTAACAAGGCTAAGGCGCTGGAACTGTACCGGCAGGCTAGCGGCGAACGCGGCCAATCCGAGATGCTTTATTACCGGGGTCTTGCAGCGCAGGAACTGGGGAGGAGCGAGGAAGCCGGGGCTCTATTTAACAAGCTTATGGCAGCCGGGCAACAGGCGTTGCATACGTCTGAAGCCGACTTTTTTGCGAAGTTTGGGCAAGAGCGGTCAAGCAATCTACGCCTTGCGGATGGGCACTATCTGATTGGGTTGGGTTACCTGGGCAAGGGAGATGCGACCAAGGCGCGGGGTGAATTTGAAGAGGCTCTCAAGCTTAACGCCAGCCATCTGGGTGCTACAAAACAGCTTGCGGCGCTTGCAGAATTGGGAACGGGCAAAGTGCACTGAGCGATCAGTGCACTTATGCCGGTCAGATAAGTTCGGTGCGGTCGGTCAGGCCGAGTTCCTTTACGATCTTCCCCACGTCCTGAGAGTGGTCGCGGTGAGCGATGAGCAATGCGTCTTCAGTGTCTACGATGACCAGATTCTCCACGCCTACCAAGGCTACGAACTTCTTGGGGCTGAAGATGTAGTTATCAGTCGAATCAATGGCCATGTGGCCATTTGTGTCGGCTACATTGCCTTCAGCATCTCCGCGGAGCTTGGTATCGACCTGGTACTCATAGAGCGAAGCCCAGGAGCCAAGGTCATTCCAACTGAATTCGGCAGGCACGCAATACAAATTTGAGAGATGCTCGCCCTTGGCTGAACGGGGCTCGAGCACTGCGTAGTCCACCGAGATGTTTTCGCACTTGGGATAGAGGGAGTGAAAGACCTCTTCGAACTGGGGGGTGCCGTATGAGGCTGCAATGCTCTCGAGAAGGGGGGCGGTCTCAGGCAGGTGCTCGCGGACGGCATTGGCGAGGGTACGCGCAGACCACAAGAACATTCCGGAATTCCAGTAGTAATTGCCAGCGGCTACAAACTCCTCGGCGCGATTCTGATTGGGCTTCTCAATGAAGCGGCGCACGTGGAGCGCGGAGTCGTCCTTGGTGAGGTCGCCGGTCTCAATGTAGCCATAACCGGTCTCGGCACGGACAGGCTCAATTCCCAGGACCACGACATTGTCGCCGGCGGCTGCCAGGGCGATGCTCTTTTGCAGAGCCTTGAGGAATCGCGGCTCGTCGGCAATCACATGGTCAGAGGGAAAGATGCCGAGCACAGCGTCAGGATTCTGGCGCTCGATGATAAAAGCGGCAAGTCCACAGGCGGGGGCGGTATTGCGGGCCACGGGCTCCTGGACGATTTGCTCGGCGGGCAGGCCGGGCAACTGGTCGGCGATCTCCTGGGCGAGGTACTCGTTGGTGATGACCAAGGTCTTGTCCAGCCCTGCGATGGGCTTGAGCCGCTCCACAGTCTGCTGAATCATGGAGCGCTCCCCATCGAGCGCAAGCACCTGCTTTGCGCGGGCGCGACGGGAACGGGGCCAGAAGCGGGTCCCGCTACCTCCTGCAAGAATGACTGGGCGAAAATCCATTGGCTTCGACATTGAAAACACATCCTACTCGACGGACACTAGGTTTGCACAGTGATGCCCGACATAATTTGCAAAAGTAAAGCCCCGCCAGCCTAAGGCGACGGGGCTGAGGTGGAATAACGGGCAGGTGGAGGAGCCGAGTGAAGCCGGCTGCCGCCCTACTTGAGCTGGGTAAGGAACTCTGCCATCCGGCGGGTACCTTCGTCGATGTTCTGTTTGGTCACCGGGTAGGAGATGCGGATGTGTTCTGCGGTGCCGAAAGCCTCGCCGGGCACGCTGACTACGTGGGCCTCGTGGAGCAGGCGAGTAGCAAGCTCGGTAGCGGTCTTGACTCCACCTTTACCCAGGAAGGCAGAGATATTCGGGTAGACGTAGAAGGCGCCTTCGGGCTTGGTGCAGGTAATTCCAGGGATTTCCAACAGCTTGGTGAGCATGTAGTCTCGCAGTTCGATGAACTCGGCGCGGAACTGCGTGACGCATTCCTGGGAGCCTGCGAGAGCGGCAATGGCGGCCTTCTGCACAAAACTGGTCGCGTTTGAAGTGGACTGGGACTGGAGCTTGCTGAGGTTGGCGATGACGGGCTTTGCAGCCAGGGCAAAGCCAGCGCGCCAGCCAGTCATGGCATAAGTTTTGGAGAGCGAGCCCAGCACCACAATGTGCTCTTTGGCCCATGTGAAGGAGCCGCCGGAGACGGGCTTGCCGGCATAGTTCAGATAGACGTAGCACTCGTCGAGGAGCAGGTAGATGCCGCGTTCGTGGGCGAGGCGGACGATGCGCTCCAGGTCCTCTGCCGAGACGACCGAGCCGGCGGGATTGGAAGGCGAGTTGAGAATGATGGCCTTGGTCTTGGGCGTTATGGCCTTCTCAATGGCGTCCGCGGTGATGCGGAAGCTCTCTGCCTCACTGGTCTCAAGGTAAACAACCTTGCCGCCGGCGTACTGGATGATGTCTTTGAAGCTTACCCAGTAGGGAACGGGCAGGATGACCTCGTCGCCGTGTTCGATCAGCACCTGAATGGTGTTGAAGAGTGCCAGCTTGCCGCCGGTGGTGAAGATGGCTTCGTCGATGGTGTAGTCGGAACCGAAGTCAGCGGCGTGGCGATCTACGATGGCCTTGCGGACGTCGGGAATGCCGGGAACGACGGTGTAGCGGGTGAAGTTGGCGTCAATGGCGGCGATGGCCGCGTCCTTGATGTGTCGCGGAGTGGGAAAATGGGGCTCACCGGCTCCAAAATCCACGAGGTTGGCGCCTTGGGCGCGCAGTTTAGCGGCCTCGGCGGCTACGGCCATTGTTGCAGAGACCTCAATCCGGCCAATGCGGTCGGCAAAGACTTTTGAAGGAGTAGAGACTGTCATAACACTTCTATCTTTACAGATTTGAGAGGAAGAGCAAAATCGGAAGGGGTTGCGCGGTGTCAGGCGCTGTTCATGCGGGAGCGGAGGCGCTTGATGACAGTGGGAGGAACGAGGCCTGTGACGTCGCCGCCGAGGGAGAAAACTTCTTTCAACATGCGCGAACTGATGAAGGAGTATCGGCCAGCAGGCTGAAGGAAGACGGTCTCGATTTCAGGCGCGAGACGGCGGTTCATGAGGGCCATCTGGAACTCATACTCGTAGTCGGAGATGGCGCGGATGCCACGCAGCACGGCCGATGCGCCCTGCTGGCGGGCAAAGTCGACCATGAGGCCGTCAAATGTAGCGATCGAGACGTTTTCGAGCGAACTGGTGACTTCGCGCAGCATCTCCACACGCTCTTCGACAGAGAAGAGGGGATTCTTGGCTGGATTGTTGAGGATGGCGACGGTGAGATGGCCGAAGATTCGCGCGCCGCGCAGGATGAGATCAACGTGACCGTTGGTCGGCGGGTCAAAGGTGCCGGGATAAAGGGCTTTCACGGTCATGGGCATCTCTATGGGGATTCTAGCAGCGAAGGGCGCTGAGCATGGACCGGCGCGGATGGCAGGCCTGCAAACCAAAGCCTACAGGGCAGGAAAGGGGATATCCGGCTCTGATGGCGTACGAAATCTGCGAATTTCGAGGGTATTCGGGCGTGAAAACGGGCTATTTGCGGTCGATATTTGACGAAAAAGTAGGGTGAGGTGTTACTAGTTTGCTACTGGGTGCGTTTTTAAAGTTGTTTGCAATGAATGGTTTGTGGATTTACGAGGGTTGAAAAAGTGAGTATTTCGCCCCCAGGGGTGGGGGGTATACCTGACATTTTGAAGCGGGTGGCAGTGGAAGCAGGCTGGATTGGGTTGGACATATAGCCAGTATGCGCCGGTGCGGGGTAATAGTACGCAAAGGCATTGGGGGAGGCGGCAGGGATGCTCGGAGTTTCTGGTATCCCACCCTCGCCACAAAAGCGTGGCGAGGATGGGATACCCAGGCGTGCTAGGTGCTGCTTTTGCGGGTGCGGACGGCGACGGCTTCCTTGGCTTCAGCAGGGCCGGCGGCGGGCACCTCGGGAACTTCAGCCTTGAGCGCGCCGATGTTGAGTTTTTTGCGCAACTCGGCGTCCATTCTTGCGAAGACGTCTTTGTTCTCCTTGAGGAAGGAGCGGGTATTTTCACGGCCCTGGCCGATGCGTTCGCCCGCGTAGCTGTACCACGCGCCGGACTTTTCAACGATGTTGGCGAGTACGGCCTGGTCAAGGACGTCGCCTTCTTTGCTGATGCCCTCGCCGTAGAGGATGTCGAACTCCGCCTCGCGGAAGGGGGCAGCAACCTTGTTTTTGACGATCTTGACCTTGGTGCGGTTGCCGGTGACGGCGTCGCCTTCCTTGATGGCGGCGATACGGCGGATATCAATGCGTACCGAGGAGTAGAACTTGAGGGCGCGTCCGCCGGTAGTGGTCTCAGGGTTGCCGAACATGACGCCGATCTTCTCACGGATTTGATTGATGAAGATGAGGGCGGTGCGGGACTTGGAGACGGTTCCGGTGAGCTTGCGGAGGGCCTGGGACATGAGGCGCGCCTGGAGGCCGACGTGGGAGTCGCCCATTTCGCCGTCAAGCTCGGCCTTGGGGACGAGGGCGGCAACGGAGTCAACGACGAGCACATCAACGGCGCCGGAGCGGACCAGAGCCTCAGTGATTTCAAGGGCCTGCTCGCCGCTATCGGGCTGGGAGACGAGGAGGTTGTCAATATCCACGCCGAGTTTGCGGGCGTAGGCGGGATCGAGGGCGTGCTCGGCATCGACGAAGGCAGCCAGGCCGCCCAGCTTCTGGGCCTCGGCGATGATCTGCAGGGTAATGGTGGTTTTGCCGGAGGACTCAGGTCCATAGATCTCTGATACGCGGCCGCGGGGGATGCCGCCGACGCCGAGGGCGGCGTCAAAACTGATGGAGCCGGTGGAGATGACGGCGATGGGGACCAGCGCCTCTTTGGAGCCGAGCCGCACGATGGACCCTTTTCCGAACTGTTTTTCGATCTGTGCAAGGGCTAGTTCAACGGCTTTTGAACGGTCGTCGGCGATGGCCATTTGGGAGGCTCCTCAGGATGTCGCCCTGCACATTTCCCAGCTTTCCTGACAGGAAATGGCGGCGGGCTTAAATTGGTTTTCGAACGGATTGTAGCAGGGCTGGAGAGACAAAGACAGGGAAAAATAGCGAAGATATGGAGAAGACTGGTTTGTGGGAGAGGGGTTTTAGACTATGCGGGGCTGCTGGCGGGGGCTTGGGAGCGGAGTGAATTGATTCCCAGGTCTGAAAATCCAGACCTGGGGCACCCAGAGTTCATTTGCGCAGGGCCTGCTCCACCCGCCGAAAGTAAGTTGATACGGCTTAGGTGGTGTAAGCGCCGATGCGGGTTTCGCGGCTGGTGAGGTCGTCGCAGGTTCGGTCAAGGAGTTCGTACTCCTGGTCGTGCTGCTTGCGGAAGGCGCGGAAGTCGTCTTCGCTGGCCCAACGGTCGATGGTGAGGTAGCTGCCTGCGATGTAGGCGTCGCGGAGGAGCTCAGTGCCCAGGTATTGCGGGGAGGTGCGGAAGAGCTGCGCCCATGCGCCCTCTGGCCCATAGGCGGCCTCAAAAGCGGCAACCTTTTCTTCGGCGATCTCAAACTGCCATACGACAACAAACATGCGTGGTCCCAATCCTGCATTCATGGTAGCGCATGTGGGGGCTATACGAAGCCGGCGTCGACGATGTAGCTCTGGTTGGTGATGGCGGCGGAGTCGTCGGAGGCGAGGAAGAGGACGAGGCGGGCAACGTCGGCGGGCTCGATCTGAATTTTGAGGGCCTGGCGCTGATGGATCTGGGCGAGGTACTCGGGGGTGTACCAGAGCTGTATTTGGCGCTTGGTGGCGATGGCGCCCGGGAGTACGGCGTTGACGCGGATGTTCTCAGAGCCGAGATCGTGGGCGATGGTGCGGGTGAGTCCGACGATGGCCGCCTTGGCTGCGACATAGAGGGGCATGCCCTTGTTGGGGATCATCCAGGCGATGGAACTCATGTTGACGATGGAGCCGCGGCCGGCGGCGCGCATGGCGGGCAGTACAGCCTGGATCATGAAGAACTGGGGTCGGAGGTTGGTGGCGATGGAGCGGTCCCAGAACTCGGGGGTGACTTCTTCAATGGCGTGGCGCACATCGTTGGCAGCGTTATTGACGAGGACGTCAATGGTGCCGCAGGTGGCGAGGACTTGCGCGACGGCGGCTTTGAGGGCGTCGAGGTCAGTGAGGTCACAGTGGATGTAGAGGGGCGGGGGGCAGCCTTCAGCGGCGAGCGAGGCAGAGAGGGCCTGGGCAGGGGCGTCCTGAATGTCAAAGAAGGCGACACGGGAGCGCTGGCGGGCGAAGTGGGTGACGAGGGATTCGCCGATGCCGGTTGCGCCGCCGGTGATGAGGACCACGCGGTTGTTCAGGCTGGGGTAGGTGGCGTACTGGGGGTTGGTGTCTGGCATCTCTGGCTGCTCCGACGAGTGGAGGATTGGGTTCTTGTTTTGTTCTAGGGCCGGGTGAGATCTTTGGGCACCCAGGTCTCAAAAGCGAGACCTGGGCCACCCGTCGTTGGTTTTCGTTCTCGCCTTAGTTAGTTGGCGGCTGCCTGGTTGAAGTGCATGACGATGCGGCCGGACTTGAGGAGGTGGATGGCTGCGCCGACGCGGGTGAAGGGGTTGCCCATGTCGTTTATCTTGTCTTGCGAGATGGTGAAGGCGGCTGGGCCCTCAAGGGTGACGATGAGGTGGGCGTCTTCAAAGTCGAATTGGAGGGTCTTGGGGTCGATCTGCTTGCAGGTTCCGTGGGTGGGGAGGGACTCTACGATGTCGGCGGGGCCGGCGATGTCAAAGTCGTCAGTGATTTCGACGGAGGCGTTTGCGCCGCGGGAGTATTTCATGGTGCGCAGGAGTTTTTTGAGATTGGGATCGTTGTAGGCGGCGGTGATGTCCATGACGATGGTGTCCTGGACGGGTGTGAATTTGGTGGAGATGACGGTGGGGTGGACGGTGGTGGCTTCAAGCTGGAGGGTACCGTCGATTTGCGGAACGGGGTGCCCGAAGGAGTTGAGCAGCCTGTAGGTGTATCGCTTGGTGTTGAATGTGTCCGCGATATAGAAGCTGGGGCCTCCGGGGTCGCCTACGATCTGTGTGGACTTGATGCCGATGGAGAAAGCGCCTACATCGTTGTGGCTGTGGTTGCCGTTTCCGCCGGCCTTGATGGTGACGGCGAAATTGCCGCCGGGGGCGGGGCGGTCAACGAGGATGCCGGACTCGGGGTACCAGGCGCGGAGGCCGAGGAGGCTGGCGGCGTTGGCACCGGGGTCGTGGCGCTCCGACTTGAGCGGGAAGGCACCGAGGACGGCGATGGGGAGGGACTCAGCGCGTGAGCCTCGGATGATGGCCATGTCGTCGGGGTAGATTTTGAGACCGAAGATGTGGTCGATGCGGGCCAGGAAAGTTTGGTCAGGCGTGTACATGAAGTGGGCATCGCCGTAGTCGGCGTAGACGCCGGGGAGCATGGCGAACTGGAAGCCGAAGAGGGCGGCCTTGCGGGCCTTGGCGTTGTCAAAGAGGTCAATTTTGCCGCTGGTGGAGTACCAGAGGTGCTCGCGCAGATCTTCATAGTTGGAGTAGCCGTAGACCCAGTAGCCGATGCCCTCGTTTCCGTAGCCGGAGTCAGAGAAGCTGTCGAGGTAGTTGGGGACCCACTTTTCAGCGGCGGCGGCGAAGAGGGCGCGGTCGTTGCGGTCCGGGAGGATGGTGAGGGCGGCGGAGGTGACGCCGTTATGGCAGACGGAGTTCCAGTTGTGCTTGACGGTGAGCCAGGAGATATAGGTATCTTCCTGCCCGGCGTAGGCGCGGCGCATGGGGCCGAAGACATGGAGTTCCAGAGCGGCCATGGCGCGCTGGCGGGTATCGGCGGGGATCTTGTCGCCGAGCAGGTAGAGGGCCTCGGCTACGGTATGCGCCTCGGCGGCGGCGGCGAGGTCAACGTAATAGCGGGTTCCGCTGAAGTTGAGGAGCTTGGGATCGTGGGCGGGGAGGGTCCAGGATTTTTCAGCGGAGATGGCGTCAAGCTGCTCGGCGATGCGAGGGAGATATTTGCCGTTCCACTGGCTGCACTCGGCGAGGACGAGGGGGGTGAGCTGGCCGTTGTGGCGGCCGAGCATGGCCTGGCCCTCATTGCGGTCGCCGTCGCGGGAGTAGCGGAGATAGGCCTGGTCGTCCCAGGGGGGCAGCGGGCTGGCGATGAGAGTGTTGGCATGGTCGATGTAGGACTGGAAGTACTGGGCGGCGGGGGTCCAGGCAGCGCGGTCCGAGCAGGGAACGCCGAATCCGGCGGGCTTTTCAGGGAGCATCTGGGCGATTGCGGCGCGGCGGGCCTCAGGCAGCTCAGGGTATTTGAGCGCGGCGGATTGCGCGGGGGCGAAGGCGGGGGCTGCAAGCAGCAGAATCAAAGCAAGAAAGCCCAGGCGTGCGGGGCGAATGGAAAGAGAGGACATGGTGTGTGCTCCTGCTGGCTTTGCCAGCGGCTTGTGAGTCGAAATCGATGGTGTGTTTCTGGCGGATGTTCCGGGCCGGTTCGCGGACCGGCGCAATTATACAGCGCATGGGAAATGGGTAGCGGCGGGGAAATTTTGAGGGTGATGGGGGGATTGGAAGTTGGTCCCACCTCTTGGGACGTCGTCTCCCCCAGGCGGGTGCATACTGATAGATAGGTCGAATTAGCAGGAACAGCTCTCCCCTTGGGTTTCCTGCTCACCATTCCGGCCATTACACTTGCAAGGGCACTTGATCAGGCTCGTATGGATACGCGAACTGATTTGCGCCGGGCCCGAAATGTGCGGGTTGCGGTGAGGATGCGAAGGGGCTGCATCCGGCCGAGCGGGGCGCTTATGGCGCGGGGTCGATCAATACGAAATTGAAACAGACAAGAACAGGGCTCACGGAGAGGGATTCATGACAGTTTCTGCTCGTTTTCCAGGCATACGGGTCACGGCCAACGGTAACCAACTGGTTTCATACCACACGGAAACTCGTATAGCCGACGCCGGCGTGTTTTACCCGATCACGCCTTCCACGGAGGGCGGCGAGCTCTTCCAGCAGGCCTATGCCGAGGGACATTTGAATGTCTTTGGGCATAACACGATTGCGATTGAGACCGAGGGCGAACATGCGGCGCAGGGCGGCGCGATTGCTCACTCGGTATGCGGGAAGCGGGTGGTGAACTTTACGTCGGGGCAGGGCGTGGTTTACGGCGTGGAGCAGTATTACCATGCGCCGGGCAAGGCCTCAACGATGGTGATCGAGATTGGCGCGCGGGCGCTGACCAAGCATGCGCTGAACGTGCATTGCGGCCACGACGATATCTATGGAGCGCTGGACACGGGCTGGATCATGCTGTTTGGCAAGGACGCGCAGCAGGCCGCGGACCAGGCGCTGATATTGCGCAGCGTGACCGAACTGAGCCTTACACCGGGCATGAACATCATGGACGGTTTTTTGACGAGCCATCTTGAGCGGACCTTTTACAAGCATGAGTCTGATCTGATTCGCGAGTACCTGGGCGCGCCGGAAGACATTATCGAGTGCCCGACCGAGGCGCAGCGGACGCTGTTTGGGCCGACACGGCGCAGGGTTCCCAAGATGATGGACCTGGCCAACCCGATTTTGCTGGGACCGGTGCAGAATCAGGAACACTACATGAACGGCGTGGTGGCGCGGCGCAACAACTTTGCCGAGCCGATTCTGGGTTTCCTGGAGGCAGCCTACAAGAAGTTTGGCGAGCTGACGGGCAGGAACTACGGACTGATCAGCAAGTACAAGACTGACGATGCGGAGACGGTGTTTGTGTCGCTGGGTTCGGCGGCCGAGAACATTGAAGCGGCGGTGGACTACCTGCGCGAGACGCGCGGCGCCAGCGTTGGCTCGATTCATGTGAACGTGATTCGTCCGTTCCCCGAGGCCGCGATTGTGGCCGCGTTGAAGGGCAAGAAGAACGTAATTATTCTGGAGCGGACGGACGAGCCGCTGTCTGGCGACAATCCGCTGGGCCGCGATATTCGCACCGCGCTGTCGAAGGCGATTCAGACCGCCGGGCGCAAGGCTGCGGAAGGGCTGCCGGCAGTGACGCTGGAAGAAGTGCCGACGATATTTGGCGGCACGTATGGGCTGGGCTCGCGCGACTTCCGTCCCGAGCACATTATCGGCGCATACGAATTTGCAACCGCCGGGCGCGCACGCAAAGACGGCAAGACGGCTGCGGATGGCGTTTCGTTTATCGTGCTGGGGATCGATCATCCGTATGCGGTGGTGGGCGACGAGATGCCTTCGCTGCTGCCGGAGGGCGCGGTGGCAGTGCGCTTCCACTCGATTGGCGGCTGGGGCGCGATCACGACGGGCAAGAACCTGGGCGCGATTCTGGGCGATTTGAACGACCTGATTTTTGAGCGCGATGGCGAGCGCGACGAACTGGGCAATCCCAAGGAAGTGATTCACGTCAGCGCCAATCCCAAGTACGGTTCGGAGAAGAAGGGCGCGCCGACCAGCTACTTTATGGTTGCCGCGAAGGACCGCATCCGCGTGAACTGCGACCTGCGCCACGTGACCGTGGTGCTGTGTTGCGATCCGAAGGCGTTTACGCATTGCAATCCGCTGGACGGCATGGCGGTTGGCGGCAGCCTGGTGTGGGAGTCAGACGAGTCAGGCGAGCAGGCCTGGGAGCGGCTGCCACTGTGGGCGCGCAAGCAGATTATCGACAACAAGATTCGCGTATTCACGCTGCCCGGTTTTGATATTGCAAAGAAGGCGACGGACCGCGGCGACCTGCAACTGCGCATGCAAGGCAACGCATTTCTGGGCGCATTTTTTGCGGTGAGCCCGCTGCTGCAGGAGTTCGGGATTACGCAGGAGCAGTTCCGGGATGTTGTGCACAAGCAGTATGTGAAGAAGTTTGGCAAGTTGGGCGACGCGGTTGTGCAGTCGAACATGGAAGTGATGCTGCAGGGCTACGACCAGGTGAAGGAGATCAAGATTGGCGCGTTGAGCGCGGCCGATCGCTCGACGCTGCGCGGCGCAGCTCTGATGCCGATTCTGGAACTGACCACCGCGGGCGGATCGTGTGGCACGGGCTGCCGCTCGACGGCGATGCCGGCGGGGCAGGCCAAGCGCACACCGGTTGCAAGCGTGGCGAACTTCGACGCGGAGTTCCGCTCAAACTTTGGCTATAACCAGCCGGCTTCGCCGCTGGCGGCGGTGGGCATGATTGCCGCGGCTACGGGCGATACGGCATCCAAGTATGTGGCCCGGCGCGAGACGCCTCTCTACATTGCCGAGAACTGCACGCAGTGCATGGAGTGCATCTCAGTTTGCCCGGACACGGCGCTGCCCAACACGTCACAGGATTTGACGACGCTGCTGAGCACGGCGATTTCATACTACGTAGCCGATGCAACCGACCGGACCACGATGCTGCGCGCTCTGCCCGAGATTGAGAAGCAGGCCCGCCAACGCATGCTGGCCGAGATCAAGACCGGCACACCGCTGCCGACGATCCTGCGCGAGGTAACGGACGGGATCGACGGATTCTCCGCGAAGTCAAAGCAGCAGTTCTTCGACATTATCGCCAAGGTTCCGATGGCGTATCAGAAGGTGAACGCCATCTTCTCGTCGCCAGAGCGCAAGAGCCCAGGCTCGGGCGGCATCTTCTCGATTTTTGTTTCCGATTTGTGCAAGGGCTGCGCGGCGTGCGTGACGGCCTGCGGCGACCACCAGGCGTTGAAGATGGTGGCGGAGACCGAGGAAGTGAATGCCGAGCACGAGACAGGCACCAGCTTTATGGATTTGCTGCCGGACACTTCACAGAAGTACCTGGGGCTGTATAACAGCGCCAATCCGGCGGACTCAAAGACGGCGACGCTGCGCAACATGCTGATGGTGCGGTCAAACTACGACGCGCTGGTTTCTGGCGATGGCGCTTGCGCGGGCTGCGGAGAGAAGAGCGTGTTGCGCTCGATTGCCGCTGTGACCGAGGCTTACATGCGTCCGGTGTTCCACGCCAAGAGCGACCGCTTTGTTGTAAAGGCGGGCGAACTGGAGAAGAAGGGCGTGGCCAGGCTTGCGGTTCTGAAGACGCGCAGCCTTGCCGAGTACGACCTGCTTCGCCAGGCGATTGCTCATTTGATTCTGGGCCTTGGCGGCGAAGACGTGAAGGATACGCAGGGGCGCATAGCAGCCTACGAGACCAAGAATGGTCCGCTGAGCGATGGGCAGCTTGTGGAGGCGCTTGCCGCGGTGCTGCTGACGGAGGCCTTCAACCACAAGAACCTGCAACCGGTGGATGGACGGCTGGCCAACGGCATGAGCGTGATGGCAATGGCCGCGCACACGGGCTGCAACACGGTGTATGGCTCGAGCGCGCCGAACAATCCGCATCCTTATCCGTGGATGAACTCGCTGTTCCAGGACGGCGTGACGGTGGGCTGGCTGATGGGCGAGAGCTTTATTGTGGATCATGCGCGGCGGTCAGTCATTCCCGAGCGGCTGGCAGACATTCTGTTGACGCGCGACGCGAACGTGATCAACGAGGAAGAGTACTACCACCTGAGCCACTTTACCGACGTGCTGATGACCGACCAGGAGATTGTGGAACTGCCCAAGGTTTGGGCGGTGGGCGGCGACGGCGGCATGGGCGATATCGGCTACCAGAACATGTCAAAGGTGATGCTGCAGAATCGGCCCAACGTGAAGGTGCTGATGCTGGACACGCAGGTGTACTCAAACACCGGCGGGCAGAACTCCGACTCGACGCCGATGCTGGGCGGCAACGACATGAACGTGTTTGGCGCAGCGACGCAGGGCAAGAACACAGAGAAGAAGACGGTGGCGGAGACCTTCCTTGCGGGGCATGGGTCGCCTTTTGTTGCGCAGGTTTCAATGGCCAACGCACCGAAGCTCTACCGGGCGATTCTGGACGGGCTTGAGTATCGCGGCACGATGTTCCTGCAGGCGTTTACCACTTGCCAGCCGGAGCACGGCGTGGCCGACGATATGGCTCTGCACCAGGCGCAGAGGGTGCGCGACTCGCGCGGCGTGCCGGAGTTTGTCTTTAATCCGCGGCTGGGCGAGACGTACCAGGAGACGCTGGATGTGAAGGGCAATCCTTCCATCGACCTTGACTGGTACGAGACCAAGAACAAGGTGACGGGCGAGACTTCGCGCTACACCGTGGCGCACTGGTGCACGACGGAAGCACGCTTCCGCAACCACCTGAAGAAGATCAAGCCGGAAGCAGCCGCGAAGCTGATTCCGCTGGAAAACATGCTGGTGCGGATTACGCAGCAGGATGTGGTTTACCGCTACTATGTGAAGCCGGGACACCGCGCGTTCATTCCTGACTTTGGGGTTTACATCACGGTGGAGAACGAGGGCAAGACCACGTACTATGCCCTCAGCCGTCAACTGGTGATGTTCTGCGTGGAACGGCGGAAGGCCTGGCGGATGCTGCAGTCGAAGGCGGGGATTGTGAACCGCGAGTACCAGGCGCAGAAGGCGATTCTGGCGGAGGTGGATGCGGGCAAGCTAGCGGTGGAAGAGCTGTTTGCGCGTGGACACGAGCTGGTGCGGGAGCGGCTGGCGGTCAAGGCGTAAGGGCAACCAGTGCATCAAAACACAGAGCGCGGGCCTTCGGGTCCGCGTTTTGCTTTTGGGCGTTGGAGGGGCGGGGCACGCTGCGATAACCTGTTGCACGAGTACCTATTCATTGCTCTCTGCGTGGCAAGCACGCTGACAGGACGGATTGAAATGCGACGGATCTCATTGCTGATGGCTTTCATCATGTGTGCGCTTTGCGCTGGTGCGCAGGCGCGGCTTTCGATTACGGAGAAGATTGAGTGGACGTGGACGGACCGGGCAGAGACTCCGGACGCGAAGCTGCCGAATGTGCTGCTGGTGGGCGACTCGATTACGCGCGGGTATTTTCCCGAGGTTGCGAAGCAGTTGAGCGGGGTGGCGAATGTGTATCTGTTTGCCACTTCGGCGGCGAGCGGCGATCCACGGCTGCCGGGGCAACTGGATGACTACTTCAAGATGATGGGCGTGCGATTCGCGGTGATTCACTTCAATAACGGAATGCATGGGTGGGGATACACGGAAGCGCAGTATGCGGCAGGGCTGCCGGACATGATTACGGCGTTGAGCGAGGGAGGGCCGCTGGCCGCGCTGGTGTGGGCCAATACTACGCCGGTGCTTCACGACTCTACGAATGGACAGTCGACCAATGCGCGGATCGACGAACGGAATCGCCTGGCGGCCGCGGTGATGAAGCGCGTGCGGATTGCGATCGACGATCAGCACGGGCTGATGGTGAAGCATCCTGAACTGCATAACGGGGATGTGCATTTTACTGAAGCGGGAAGCGCGCTGCAGGCGGTACAGGTAGTGGCGGCGATTCGTGAGGCGATGGGGAAGAAGTAGCGGCTTGCGATTCCACCCTGGCCGCAAAAACAAAGGCGCGGCGAGGTGGGCACGGTGGATTAAGGAGCACGGATGAACAGGCGGAGTTTTGTGGGGCGGGTGGGCGCGGCACTGCTGGCCGGCGGAATCAAGGCGGGCGCACGGCCAGCGGAGGCTGCCGCTTATGCCGTGAACACAGTGAAGCGCAGCCGGCCCAACGTGCTGCTGCTAATGGCGGATCAACTGCGCGCCGATTGCGTGGGGGCTTACGGGAACAAGGTGATCGAAACGCCGAACCTGGACCGGATTGCGCGGGAGGGGGTGCGGTTTACGGCGGCGTACTCGGCTTCTCCGAGCTGCACGCCGGCGCGGGCGGCGCTGCTGACGGGGATGGGGCCGTGGCGCAACGGGCTGCTTGGCTATGGGCCGATGGCGACGAATCCTTACCCGGTGGAGAAGGCGCGGGCGATGGCGCAGGCGGGCTACTATACGACTTCGATCGGGAAGAACCACTACAACCCGATTCGCAATGCGCATGGGTATCATCAACTGGTTTGCGATGAGCACTGCTCGTACTGGTTCGACAAGCAGGATGCGCAGAGTGTGACGACGCGGACGGAGGCTTCATGGGAGGAGCGGTGCGACTACGAGGCGTGGTTCTGGTCGCAGATGCCGGACAAGAATCCCCATGCGACGGGGCTGGGATGGAACGACCATCGCGGCAAACCGTTTGTTTATCCGGAAGAGATGCATGCGACGCACTGGACGGGCGAGACGGCGGTTAATTTTTTGAAGGGCTACGAGCGGGAGGAGCCGTTCTTCCTGAAGGTGTCATTCATTCGTCCGCATTGCCCTTACGATGCGCCGGAGCGGTTCTTCAAGATGTATGAGGATGCGGTGCTGCCGGAGGCGCAGGTTGGAGAGTGGGCCAAGCGCTTTGAGCCGCGGAGCGGGCCGGAGAACGATCTATGGCACGGCAGGCTCTCTGCGGAGGAGATACGCAATTCGCGGCAGGGGTACTATGCCGGGGTGAGTTTTGTGGATGAGCAGATAGGGCGGATTCTGGATGTGCTGGAGAAGCGCAAGCTGCTGGAAGAGACGCTGATCCTGTTTATCTCAGATCACGGGGACATGCTGGGAGATCAGAACCTTTGGCGGAAGACGTATGGGTATGAGGGATCGGCGCGCGTGCCGATGCTGATGCGGGTTCCGGCGAGCATGGGGGTAAAGGCCGCGGGGCTGGTGATGGAGAACCCGGTGGAGCTGCGCGATATTTTACCGACTGTGCTGGAGGCGGCGGGGAAGCAGATTCCCGCCAGCGTGGAAGGAAAGAGCCTGCTGGAACTGGTGCGCGAGGGCGGCAAGGGTTGGCGGGAGTTTATCGATCTGGAGCACGATGTTTGCTACGGAGCGGAGAACCACTGGAACGGATTGACGGATGGTAAGTGGAAGTATATCTACCACGCGCAGCATGGGGAGGAGCAGTTGTTCCACCTGGAGACGGATGGGAGTGAGCTGAAGAACCTTGCGGGCATGGCAGAGCATGAGGCGCAGTTGAAGCTTTGGCGGGGGAGGCTGGTGGCGCATCTTGAAGAGCGCGGGCCGGCATGGGTGAAGGGCGGCAAGCTGATGCCGCGGCCGGATGGGATGCTGCGGTCGCCGCATTTTCCCGGATATGCGGCGGCGGCGGAGACGCTGAAGAAGGTGGCTTACGGGGCGTAGCGCATGGCCTGGTTAGTTGTCTGTATCCCACCCATTCCGCATAGAGCGCGGAATGGATGGGACACCCGGAGTGCAGATGCTTAGTTATCTGTGCAGAGCAGGTCGTAGTAGTAGTTGATGGATGCGCGCTTGACTGCGGCGGGTAGCTTGGGCAGCGGGACTGTTTGCTCGGCGGAGGAGTTGCCGGCAACCATGACCGCACCAATCTTCAAGACTCTGCCATCTGCCAATTCGAGGTAGAGCGGGACGGCGTTCTTGAAATCCGCATTGACGCCGGATTGCGTGAGTTTGTAGTGGAGGGATGTGGCGTCGCCATTTTGCGTGACCTGGCTTTCGAAGTGATAGGCGGGCAGGTCAGTTCCGTAGACATACTGGCGGAAGAACCAATCCATTTTGTGGTTTCCTTCAAGATCCATGCCGGGGCTCATGTGCTTTTCAACGATGGCCTTGAAGTCTTCCGTGGTGGCGGCCTTGAGGCGGTAGGTGGAGATGAAGTCTTGCATGGTGGCCATGAAACGGGCGTCGCCCTCCCGCTGCGAGTACATCATCATGCGGATCATGTGGAGGATGTAAGCGCCTTTGGGATAGACGAGTTCCTGATAGACGCCCCATCCGGTCTTCTCAGTGCTGAGGCGGAAGCCCATGGTGACGGGGCCGACATCAATGGGACGGAAACCCATGGAGTTTTTCTCTGTAATGAGCCTGCGCTGCTGCTTCCAGAATTGGAGAAAGTCGTCTGGCTTGGGGCGCGTGAGCTGCAGGAAGATGGAGGCTGAAGCCTGGGCGAATCCTTCGCTCATCCACTGGTCGCGGTAGCTCTTGAAGCCGACGGTCTGTCCCCACCACTGGTGAGCCACTTCGTGGGAGGTAACGGTCTTCCAGTAGAGGTTTGAGGGATCAAGCCCGAAGGCGTTTTGCTGCGTGCTGTCAAGGAAGCCGCAGATGGGCAGATAGACGAGCATGGGCCAGCTCTGGCCGTAGTTGCAGGCGAACTGCTGGGTGAGGGCCACCTTGGTGAAGGGGATGGGGCCGAAGTAGTTGGTGTAGATTTGCGCGGCGATCTGTCCCTGGCTGAGCTGCACGGGCAGCATGGAGGCGGTGCTGATGGATCCTACAGCGCCGTTGTCAAGCAGTTGGGTGCCAACGCGGCCGTGGATGATCTCTCCATTTTGTCCGGAAGCCTCTTTGAGGGAATCTGGCGTTTCAGTGTTGGCGTAGGCGTCGATGGTGAGGCTGCCGCCCTGCTTATCCTTGTTGACCGCCTCTTTCATGGTGAACTTGCCGAGATTGAAGCCGACGACGGCGAGGGGAACCTCGGTCTTCCATTCGGTGGTGGTGATTTTGCCCTCAGTGGCTTCTTTGACCTTGGTGCCGGTGGCGATGAGCTGGAGTCCTTTAGGGACGTGAAAGAGCATGTGGTAGGTGGCGTAGTCGCCGAGGCCCGAGGCCGCATTGGGATACCAACTCTGGCGAGCGATGGGATAGTAGTTGGCGCCGCCCTCGTTTTGCACTACATCCTTGCCGCCGTAGGAGATGCGTAAGGTAGCGGACTCGCCTTTATTGATGGGCTTTGCCAGCACCACGCCGAAGCTGGCGTCTTCGTCCTTTTTCTCCTGGACGAAATCGAGCGAGTCGCCATTGCCGGCCTCAACCTTGCTGACCCTGAGGGTGGGAAAAAGCGAGAGCGGAACGACGGTGAGGCCATCCTGCAAGGCAGAGACATGAACGGTGGCGAGTCCAGTGAGAAAGCCGCTTCTCTCGATGGTGACATCGAGGTCTTCATTGTCGATCCGGTAGGCTTCGTTGGGTACATCCGTCGCAGTGCTTGAACTCAGGCGGAATGCGGCAAGATAGGCGCGGCCCCAGTCGTTCCAGCTCATGAGCGAAACTTCTTCAGGCGAGACAGCGGGGGCACCGTTGGGGTCGACGGTGAAGAACAGGTTATGGTTCTTTTTGCCGCGGATGACGGCCAGGAAGTAGCTGCCCGGCGCGGGGCTGAGCACGTCCTGCAGCAGGCGCAGGTCAATATTCTCAAAGAGCTTGGAGCGCTGGAAGGCGTGCAGTTGATGGGCGGCGTCTTCAAAGGCGTGATCGGCTGCGCCCTGGCCGGCGGAGGCCTTGCGCAGCTCGGCGGCGGTGGCGTCAGTGAAGCGCAGGACGAGCTGGTCAAAGTCTTCGTCGAACTGCTCGCTGTGGGTGGTGATGGCGAGATTACGCCGCTCCCCTGCGGTGGGCGGGGAGAGATGGAGATGGCCCTCGCCCTTGAAGACTGCGCCGGTTACCTTGCCGTTGACCTCGGTGTAAAAAGCAAAGCTGCCGTCGCGAAAGGTGAAGGTGGCGGCGTCGCGCTTGAGCTCAAGGTTTTTAACCGTGATGATATCGCCGCCCGGCAAGAGGGCGCGCAACTGTTGATAACTGGGGTTGGCGTTACCCGCGCGCTGCGCGTGGAGCGTTCCAAAGCAAGAGGCTGAAATGAGAAGGAAGGCGAGAATGAACGTACGAAGGCGGAACTGCACAGTAGATGCTCCTTCGGCAGGATTTTTGTGGCACCACTATAGCGCAAGAGGGTGAGCGACGCTGTGATATGACTCATCAATATTTCGCTGGGGTATCACATTCAGGTGCGAGTTACTCCGGGGCAGCGATGGGAGGCATTTTGGATGTATTAGCCAGAGAGAGTGCAACCGCATTGCAATAGTTCCCCTGATTGGTATATCAACGTGTCTGGATTGGACAACAATGACGATGCTGGCTGAATTTTATGTTTCGCGTATTCGGTTGTATCTATTGGCGGGGGCACTGGCAGGTTTGCTGCCGGTTGCCGTCGCAGGGCCGGTTGCGGGGCACCTTGCCGCGCCTGCCGGC